>Ga0315281_10004080_pt1 | contig 21292 bp, 26 predicted proteins | sample YL17G07_0_MG_FD_204540 | JGI IMG/M metagenome (GOLD analysis project Ga0315281, IMG submission 204540) | Sediment microbial communities from Yellowstone Lake, YNP, Wyoming, USA - YL17G07_0 | ecosystem: Environmental > Aquatic > Freshwater > Lake > Sediment | place: USA: Wyoming | collected...
GCAGGAAGTGCCCGGTGTGTGGGAGGATACAGGATTCCCGAAAGGGCACGGAGTTCGTCTGCGGATGCGGGTGGCATATGGACAGGCACATCAACGCAAGCATCAACCTGCTGCAAACAGCCGCCTCGAAGGAGGCGGCAGGGGGTCTACGGTTCGACCCCGGCGCGTTCCAGCATGACGTAGTGATGGTCCTCTGCGGCCCTAATAAGGCCGTACGGCCGGAGCCGAATGGAACGAGTGGCATGCGGGCGATGGTTTGAAAGCCGTCACCCGATTATGTTACAGAACCAATGATGCCGTATTACCTCAAAGAACCGATATCTCGCGAAGGATCATCTCGACCTTTTTGAACGGTTCTTCACCGTCTATGCTGTTGTCAATGACGAGCCATTCGCCGGAGAGGAGCGATTTCGCGATCTCCCGGACCTCGATAAGCTTCTCCTCGGTCTCGAACATCTCCCTGGTGTGGTCCCTCTCCTCGATTCGCCTGATGGCGACCTTTGGATCGATGTCTATGAACAGCGCGACATCCGGGAACGGAAGGAGGTTCCTGAAGAGCCTGTACCCGTACGGAGCAAGGGGCTTCGGGAGGTATGCCGCCCCCATGAGGTAGCGGACGAAGATGACCGTCCCCTTCTGCTTCCTGAGCCCTCTCACAGAAACGAGGATGTCCGCGATGTAGAAGAGCGTGGCCCAAAGCCTTGCGACCTTTCCAGAGCTCTGAAGGGAGGCTTTCGAGATCCGCCCGAACCTGCTGCCGGACGGGTGCGATATCACCGTCACCCGCTCCCCTTTCGCCTCAAGCAGGCTTGCGATCCTCCTCGCATGAGTGTCTTTTCCGCATCCATCGAGACCATCAACCGCGATGAATCTCAGCCTCAGACCCCCATCATATGGAGGACCCCTCCGACCACCAGCGGAATGACGAGGTTGTCGACCTTGCCCGGTGTGACTGCCTCGAGCATCGTCACGAAGGCAGCAACGCCGAATGCGAATATAGGCATAAAGAACGGTTGAGAGCCGCCGGCGTATCCGATCACGCCGAAGTAGAACCAGCCGATGACGATTATTGCGATGAAAGTGGCACAGAGGACGGCAAGGCTGCCTTCGACGGTCCTGTTGGGAACGAGTTCGTGCTTCCCGTACCGCCTTCCGACCAGCTCACCCATCCCGTCCCCGAATGACATCGCCGCTATCGCAATGGAGGCGGCGAACAGATCGTTGAACATGAGGAAGGCGATTATGGTCCAGGATATCGCGTAGAGCACGAGGCCGTAGGCGTGTCCTCCGGAGGAAATCTCGCCGAGGGAGCTCTCGCGCAGTCTCTTTATCGGGGAGATCGGGGTCGTCAGAATGAGGATCGGGACGAACGGGAAGGCGGCAAGACCCGCCATGACCCAGGAGGTGTCGAAGCTCCACCAGAAGAACACGATGCCTCCCGTCAGGATGTGTACGAGCTTTCGGGGATTGTGAAGCCTGTTCCTAAGAAGATGAGACAAAACTAGGACGCAGGTGACATAGCCGTATACGCCCAGCAAGCCAAGCATGTCTCCCTGAGTTAACAAGTCCACGGCCCCGATTATCACTGGCGCGACCATATACTTTTCTCAAACCTAGAAAGGAATAAAATAAGGAAGGGGTTTGGCGGAAAAAAAACCGTGCTTAAGCCTTTTTAGCTTCAGCGGCTTCGGCTTCTTTCTTTGTCAGCTTCCCTGCAATCCGACCAATCCAGATTGTCAAGATAACCGCGATTATGGTTATGACAATCGCGTATATCCAAGGTCCGCCAGCTGCCAGATATGTTTGGTCCGCAAACCAAGCTTGAATCGCCGTGTTCCATGCGAGAGCTGCGATCAGACCGAAGGCCGCCGTTATCAACGCCGCTATCTTTTCGATTATCTCGAGTTTTACGCTCAAGGTTTCCCACCTTACGGAATAAATTAATCTACATAATATATAATGATTTTCACAGCAGGTCAGGTCGGGAGTTTTATTTAGGAGGAAAAGTACTAAGAATCATTATAATTAATCAGCCTTAGAAAACAATATCTGAGCCGATGTCTGTTCCATTCAAGGGAGCTGAGAGATGCCCGCACCCAAGATCGATGATGCGAAGGATGTTTCCAGAAAGCTGACCGAGCTTGAGGAATCCATCGGGAAGATCAAGGGCGGCTACGCTGAGCTCGGCCAGTACATGGAGATCCTGAAGGACATCTCAAGCAGATATTTCCGGCTGATGGACCTGTACACGAAGCATGGGAAGATCTCTGTCGACCTCGCCGCTCCTGACATCAAGGATCAGATATCAAAGGACATAATCAGGATCCTCCTGGACAGAGCGGACAAGGACAAGAATGGTTCCAATCTCTCCGAGATCACGAGGGAGCTGAAGGGCGTCCGCGGCAGCGCCTCGAGGCGGATCGTGCGCGAGAAGGTGGGAAAGCTCGAGAAGATGGGGCACGTGAAGAAGGTAGTGAACGGGAAGATCCCATCCTACACGATTTCTGATTCGCTGGTCAAGAAGTGGTATTCAATGCTCTTCAGGGGTGGAGAATAATCGACCAGTCATTGAAGCAATACCCCGTCTTCCCCTCAAACCCTTTTCAGGGCTTTTTCCGATTCTTCCTCCAGTTGAATATGGCGGGCGAGGGGGAGTTTATCCTGCCGGCTTTTCGCCAATTTCGCGGAATTGAAATATATTAGAGAGAACTAATGCCGAGTCCAATAATTATTTCTAATATTCCGTAAAACATTAGACCATATCCGAATTTTTTAGTTTCCTCTTTGAGCCCTTCTTCAGATAGAAACCATCGAATGTCCACTGTGAGAATAATCGCACCGATCAGTATTATGAATGCGGAAACATCAGATACTATGACTGATCCTGTCATTGCCGTCCCTCTTGTGGCAGAGATTTCTCCTTTGTATCAGGCGATTTGGCATCCATCCGTATCACCGTCAGGCATGAGATCGCTCCTCCAATCACGATTATGAGCACCGCGACAACTTCCCAGTACCCCCATCCGACTGCGATAGTGGCAAGAATTACCCACGCCCAGATAATCCCTATGGACACCATTGTTGTGTCGTATTTCTTCATTCGAACTCCTTTGATGTGCTCACTTTTCTCCCGAATCCAATTTAGGCTTCTCCGTTGCCGAAGGACGTCTTACCCACATTGCGGCTAGGCAAGCGATCGCTCCGCCAGCTTCAATCAAGAGCATTTCTAGAACGGGCCAAGTGCTCCATAGAATTGCAATAGTAGCAAGAATAACCCATGCCCAGATAAACCCTACAGAGACCATCGTTATTTCATATTTCTTCATTCGAATCACTTCCATGCATTCCATTATTGATTTACGGTTTCCTCTGATGGTGAACTCCCCATCCACATTGCAATTATGCTTCCAATTGCTCCGCCAACTTCGATTAAGAGTATTTCGGTTATGATTGGGCGGCCCACCCAATCAACAACGTTCCACTGATCCCATGAGACTACGATAGTAACAAGAATGATGATTGCCCAAATGACTCCGACCAGGACCATTGTCATGTCGTATTTCTTCATTCGAACCAAATCCATACATTCACTTACTGAGATAAGGCTCTTTCTGAGCGTTAAAACTAACATTTGAGTAGTAAAGAATGAACCAAAGGGGATTTGAAGTGGTATTCGCTCCTCGGGATGCAGAAAAGCTGATTCTGATTGGACACGGAGTGGTCACAAGTGACCGACTCATTGTTATCGAGTGACCATGCATCTATCCCCCAACAAGCCGAAAAGGCAGGTGAAAAAGATGAGTGAAGAGAAAATGCCAATGCCGGATGCGAAAGAACTGAAGGAGATACTGAGCACTGTCTCGACGGAGATCCCGAAGCTGCTGGAATCGATCGGGAAGGTCTTCTCCAACCCGGAGAACGCCAACCAGATCGGGAAGGCTGTCGCGCAGTTCTACAAGGAGCTCGTCGCGGCGGGCATGACCCCACAGCAGGCCTTTGAGCTCACGAAGGAGTACATGTCGAGCTTCAGCCTCGGCGGCCTGATCTCGAGCGGACTCAAGACTGCGACGGAAATGGGCAGAAATTCGAAAGATGACTGAACGGGGCGTGAGTAGATGAGCGACGACAGCAGAGAGAATGCGATAAAGGTCGCCCCTGTCATCATACTGACGATGCCGATTCTGATGCTGAGGATCGTCCTGGCGTACATGAGGATCAAGAGGAGTGCGCGGAGGGCGATCAAGGGCTTCAAGAGAGGCGTGAAGAGCGAAGGGCTCCCGCCGGAGATCGCCAAATCCCTCTGGAAGACCTACGACGAGAACACCAGCATATTCAGGCAGGTGGCCAGCTCGGGGATGCGCGGGTTCATGTTCACCCCGAAGTGAGACCGATAGGCAGATAACCGCCCAGCGATTCCGCGATGAGAACATGGTGCGAGAGATCGGATTCGGGAAGTACCGCTTCGACGCCCAGGTCTGGGTGATATTCGTAGTCGCGGTCATCGCCGCGTTCGGATTCGGAGTGGTCTTCCCGTTCATCGCGATCTACCTCGCCCAGTCCGGGAACCACGGCCTCGGCCTGGGGGACTTCGCTGCCGGCATCATCATGATGTCGTACATGGCGATCGGCACGGTTTTCATGATAATTGGAGGAGCCTGGGCAGACAAGGTCGGGCGCAAGCGGATTATGGTGGTCAGCACCATCGGCGAGGCCGCCCTCCTCTGCATGTATTCCTTTGCTGGCGAGTTCTGGGGATTCCTGGCTATAGCTCTGGCGGAAGGGGCGATAGGCTCGCTCTACCAGCCCGCTGCAAGCGCGATGATGGCGGACATGGTCCAGCCGGAGAGGCGCCCCGAGGCCTACAGCCTCCTCCGGATCGGATTCAACTCTGGCACAGCGATAGGCCCGCTGGTCGGCGGTGTCCTGATGTTCATGATGGACTTCAGGACGATGTTCATAATCGCCGGAATCTGCGTGGCCATTGCCGGCATAATGATCATCTTCTGGACGAGAGAGACTCTCGATATAAACCCGGGGGAGGAATTCCAGTACAGGGATATCAGGACCGCGGCAAGGGACCGCGTTTTCTTGGTGTTCTGCATCCTGCTGGCAGTGACCTTCTTCGGTTACGCACAGACCATCAGCTCGCTTCCTAACTATGCGACAGCGGATCTCGGGGTCGAGACGGCGCTCTACTCGATTGTGTTCGCAGTCAACGGGGGGATGGTCGTCCTGCTTCAGATTCCGATAACCTGGATCGCAGTCAAGGCCAGGAGGTCGACGGTCATGGGGCTCGGCCAGGCGTTCATGGCGGTCGGCTTGGGGATGGTCTTCCTTGTCGGCGACCTTCTAGGAGTCGTCCTGGCGATTGTTGTGTTCACGATGGGGGAGCTGATACACTCGGCGGTTTTCTCCACTGTCGTGGCAGACATGGCCCCTAAGAAACTTAGGGGGACATACATGGGGGTTTCGGGGCTGGCGTTCGGAGTGGGCGACGCGCTCGGCATGTTCACAGGGATGACCCTCCTCGGGATCTTCGCCGTCAGAGGGTATACCTGGATCGTGATGATGGCAATCGGAATTCCAGTAGCGGTCGGTTACTTCATACTGCGATGGTATCTGCCGAAGAAGGTCGACATGGGGACCATAGAGGCGGAGCCCCCGGTCGGACCGCCGACCCACGAGGCGCACTAGAGCCGAGGCTTATCGTTCAAAAAGAAAAAAGCGTGAATAACTCACGAATCTGTTTTCTACGTGCTACTCGGGACTACGCGCTCAGAACCTTTCCTTTCTCGGTGGTCTGTGCTTCTCATAGCACTCGCGGCAGTAGACTGGCCTTCCGTCAGCCGGCTTGAAGGGCACCTGCGCCTCGCTCCCGCAGTCGGAGCATGTTATCGTGAACATCTCCCTCGGGCCCGAGTCGAACCTGCGACCTCCGCCTCTGCGCGGCTCTTCACTCATTTCTATTATCTCTCCTGTTCCTTGCACCGAACCTTTGCAGACCCAGCGCCGAGACAATTACACAATTCCAGGTATATATTTCTGTCCAATACAGTGATGCCAGGACCATTCTGCTGGATAAATGTCGAGAGGAAGGATCACGCCTGCGGGTCGATTATTACTTTCAGGGATTCCCCGCCGGCCGCGACCAATTCGAAACCTTTCTGAGTCTCGGCGAGCGGCAGGCGGTGGGTGACCATGTCGTCGACGATGATCTTCTTCGATGCAATCAGGGACATCGCCTGCTTGAGGTCTCCGGGTGCCGCTGCGTACGATGTCATGATCTTGACCTCGTTCCTCCATAGGTCGTTCACTGGCAGAGGGACGTGCTCATCCGGCTTCGGGCATGCGAAGAACATGACGGTCCCGCCTCGGTCGACCGATTTGATCGCCTGGTCGAACGCCGGGAGCGCGCCGGTGCAGACTATCACGAGGTCCGCCCCGTTGGATCCGGTCATCAGGCGCACCTTCTCTGGGACATCCTCGCGCGCATCGATGACCTCGTCAGCGCCGAAGTCCAATGCCTTCTTCAGCCTGACTGGATTCGTATCCGTAGCGATGATCTTTCCAGCGTGCAGTGTCTTAGCCATCTTGATGTTAAGAACCCCGGCGATGCCAGCGCCCAGTACAAGTACAGACTGACCCCAGCCGAGGTTCGCCATCCTCATGCCCCGGACTACGCAGCCGAGCGGCTCTACGAACGTCCCCTCGTCGTAGGTCATCTCGTCGGGCAGCTTGAGCGTTCCAGTCTCGACGTTAATCTTCGGCACCCTGACATATTCAGAGAAGCCACCGGGGTAGAAGTTCGTCTTCCTCAGGGTGTCGCAGACGGAATGATGCCCCGACTGGCAGTACTTACATGTGTTATCCGGGACGTGGTGGGTGACGACGACCCTATCTCCGACCTTCCAGTCCTCCACACCCTCGCCGACCTCGGCGATGTCCCCGGCGATCTCGTGCCCGAGGACAAGCGGCGCGCGCTTCACGCGGTACCACTCCATGACGTCGCTGCCGCAGATGCCTGAAGCTTTCACCTTTACGAGGATCTCGTCGGCCTCCGCCCTCGGCCTCGGCATCTCCTGGACGCGGACGTCGCTGTTCCGGTAATACATCGCGACGCGCATTTGCACCACGGCTCTGAAAGATCACTTCTTCTTCGCTTTCTTGTTCTGCTCGAGGACCTGGACGGCTTCCCTCACGTTCGCACCGTCGTGGACGATCGCCCTGACGGCCTTGATCATCCCGACCGGCCAGTCCGACTGCCAGATGTTCCTCCCCATGTCCACGCCGATCGCCCCGCCTTGCATTGAGCTGTAGGTCATCTCGAGCGCTTCCTTCTCCGGGAGCTTCGGCCCTCCGGCGACGACGATGGGTGCCGGACAGCCATCGACGACCTTGTGAAAATCATCGCAATAGTAGGTCTTGACGAGGTGGGCTCCGATCTCCGCTGCGATCCTCGTGGCCAGGCTGAGATATCTGGCATCCCTCTTGCCGAGCTCCTTGCCGACCGCTGTGACTGCGATGACTGGCATGCCGACGGTCTCACCTTCGTCGACCAGCTTCGCGAGGTTTAGAAGCGTTGTCCTCTCTCCCGCGGAGCCGACGAAGATCGACATTGCGATGCCGCATGCGTTGAGCTTGACCGCGTCATCGACGCAGGTAATTATCCCCTCGCCCGAGAGGTCCGGCCCGACGATGCTCGTCCCCCCTGACACTCTCAGGACGACTGGGACGTCGGTCTTCGGTGGGACGCACCTGCGCAGCACGCCTCTGGTGAGCATGATAGTGTCGGCGTAGGGGACCAGGGGCATGATCGCCTCCCTCGGCCTCTCCAGTTTCGACGTCGGCCCAAGGAAGTACCCGTGGTCGACGGCGAGCATTACCGTGTGCCCCGTCTTCGGCTTCACAAACCTCGCAAGGCGGTTCTCCAAACCCCAACTCATGTGATCAGACTCCTCGAATGTGATAAGCTGGATTGGAAAAGCACTTGGCTGTTTATTATCTCGTCGGTCGATTTCAAGGGTTGAGCTTCAACAAGCGGTAGTTCAGCGCCGATGCCACCGAGACCCAGGAAATGTAAGGTATCATCATCAGTCCGGCGAGCTGGCTTACGTTCCAGAAGAGAATCGTCGTTATCAGTATCATAATCCAGAGGGCGATTATCTCGACGAGGGCCTTGGACAGATCCCTCCTCGTGAAGAAGATGTAGGACCAGAGGGAGTTGAGGGCCAGCTGGATGCCGTAGAAGGCGAGGGGCACAAGAACGGGGGCGACCGCGTTCTCGCTCCAAACGAGCCATGCTGCCACGGCCATCAGAAGGTACAGAACAGCCCACACCGGACCGAAGGCCCAGTCCGGAGGATTGAACCAAGGCTTGCGAAGGTCTCTGTACCAGGTCGAGATGGATTCGCTCGTCGATAATCCGCCGATCGCTGCTGCGCCGAAGGCAGCTACGATCGAGACGATTAGAGCTATCCAATCTGTCAAGCACAATCCCTTCACGTCTGAGTAGGTGGTCCGTCCACAAATAGATTCAGTAATTGCGCGGAATATCACTGTTTGCTACTGCTCTGAATGTCAGAATGCAATTGTCTGGATTAAATATTGACTATTGGATAAGTGTTACGAAAAGAAACCAAATTATTAATATCGAGATACGCAATCGAAGACCGATTATGACTCCCGACGGTGCCTCATCAAGACCCGTGTCGCAGATAGTGATCTCGGTCATGATAGCAGCGGGATTGCTGACGGTAATGGCGTTCGTAGGCAACCCTCAATATCCGAACGATAGCAGGATTAAGGTCGTGGTGAGCATTCTTCCGCAGGCGGAGTTCGTAGAGGCTGTCGGTGGAAATCACGTCAATATTACGGTGATGGTCCCGCCCGGCCAGGAGCCGCACACATATGCTCCGAAACCGAGCCAGATGAGGGACCTGGAGAGAGCCGACATCTATTTCAAACTCGGCTCCGGCATCGAGTTCGAACTCGTCTGGATGGATAGATTCACCGAGCTGAACAGGGATATGCTCGTGGTCGACGGTTCCGAATCCCTGCACCTGATGGATAAGGATCCGCACATCTGGCTTTCCCCGAGGAACGTCGAGGCGATGGTACAGAACCTCGCGCACGGGCTAGAGGATATAGATCCTGCGAACGCGAGCTACTATGAGGAGAATGCGAGGACCTATCTGCAGAAGCTCGACAAGCTCGACAAGAACATCACGGAGGCGCTGGCGCCGCTGACGAAGAGGGATCTCTTGGTATTCCACCCGGCGTGGGGTTACTTCGCTAGGGACTATGGGCTCAACCAGACGGCGATAGAATATGACGGGAAGGAGCCGACCACCCAGTACTTCGCGCGGGTCATCGATTTCGCTAAGAACAACAGCATCAAAGTCATTTTCGCAGAGCCGCAATTCAGCACTAGGACGGCGGAGCAGATCGCGGAGGAGGTCGGCGGAGCCGTCGTCCTCGTTGACGATCTGGCAAGAGACTACCTCGATAACATGCAGATTGTCGCCGACAAGATCTCGCAGGGGCTGAGCGCGCATGCCTGAGGAACTAGTGAAGCTCAAGGACGTCACTGTCTCGTTCGACGGCGAGCTGATACTGGACAAGGTCAATTTCACGGTGAATGAGAAGGACTACACAGGGATCATCGGCCCGAACGGGAGCGGAAAGACGACCCTGCTGAGGGTGATACTCGGGCTCGTCCAGCCGGACAGCGGCAGCGTGACCGTGCTCGGGAAATCTCCGGAGAAGGGGAGGAGGTCCGTCGGCTATGTGCCGCAGTTCACCGAGTTCGACAAGGTCTTCCCCATAAGCGTCTGGGAGTTCGTAATGATGGGAAGGCTGCCGAAGAGCTCCTTCGCCAGGAGATACACGCCGGGGGACAGGGAGAAGACGGTCGGCGCCCTGAAGAGGGTCGACCTCCTCCATCTGAAGGACAAGCAGCTCGGGGTGCTGTCCGGCGGGGAGAAGCAGAGAGCGTACATCGCGAGAGCGCTAGCGACAGACCCGAAGATCCTGCTCCTGGACGAACCGACCGCGAACATCGACCTGAAGATGGAGACCGGTTTCTACGACCTGCTCTCAGACCTTCGCAAGGAGGTCGCGGTAGTCCTCGTCTCGCACGACATCAGCGTCATCTCCGTCAAGGTCGACAAGATCGCCTGCCTGAACAAGCAGCTCTTCATGCACGAATCATCTGAGATTGACGAGCACATCCTTGAGGAGACTTACAAGTGCCCGGTCGAGATGATCGCGCACGGAGTGCCGCACAGGGTGCTGAAGGATCACGAGGAAAGGGGGGCGCACTGATGTTCGACTTCCTCGGGTACGGCTTCATGCAGAACGCGCTGCTGGCAGGGTTGCTCGCGTCGATAGTCTGCGGGATAGTCGGGACGCTCGTGGTGGTGAGGAGGATCGTCTCGCTTAGCGGGAGCGTCTCGCACTCCGCGTTCGGCGGCATCGGCCTCGGCTATTACCTCGGGATCAACCCGATCCACGGTGCGCTGGTCTTCAGCATAGGCTCGGCTCTGGGGATAGGGGCGGTATCGAAGTACGCGAAGGAGAGGGAGGACACCGTCATCGGCATGTTCTGGGCGGCCGGCATGGCGATTGGCATCCTGTTCATCGGGCTGACGCCTGGATACGCTCCTGATCTTTTCGGATATTTATTCGGAAGCATAATCAGCGTCCCGACGTCGGACCTCATTCTGATCTTCCTGCTCGACGCCTTCGTGATCGGGATTGTCGCGCTGCTCTACAAGGAGATGATGGCCGTCGCGTTCGACGAGGAGTACTCCGCCGTGGCCGGCCTGCCGGTCAAGTTCCTATACTACCTGACGCTGATACTCGTGGCAATCACGATTGTCGCGCTGATACGTATCGTTGGAATTATCCTTGCGATTGCACTGCTGACGATGCCTGCCGCGATAGCCGGAAAGTTCACGCACAACATGAAGAAGATGATGGCCCTCTCGGTCGTCCTGAGCGTGCTCTTCATAACGACTGGCCTCTGGATGTCCTTCGTGCTCGACATCGAATCCGGTGCAACGATAATCCTTGTCGCCGCGGCTGCCTACACAATCGTGACTGTGGCAAGAGCTTTGAAGAAACGTTCGAAGCGGGTTGTTTCTGCATAGATATGTTATGCCTTGGCCAGAGTCTAGGAAAAAGAAAAAATGAGAAGGGCTATGTGCCCTTCTTCTTCCTCGAAGCCACTATTACGATTATCACCACGGCTATCGGGATCACGATGAGAGCGGCGGCCAAAGCGATGCCGACGTTCATCGCAGGCGGTGGGTTCTGCGTGGCGATGTTGGTGTACGCCGTGTAGGTCGGGTCATACACTACCTTGTATCCCTGCCAGTGCGGGAAGGAGACCGCATACCAGAGCGCGCGGGCGTTGAAACCGTCGGAGTTGTTGATGGCCAGACTGCGCGTGGCGAGATCTAGAGGACCCGTGTACTTACTCTTGACGTAATCACTCATGGCGTATGCGAATATGCTCATCGAGCCGGCGGCGAATCCCAGTTGCCAGGCCACGAGCCATAGGTCCATCAGCTTCGCACCTACGATCGCGCTGTAGGCGGTTTTGTTCTGCTCGACGGTCGCGCCGGAGGTCTCGTTGATTAGGTCGAAGTTACCGCGCGTCCCGATCTTCATCGCGCGCTCGCCGTTGCCGACCTTGAGCGTGATGTCCTCGTTCAGCGATTTTGTCACATTCGGATTGAAGGTGTTCTGCGAGGTGTTCCCTGTCGCCCCTACGTACTTCGAGGTGAAGACGGTCACGAAGTGCACCACGCTGAGGCCGAGGTTCGGCGAGATGTCCGTCTTCGGATCCATCTGGAAGGGTATTCCGAGAATGACGCCCCAGAGTTCTGTGACCTGCCCGATCGTGTACCAAGTCTCAGTCTTGACCTCGCCGGTCGTGTTGTCCATCGTGATCTCATACATGACCTTCAGTTCGCTGAACTTGGCGATCAAGGCGGTCTTGAGGAGCATGCTCAGGAGAGGCGTGGCAGTGACGTAGGCGTACATGTTCAGGTACTGGATCCCGAACCTGTAATGGCCGATCCCGAGCTTAACCACGGGGAGGACGTTCGCGACAGGGACATATGACGAGTTGCCGACCGCGCTGGCGGCGCCGAAGGGTATGACATAGGAGACGTTCTCATATCCTGGGTCCGGGAGGCTGTTCGCTCCGAGGCTGGTGCCGTTATGCGTGTCGTCGAAGACCATCATGAACGCGAGCATGGCTGCGATGAAGACCTCCCTGTTCTCAGGGGTCGTATAATGCAGCCCGAACATCTGGAACGGGACGGTCCCGTTACCGGTCTTGTTCTCGACCATGTTGAGCGCTAGGAGGAACGCCTGTACGCCCGAGTAGTTGACGTATGACGCGGAGAATGTGATGTTGTCCCCCGCGGTGTTCTTGACCTTGATCGATGAGTTGGTCCAGTACTCCTCGTCGAAGGAGTGGCCGAAGGCCGCCACCTCGTCCCCCTTGTGCCATGTGACAGGAGGGTATGCGCTGACGCTGCTGACCATTAATATGCACGAAACAATGCTAACTATTGCGATCAATGCCTTTTTCATGATCTCTAACCCCATCTCGTATCGGAACAACGCCGTCTGTTATCGGAAAGTATGGCGGAACGGGATTATGATTTTTTCTCAGGGTATACGACGGGCGCCGCCATGCTCAGATTGAACCTATCGAGGAGAGGCCACCGCCTGTGCTGCTGCAGGTCGGGCATTGCTCGGGGACATTTGGGGTTTTTGGGCTCCAGCGGTTGTGACACTTCTTGCATCTGAGGCGGCCGTCCCTGTTCCATTCGACCTCCCAGAACCGCCATAGGGACTCCGGTTCCGTTTTGGGGCCGAGGCCGTTGAACCCCCTGCCGACCACCTCGCCGGTGTCAAGCGTGACGACGTACTGGTCCTCAGCTTCGCTCGAAAGTTTCCCCGATCTCGCCCGATCGATATGGTTGAACCAGACCTTGACCTGGAACTTCTGCTTCTCCAACGATTCGATGAAAACGTACAGCTCCATCCCCAGCGGGCGGTAACGTGCTTCGAACACGCGGTTCAGGTCTTCGAGGAATGCGTTGGCTATCGACGTCGTCATTGGAATTCTGTTGGATGATTCCTTTGGTTGTCTTTTAATCTTACTTGCTCAACAGAAATGATTAGCTGGTTCAGAATTTCCCGATTTCGCCTCCATTGCGACATCTATTAATCAATACAGGTTCATACTTGCGTGAAATCCGGTCGAGCGGACCGAATATTGGTGTGAGAAAAGGGGGTATGTTGGTTTGGGAGAAGAGTTGAAGAGACCTGCGGAAGCGGCGAAGAAGCCGAAGTACGTCTTGATCACGGTGGTCATTGCCGCGATTCTGATAATTGCGGCTCTAGCTGCGGTATTCATGACCAATATTGGGGGAAGCCAGAAGACCATAACGTTCTACGCGGCAACGAACATCCTGTCGCTGGATCCGATGGACGCCTACGACACAATGTCGTTCATACCGATCCATAACATATACGACACTCTCGTCGGATATACAGGGGAGGATATAGGGAATTACACTGGATGTCTTGCGACCATCTGGACCGCCTCGGATAACGGGCTGTACTACAATTTCACCCTGAGGCACAACGTGAAGTTTTCGAACGGTAACGCCTTCACAGCTGAGGATGTGAAGTTCAGCGTCGACCGCGTTTTGCAGATGGATTCGCCGGACACTGGCGTGGCCTGGATACTCAGCCAGGATGTCAACGCAACTAGCGTGACTGTCATTGACGACTACAACGTCTCATTCAAGCTGACCTTCCCGTACGCGGGTTTCCTGGCGACCATTGCCCAGCCTTTCCCGCTTGGGATAATGGACAAGACCTACACAGAAGCAAAATATTCGACCGCCGACCCCTTCGCGCACGATTTCATGAAGGCGAACCCGATGGGGACCGGCCCGTACAAGCTTGAGAGCTGGACGAACGAGGTCCAGGAAGTGCTTGTGAAGAACGAGAACTACTGGGGCGGCTGGACCGGCAACCACGTCGATAAGATCATAATAAAGGAGATCTCGGACGTCACAACGAAGGTCCAAGCCTTGAAATCTGGCGATGCGACAATCGCTGAGATACCGTACGGCAACATCCCCGATGTAGCGGGGGACGCGAACATCGTGGTGAAACCTGTCAAAACCTTCCAGCTCGAGATGATCGCGATGAACGTGAATTCGACCAAGGTCGGACATGCGTTCATGACCAATGCGACGGTGCTGCGAGCCCTCTCTTTCGCGTTCGACTACGCCAACACCTCAACGAACTTCTACGCCGGATATATGGACCCGGTCCAGGGATGCATCCCGAACGGCATGCCGCTGGAGACGCAGGCTCAGCCTTACAAGGCGTTCACGTACAACCTGAAGAAGGCATCCGAGCTGCTGAACGCGTCCGGATACACCCTCGATGCTCAGAACAAGAGGTTCGGCGGAACGGCGCTGAGCATCTTCGCTGACTCGGGAGATACGGAGAGGGCGCAGACGGCCAGCCTGTTCAAGACAAACCTCAACAGGCTCGGAATAACGGTCGACCTGCAGACAGTCACGAGCACAGTCCTCGAGGACACGAGGAAGACCGACAACTGGGACATGTACATGACCGGCTGGGTCATCGACTACCTCGACCCTGACGACTATGTGCTCCCGATCGCGGCGTCGGCGAACGTCGGTGGCGGAGACTACTTCCTTACCGGCATAATGAACACGACTGTGGACAACGCCACGCTCGATGCGGAAGTGACCTCGAACCCGACCGCCAGGGCGGCCTTGTACAACATCGTGTGGGACGGCTTGAACAACGACCCGAACATGATCTTCGTCGGGCAGACGAAGTACGTCGCCTTCTACAGGTCCAACCTGCACGGGTTCATGTTCAACCCGGTGACCTGGTACAACTTCTACTACTACTGGCTTAGCTAGAACATTCCCCGTAGTGGTGGAAGTGGCAAACCTCTTAACCCCTTTACATTATATTCATTGATGGCCATTCGGCAGTCTGGCCAGAATCGCTGCCGAACAAGAGGTGAGCACCGGTGAAGATGTGGGAGTACGTCGTCAGGCGGATACTCTTCATGGTACCGATCCTTATCGGCGTCCTCGCTATCTCCTTCGTCATCTCCCACCTAGTGCCGGGGGACCCCGTCGGCGTGTACCTCGGCAAGTTGGCAAACGACCCGGTCCTGAGAGCGCAGGTCGAGCAGAGATACCACCTCAATGACCCATGGCTCGATCAATTCGTCTACTACATTACCGGCATCTTCCAGGGGGATCTGGGCGACTCGCTCGTGTACAAGCGCCCTGTAGCCGACATCATCCTCGACAGGCTGCCCGCAACGATCGAGCTCGTGATCGCCTCTACACTGATCGCGGTCCCCGTCGGCATCTATTTGGGCATATTGTCGGCGACGAAGAGGAACACATGGGTCGACGCGATATCCAGATTCGTGGCACTGATAGGAATTTCGGTGCCGACCTTCTTCCTTGCATTGATCCTGCAGATTGCTCTCGTGTCGAACGCGCATCTGTTCCCGTTAAGCGGTAGGTTCCCGAGCAGCATCGATCCGCCAATTTCGATAACAGGGCTGTACACCATCGATAGTCTGCTCAGCTTTGACATTCGCGGCTTCTTCTATAGCGCGTATTATCTGATCCTCCCATCGTTCGCGCTCGGGTTCTCGATCATCGGATACATCCTGAGGATGATGAGGTCCAGCATGCTCGAGGTCATGTCCTCGGATTATGTCCGTTCCGCCAGAGCGAAGGGGGTGCCGGAGAGGACCGTCATCTACAAGCATGCTCTGAAAAATGCGATGGGGCCGACGCTCACGATCTCGGGGCTGACGATAGGCGGGGCGATCAGCTACACCGTCTTCGTGGAGAGGATCTTCGGATGGCCGGGGATCGGGAACTTCGCCGTGACCTCTTCCGAAGGGCTTGATTTTGCTGGAATCCTGGGATTCACGATCGTCGTCACGATCGCGTTCCTGGTGGCGAACCTGATCGTCGACGTGCTGTATGCGTACCTGGACCCTCAGGTGCGCCTGGGGGGCTGAGCTGCCTTGTCCGGGGAAATCGTAGATTCCAAAGAGGCGGGGCGCCCTTCGGGCCGTGGAGGCTGGCTGGCCGGTTTCAGGTGGAAGCACGCGTCGCTCCTCAGGGAGTCCCGCTACTCGGCCTACCTCTTCAGCCGGAGCGTCCTCTCGATGATGGGGCTCTCCGTACTGCTGTTTGTAATAGTCATCGCCCTGCTCGCGCCATTCATCACCCACTACTACCCGACATACCAGGATGTGGGAGGGCAGGCGCAGGAGTTCTGGCCGGTCTCGGTGAGCGATCAGCTCCACCCTCCGAGCAATGACCATTGGTTCGGGACCGACTACATGGGCAGGGACCTCTACAGCATGTCGCTCTATGGCGCGTGGAAGGCACTCTATGTGGGCGTGCTCGTGGTCATACCGGCAATCGTCATCGGCGTAATGCTCGGCGCCCTGGCCGGCTACTTCGGACGATTGATGGGCGAGGCGATCATGCGAATAACGGACATCTTCCTCAGCATACCAAGCCTCGTCCTCGCGATGGCGATAGTCGCAGCACTGGGGCCGAGCATCACGCACATCACATATGCGATGATCATCACTTGGTGGCCCTGGTACACACGGCTCGTGTACGGGCAGGTGCTCTCGATCCGCGAGAAGCAGTACATCGAGGCGTCGAGGAGCGTCGGGGCCGGACACGGGAGGATCTTGTTCAGGCATGTGATCAAGAACAGCCTATCCCCGGTGGTGGTCCAAGCGACCTCCGATTTCGGTTACGTGATCCTTGCGGCGGCGGCGCTCGGATGGCTCGGCCTCGGGGCACCGATCGGCACTGCGGAATGGGGGCGGATGATTTCGGAGAACCAGCAGTTTGTGTTCCAGGCGTGGTGGACCGTTACGTTCCCGGGATTGGCGATCGTGGTCACCGTGCTCGGGTTCAACCTGCTCGGGGACGGAATCAGGGACGTACTCGACCCGAAGCTGAGGAGGTGAGCTACAATGCCAGATGATGATATCCTGCTGAGAATCGAAGGGCTGAAGACCTACTTCCATACCTACGAAGGGGTCGTCAGAGCCCTCGAGGGGATAGACCTCGATGTGCGTCGGGGGGAGACGATGGGGCTCGTTGGCGAGACGGGCTGCGGTAAGTCGGTGACCGCCCTTTCGGTGATGCGGCTCATCCCTTCGCCACCCGGGAAGATCGAGGCGGGGAGGGTCTTCCTGGACGAGCCATCGTCTGTCACGGCCTTCCGCAGGGAATACGATAATAGATTCAAGGGCGCGCGGGCAGAGGCCCGGAAGAAAGAATTGGAGAGGATTGAAAAGGATCTCAAGTCGCTCGAATCTGGCTCAAGCGATGCAAAAAGAAAAGAGCTGAAAGACAGAATTGCCGCGCTCATTTATTCCTATGATCTGCTCGGCAAATCGACGGCGGAGATGAACGCCCTAAGAGGCGACTGGATGTCGATGATATTCCAGGAGCCGATGACCGCGCTCAACCCGGCTTACACGATAGGGGATCAGATCAGCGAGACAGTCGAGTTGCACCAGATGGACAAGCTCGTGGACAGCGTCCTGAAGCAGCTGGAACTGGAGAGATCCGCATCGAAGGCAGGGAAGAAGGCCAAGCGTGAACCGAAGAAGCGCGGACCACGTGCGACAGAGGGTGGAGATAAGGCGCCGAAGAAAGAAGCATTGGACGGTAGCGTGTGCTTCTCGTGCGGCGCCGATGCGAGAGATGACTGGGAGGCGTGCACGGGATGCGGCGCCCGGTTCGTCTCAAGGATTCCGGCCGTCTTCTACAAGCAGCGGCTGAGGATCGCCTCCAGCTATTACAGCAGGATGAAGGAGAGCCCGGACAACACATGGGCATACCTGGTGAGATCTAACCCGATAACCGGGAGGCTCCAGCGCCGATTGAGGCTCGCGAAGACGAGCTGGGCGGAGCAGGCCTTGAGAGAGGTGAAGATCGCGGAGCCCCAGATGGTCGTGAATAACTATCCACACGAGCTCAGCGGCGGGATGAGACAGCGGGCGATGATCGCGATGATGATGGCATGCCAGCCGGACCTGCTGATAGCCGATGAACCGACCACCGCGCTGGATGTGACCGTCGAGGCGCAGATACTCGATCTCATGAAGGAGCTCCAGGACAAGCGGGGCACATCGATCCTACTGATCACGCACGACCTGGGGATCATAGCGGAGACGTGCTGCAGAGTGGCGATAATGTACGCAGGTTACATCGTGGAACTCGCTGCCACGGAGGAGATCTTCGCACGGCCGATGCACCCCTACACGAACGCACTGTTGAAATCCATCCCCAAGATCGGTCTGAAGTACATGAGCGAGAGGAAGAAGCCTCTTTACGTGATCCCAGGAGTGGTGCCGAACCTCCTGACGCCGCCTTCGGGGTGCCGGTTCCATCCGAGATGCGATCGCGCGCTTGATATCTGCAAGTCGGAGGTCCCCGCCCTGAGGGAGCTCGCACCGGGGCACTTCGTGGAATGCCACAATCCAGTCATGTTAAGGAGCGAGGTGAGTCCTCAATGAGAGCACCGAAAGGGAAAGCGGCTGAAGACCGCCTGCTCGACATCGACCACCTCAGGAAGGAGTTCCCGATACGCGGGGGAGTCTTCTCGACCGTCAAGGGGGAGGTCAAGGCGGTTGATGATGTCAGCTTCTTCGTGCGCAAAGGCGAGACCTTGTGCATCGTAGGGGAGTCGGGCTGCGGGAAGTCCACTTTGGCGAGGCTCATCATCCGACTGGTCAAGCCGACCGCGGGGAAGATCGTGTTCATGGGGAAGGACATCACGGAGTACCGCTCGAGGCAGCTGCGGGACACGAGGAAGGAGATGCAGATGGTCTTCCAGGACCCACTGAGCGCCCTCGACCCGCGGATGACGATAAAGAACATCGTCGGGGAGCCGCTGGCGGTCTACAAGCTGGCGCGGGGGGAGGAGCTCACCAGGAAGGTTATCGAGCTCCTGGAGGTCGTCGGCCTCAAGAAGGAACACCTTAACAGATTCCCGCACGAATTCAGCGGTGGGCAGAGGCAGAGGATCAACATGGCCCGCGCCCTCGCGCTCAGGCCGACCCTGCTCGTTCTCGACGAGCCCACCTCCGCATTGGACGTGTCGGTGCAGGCGCAGGTGCTGAACCTGATCATGGAGCTGCAGAAGTCCCTCGGGCTGACGTATATGTTCATCACGCACGATCTGAGCGTGGTGTTCCACATCAGCGACAGGGTCGCCGTGATGTACGCCGGGAAGCTCGTTGAGCTGGCAACGACGGAGACGCTCTTCACCCGTATGGCGCACCCGTACACCTTCGGCCTGCTCTCGGCGGTGCCGATCGCCGATCCTAGCGTGAAGAGGGAGAGGAAGATGCTCACGGGGGAGGTCCCGAGCCCGTCGAACCCGCCGTCGGGATGCCGGTTCCATCCGAGGTGCTGGAAGGCGACGGAGAAGTGCAGCTCAGCGGAACCGGACTTCAGAGAGATCGAGCCGGAGCATTTTGTGGCGTGCCACTTCCCGCTGACGGAGGAAAGGACCGGATGAATAAGGAACTCGATCCGGAACCCGGGATGAATAAGAAGGAGGACAGAATCGAAGGCCTCCTGAGGAGATTTTCCGAAAGAAGGAAGGAATCCATAAGGCGATCGATGGAGCGGCCCCTGAAGATGGAGGTCCTTCGGACGGCATATCTCGTGGGCTGCGTCCTGCTGGACTTCATCCTCGTCCCTATTGTGATCATCGAGATCTTGGGGCATGATCTGCTGTATGTTGCGATCCTTGTCCTTCTGCCCTTGGCTTATTTGGAAATAAGGATTTACCAGCTCCTTTTCCATTTGCCAGAGGAGCGCGAAAACCTTCAAGTTAAGAAGTAATGACGAAATATCGGCAATCGAAAAGAGTTGAGCCCATTTGAATCGGATATAACTCCACTAGCAGCCGAATTTTAATTTGCATTATGGGGATTTCGGGAGAACGCATCAAACCCCTTTCAAAGGTCTTCCGGTTTATCTCCGGTCTTTTTTTGTCTATTCTTCTTTCTCTTCCTCATGAAAACGACCGCGCCTATCGCCGCGACCGCCGCTGTCGCCCCTATTGCCACCATTGGGATCAGATTTCCAGTCCCAGCGTTTGCAGTGACCCTGTCATGGTACACAGTTATTTCCGGGTCGCTCTTCATCGATGTGGTATCCCCGTAGGTCAGGTTCGGGAACCCATGGGTGACAACGCGCGAATTGTGGTTGTATGTCTGCCCATCGATCCCGCTACTGTTGGGCGAATCCATCCGGGAGTAGCCCACAGCCGGGTGAGGCCCGCTCGCATTGTAGATCGTGAAATTGTCGTTCATCTCCAATTTTGACAATGTATACGGAGAGCCGTCGTCACGCGTCATGTTGTATTCCAAGGAAGTGTCTGTATACTTCGAGGGTTTAATCGTGTTAAAATCGGGCGGACCCTGGTTCTTCATATTGGGGTCCGTCAACTGCATGATATAATGGATTTCTGCGGTGAACGGTTCGCCTGCGCTGTATTGACCTAAGTCTGTATTGTTGAAATCAAGAAGCGCCTCGACCTTGATGCTCGTCTGGTTCCAATCTCCCCTGACATGATTCAGTATTGTCAGATCGAAGGCCGACTCAGGGGCATTAGGATAGACTCGAATATCCTTGTAGGTGATATTGCAATCCATCGTCGGGATAGTGCCATCATACTTGACCGGGGTGTACGTTAACTCAAAGCCAGCACAGTTCCTTAAGGGTATCATCAATGTGTTGTTGCCTATTTTGATCACTACCTGGTCGATCGTGAACATCGCTATGTAGAACTTGCCTCCGATGTAGAACATGATGTTCTGGCCATAGTCCACGGTTATCCTCCCATGGCCATTGGTATAGTTCCGTGCAGATATGCCGGTCTTTATGTCTCCATGGGTGATCGTGATCCCCCATGCCTCGTAATTGTAATTGCTAGTATTGGAATCCCCGTCCGAATAATTGTATCTGTGAGACTCGCTTGTCCATGGCTCAGGAACCTTTTCGGGAGCCAATTCATCCGCCAGAGCGAAAGGGATCATATTCAAGCTCCCGATAATCAGCAGGCTCGCGATCATGAAGATTGCGACTGGTGTCTTGGTCGAGCTCCTCATCGCGAATAATAGGTCAAGCGG
>Ga0315281_10004081_pt1 | contig 21292 bp, 19 predicted proteins | sample YL17G07_0_MG_FD_204540 | JGI IMG/M metagenome (GOLD analysis project Ga0315281, IMG submission 204540) | Sediment microbial communities from Yellowstone Lake, YNP, Wyoming, USA - YL17G07_0 | ecosystem: Environmental > Aquatic > Freshwater > Lake > Sediment | place: USA: Wyoming | collected...
AAAAGATACTGCAGATGTGGTTGACATCAATGCTGACGGCATCAATGACGTTGCTGTTTTAGGTTACACCGACGATAAAGCCGCGGTTGGCGTTGTTTCAGGTAAGCCATCAAAATCGTTTACTACAAAGATTCTCGATTTTAATCGCGTCCATGATACACAGAGAGGCATGTGTGGCAAAACCGCAAAACTTATCGTCGAAAAAACATCTGAAACACCCAAAGAGGCCTTGGAGGAATTTCCAGAAGGATATCGGATTTGTGACAAATGCTTTGAAATATCTGTAGAGGATGGCTTATGTGACCCAATGACTATTTACTGGAATTACAAGACAAATGAATTGGGCTGGTGGCGTGCCTAGTTCATTTGTTCAAAGGTTCCAACCTGGCGGTCCACAGCGACGCGCCATACGGCGGTGCGTGACCGGCTCGTTCCCTCAGCCCGCTTCGCGGACTGAGGGAATGCGGCCCTGAATCGGAGTGCCTCCCATCCGCTGCGCGTCTGGGGAACCAGGCACTCGAAACCGTCCCCCTGTGGGGGGCGATTCAGCGCCGCATTAACTTACAGATGCGAGAGGTAAAATGCCACTCCAGTGTTCAAGTTGCAAAGTCACCTATCAAGCATCATATAGTCACTGCCCCCGCTGCGGCAATCGCCTCATCAAAGCAGCCAGCCCCAAAATCATAAGATACATCTTGTTCGGGGTCCTCCTTTTTTGCGCCGTTGTTATCTTTCTGTTCTGGGGTCCGACGCATGCCCACATAAGAGCTCTCCTGGCCGGAGTAGGACAGGAAATATATGAAGTCAGAACCAAACCGCCGACAGTGAAGGCAAGACAGACAGAGCAACCGACTTTTTCTCTCGAAAATCTCAGAACTCTGCGTAAGTATTTCGAAGAAAAACAGTTTGAGCTTCTTATCGCGACCGCTAATGATCTTCAAGCCGCCTTTGAACAAGACCTTGCATATGAATACCAGATCTATGATTTTTATCGCCTGTTTGAGACAGGGCAGCCCGAGTATGAGGGTCTTCTTGATGATTGGATAGCGTATGCTCCTAACCATTTCGCGCCCTATCTGGCCAGGGCTCATTTTTACTATAGGAAAGCATGGACCGCCAGAGGCAGTAAGTACGCGACAGAAACCGGCCCAGAGAAAATCGACGTTATGCACCAATTTTTCCATAAAGCAGCACAGGACATCGATGCCGCTATCGCCATAAATCCCCGACTACTTACAGGCTATATGCTTCGCATCGGTATCCATATGGGTAAAGGTGAGGATCGACAAAAAGATGCCGCGTTTCAAGAAGCACAGATAATGTTCCCGTCCTCCTCTTTTCTTTACTTCATGATGATCAAGTCTAAACAGCCGCGCTGGGGAGGAAGTTATGCTGAAATGGAGCTGCTAGCAAGCCAGGCGTTGGCCTCTGTTGAAAAGAACCCGGAACTCTATATGCTGTTTGGCCAGATATACCTCGATCAGGCGAATTTGTACCGCGACGAAAAGAGATACAACGAGGCCATTACGTTGTATTCAAAAGCCGGCAGTTTTGGCGAGCATTACACTTTTTTTGAAGAGCGAGCTCGTACCTATCGTGATATGAAGGACTATGACCATGCAATCGAGGATGTCAACCACGCCATTTCACTCCGGCCTGCGGCAGCAACTCCTTATTGTCTCAGGGCATATATAGCCGTTTTAAAAGATGACCTGGACGGGGCTCTAAAGGACATCAACTTCGTGAATCAGCAATTTGCCGGTGATGAAGATGTTAAAGTTATGACTGATTGGGTAGCACAACGCCTACTCTACAAAGGTCATGCTGTGTATAAGAATAACCTTGAGCAGGCAATTGCATACTATGACAAAGGCATAGAAATAAATCCGCGGTTTGCAGAAGCGTTCTACTGGAGAGGGTCGGCATATAACAAATTGATGAAAAGCGACCTGGCGTATTCTGATCTGAAAAAATCGATTCAATATAATCCCCGCCATTTTGATTCCTATCGTTTTTTGGACGCCATTCTGGCGAGTAGTAAGAACTGGGACGAAATAATCGACAACTGGAATAGCTATCTGATACTTGAACCCAACAGCGCCGATGCATATTTTGAACGTGCCGGAACGTATCGAAATAAGGGTGATGTTAAACGCGCTCTTGAAGATCTTGGACAGGCTTGCAGGCTCGGAAAGCAGGAGGCATGTGCACTGCTGAATAGAGAAGACAAAAAGGGATCATAGACAACCTTAGGGTACTAATACAATGCTCTGTCATTTACCAAAGTCGTCTGATTTTGTGGGCATAAAGGGTATGCTGTTTCTATGTATGTTATTAGTTTCGTAGGTAGAGTAAAGCGAAACCCGACACACTGATCCAACATGCGGGTCGTGTGGGACGTTGGGAATCGCGCCCCACACCCGCGCGGTTAGCATCTCAATCTTCTGAAACGCCGCTCCCCACGTTACCCCTGGATGGACGGAGATTATGTCTTGGCCCAGTTCGGCAATAACAGGAGAAAATTAGCGCGAATCAAGCTGGGTGATAAAACCGCCCCTGCTTTGATGAAATTAGGCTTGCAAACAGCCCCATAATCGGATAAATTTATTATCAGAGGAGATTAATATGAAGATAGATATTGAGAGGGAAGAGGACGGTCGTTGGATTGCCGAAGTATTTGATCTCCCCGGGGTCTTAGCTTACGGAGAGACGCGTGAAGATGCGATTGCCAAAGTTGAAGCGCTTGCTCTGCGTGTGATTGCGGACCGGATAGATCATGGCGAGACTATCCCGGAACTCGATGAACTTTTCGCGGTCCCTGCATGAGTCAATGGCCTTCCGCGAAAGCCCGCGCGGTTCTTGCCGCACTCCTTCACATCGGCTGGTCTATTAAACGAGAAACGACCGGTTCCCACCGTATTCTTTCACGGCCAGGATGGCCTGATTATGTCTTCGCCTTTCATGATGGTACTGAAATCGGTCCCCGTATGCTTGCTCGCATCGCGAAAAAGACGGGTCTCCAGCCCGCTGATTTATAAAAAACCGAACTGATCCAACTCATCGTTTCAGGTCCAGGTCAATTCATCTCAACTTTCTGAAACGCCGCTCCCCCCCGCTCATCCCGCGTGACCACGAGAAGGACGACTCCCCGGCCCGCGGGTTTGGCTGCGGGCGGGCTCCAGGAATTCTCGGAATTTCCAAGGGTCCTGCTGAAATCAAACTCTCCATCGCTGACAAACCACGTTGTGATCATTTCCTCGCTATGGGTCGTCAGGCTGCCGTCGCGCTGCATGACCTGATACGTCTCCTCCGAACTTGCCGGAGACGTCATTCGAAAGTCAGCGGCAGAGGCGGGCATGGGGATTGTTCCCGTGATGGGATTGTCATTCAGGTCCACCGACGCGATGGTTGGGTTCTTATTCTTCTGCGCTTTATCGCTGGAAGAGACGATCACTCTCAGGAATGAGTTGACAGACGGCCCGTTGGAGACGCTGATCGAGTAGAACACCAGATACGCTACTCCGTTGTACTGGTCCGCGCTGCTTCTCGATGCAAAGATGGTTGCGGCATCGGGCATGGTCAGGGAAAAAGACGGGACCGGCCCGGTGTACGTCAGGCTCGCGCCCGGCGACAGGGCAACGGTCCCTGATTGAATGCTGACGGGATCGGGCTGTGGACAGGCAGGGGCGGCGCCGACGCCCACGCCGGGATCAATGCAGCCGGAAACCGAATAGTGTATGGACCGGCCCTGACCATTGATATCGCTCAGGACCGGCGTGAAGGTTACGGCGTCGCCGGGACTCACCTCGGGAGCGCTTGTGACGATCGTCAGGATGCGCAGGTCGCCGAGGGCAGTGTATTTTGGAAAATCCGGCTGATTACAACCGGCCGTTGCCGCGAGCAGGACCGCGAACAGAACGAGCCGCGCAGCAAAGAAGTTCGGCATGGTGACTCTCCCTGTCTTCATCAGAACTCCACCTTTATACCGAGGGTCGGAAAAATCGGCAGGCCGGTCACCGTTGCCGATCGCTGATAGTCGTAGGAATAATTAATCTGCTGGGGATTCGACCGGTTGGTCACATTCTCGATATCCAGGTACGCGGTCAGGATCCTCCTGTCATAAATCCACTTCTTGTCGAACCGGACATCAGCCTGAAAAAAATCTCCCATGCGCTTTGAGTATACCGCGCCCCGGACCGGCGTGTACACGTCGTTGTTGATATCAAGGATGCCGCCCGTAACCGGCGTGTAGAGGTTGCCCGACGTGTACCGTATCCGGGTGGAAATCTTCCAGTTCCGTCCCAGCTCCCGGTCGCCCACGACGGTGAGGAGATGGGTCTGATCGTATTGAGAGAGCGTTTCAGGCGTTTGGGCGTCGCCGCGCGTGCTCCGGGAAAGGGTGTAGGAGATCCAGCCCTGCCAGTCCGTGGTCTTGTACTTGCCCAGGAACTCCAGTCCGTAGCTGTGGCCGAATCCGGAATTATTGTAATATTCAGGCCGCGAGGTCGAGACGAAGGCCGTGGAACGTGCCACGAGATCGTAAAGACGTTTATAGAAAAAATCGTTCGAAACGGTCCAGCCCGTGGCGGAACCTTCGCGGAAATCTTTTTCAAATCCCAGCGTCCCGTGCATCGCCCGCTGTGACGTAAGCGCGGGATTTCCGTATGTCTGATCGAGGTCCGACGCGGGCGGGGCCTGGTTGTACAAACCCGCGGCGGCCCGAAGGGTCCAGCCATGGTCCAAGGCATAGCGGGCGCCTACCCGCGGTTCCGGAATGGTTTCCCCGGTCAGATTGAAGTAGCTCAAACGCAGGCCGGGAAGGAGGCTCCACCGGGAGTCCGGGGGATGGATCACGTTTCTCCAATACAGTCCCGCGGCGGTGGTAGAGTAGTTGTTCGAGACCGTTGCAACATCGCCCGCGCCGAGGGTGCTTGAGACCCCGCCCGTGTTATTTACGACCGGGAACTGGTAGCTCGAAGTTATCCAGTAATCCTGAAAATCAAGTCCCAGGAAACTTTTCCACCTGTCGCTGATCTGGTCTTCAATTTCCGCCCTGCCGGTGAGCGCTTTTTGCACATTATGAAAATAGATGCTCCCGATGTCGAAGAGCATCCAGTCCTGGCCCGCGCCGAGGCTGACGCGGCCGGTTACGGCGGAACTGAAGACATGGGTCCATTCCGGAATGATCCGGAAAAACTGGGTTTTGAGATTGAAGGACCCCCTGATATTCGGATCTTCATCGGCCGGCTGCTTGAGCAGGAACCCGAAGGTGTCCTGGGAACCCACGCCGACGAGCTTGAAGGTATCAATTGGCGTGAGCTGATTTCGATATGCCACAATCGTGTCCCTGAACTCCGGTACCGCGGTCAGGCTGAAATTTTTGTTGTCATTGCCGATGACGGCGCCTAATACGTACCCGATGTAGCTTTGGCGCAGGCCTGCCAAAAAGGACGAGTGATCGTTGATGGGGCCTTCGACGAATCCCCCGGCATTCTGCATATCTGCATACACAAAGCCGTGAAGCCGGTCCGTTTGCGGGTCTTTGACAACAAGGTTCACCAGGCCCGCGGTCGTTTGGCCGAACTCGGGCCCGAACCCCGCGGAAAGATAATCCACGTGATCGATGGCTTCGGGAATAACGACCGAGGATTGCCCGCCGAAATGAAAAATGATCGGTACATTCTGATTATCGATATTGTAGCGCGTGTCGTTCGGAGAAGACCCTTCAATGATGACCTGGGAGCTGAACGCCGACGCCCGGTTCACCCCGGGAAGATTCTGGACCGCCTTGACCGGATCTCCGTTCGCGCCGGGCACGGTGGAGAATTGGGCCTGACTGAGCGACTTGGTCTTGTCATCGCGTTTTTCGGTCTGGCCGTATACGGTTGTTTCGTAGGTGAGATAGGAGGTCTTTTCCAGGTAAAAGACGCGAGGCTTGTTTTCCTGCGCTGCCAGCTGTACGTCCTCGATCTCAAGTCGCCGGTACCCTGACACTGACAGCGCCCACCTGAGATTTCCGACCGGGACCTCAAGAGTAAACGTTCCTCTTGTATCTGTCGTGGTTTTAACGGGCTTCTCAGGACTGGCGGCTGGAAAGCAATAGATATTGACCTGAGGAAGGGGATTCTTTGTGCCTCTTTCGAAAAGGGACCCGGTGATGGTAACCAGGGGAGTTGCGACGGGCGATGATGCCAGCGAACTGAGACTCGGCCCGGATTTAAGGAACTCTTCCGCGAAGCAGGGGGCGCTGCCCAGGCAGAGCGCCAGGACGGGAAGTCCCGCGAGGAGACAATTCCGGAAAGAGAACCAGGTCGGCTGATAATATTTTTTTTCAGTTTGCATGCGATCCATGATCGTCCTGTTCATTTCATCGTTATCCGAATAAGGTGAATACAATAACAACGATAGCTGCTCAGGTTGGCCGCAAAAGAACTCAAAGAACTCAAAGAATAAGCCAGAAACGATGTGTGTCTGATTTAATTATCTCTGTGTTTCTTGCGTTCTGCGGCTAACAGGTTTGACCTGAGTAGTTACAAAAAGTTTTTCGTTTACCGCTCCAGAACGAACCGGTACTTGTATCGTATCCGGACGGCAACGGTCTTGTCCTTTACCTGGGCTGCCGTGAATTGAAAACCTTTAGCCGCGGCCAGTGCCGCCGCGCTGAGTTCCTGGTTGGGGCCCTCGACAAGGGTCGCTTCACGAACTTTTCCCAGGCCGTCTATCAACAAGTCAATCACAACTGCTCCCTGAATTCCCTTCCTTTTCGATTCAGGAGGGTAGGGAATCCGCACTTCAGACCTGAGTTCGGGCATTTTTGTCACGAGATACTCTTCACTGGGAATGGGAAGAGAGTCCAGGTCGCCGGGTTTCAGTGTTTCCTGGTCCGGAGCTTTGGCCAGGGTATTTCCCGCCTTCACTTCCACCCCCTGGTCCGAGCTGACCGACTTCGGGCTGATGCCGAATACCTCATGAACAACAGGTTTTTGGGGCACTGCCTTTGGCTCGGTCATTTGAATCGGGAGCAAAGCGGCCTTGGGCGCTTCGATGATCTCGATATTCATGTCATTATTCGGTTGCCGGTGCTGAGAGAGGCCGAAAACAACCAGGGCCACGGCCAGCACAATGCCGTGGAGCACGGACGAGAGGACCCATGGGTCAGCCTGCGGAAAAAAACTATTGTCTGTCGATCTGGATTGCAAATTGCGTTATCCCCGCTGATTTGATAAGGTCGATGGCCCTGACCACGTCGGCATGCCTGGCATCGCCGTCGGCGCTGATGAGGGCCTGGGTGCCGGGGTCCGCTTGCAGTGCCTGCTTGACCCGGGAGGCAATTGTTTCAGGGGATGCCAGCTCCCCGTTCAGCAGGATCTGGCCCTGGCGGGTGATTGCCACTCCGAGTTTCGTGGAAAGCTGTTTGTCGGAACTCGAAGCCTTGGGAAGGTGAATGCCGAAGCTGTCCTGCATCAGGAGGGGCGCCGTAACCATGAAAATGACGAGCAGGACGAGGACCACATCAACGAAGGGCGTAACGTTGATCGCCGAGATGGGACCGCTATCGTCATCGTTGTTCGAGGAAAAAAGATCAGAGGCCATGACAGGCTAGCTCCCCTGGATCCGTGAAATATAGAGGTCTTTGAGGGCTTCCGATTTCACGACGAGGACCCTCAGTTGCCGGGAAAAAGCGTTGAAGGCAACAACAGCGGGAATGGCGACAAAGAGACCGACCGCGGTCGCGATCAGCGCTTCGGAAATTCCCACCATGATGTCCGATGCGTTGTTTTGGTGCGAGGCCAGCGCGCCGAAGGCCTGGATAATGCCGAGCACGGTGCCGAAAAGCCCGATGAAGGGCGCATTCGAACCCAGCGTTGCCAAGACGGTGAGCCCCTGTTCCAATCGCATGCGCTGCAGGCTCAAATAACTTTTTACCTCCCGGTCGATCCGAAAGGGGTCCGTGGACGATGTTTGCAGGATCGTGCGCGCCGTGCCGGCATGGAGCGTCTCTTCGTGCGAGGCCCATTCTTTCAAGGGTTCCCATTGCCGCGTTTCGATCAGCTGAGAGACTTTTTCCAGCTCAGCGTCAGCTTCCCCGGCCGGGCCGTTCGCTTTTTGCAGAAGGCGTGAACAACGAAGCATGGTGGCAACCGACCAGATGGAGAGGAGGAAGAGCAGGACGAGCACGGACCGGGAAATCCATTGTACAGCGACGATCCAAACAGGCATGACAAAGACTCTCTTTCTCAGGCCGCCCTCATGAGGGCAAGCATACAGGTTGTATCTGCAAAAAATCAGCAGCGATCAGCGATTATATAGAGCATTACTCCAAACTGTCAAGAAATTTTCATTAATCGCGGGAGGATTTCAGCGGGTGTTCGGGGAGAAAGAGCACGACGGCAAAGGCGAGGGCGATGATGACGGACCCGACGAGGAAGGTTGTGCCGATGGCGTGGCGGTATGCCGCGATAACGGCATCCTTTTGGGCGGCGGGGAGTTGGGCGATCTGCTGGAGGCCCTGCTCTGCAAGCGCCCGGGCGCTCTTGGCTGCTCCGTCACCCGTTCCTGTGGTAAGACCGTGGAGCTGGGCCGTAAGAATGGCGCCCGAAAGCGCAACCCCGAAGGTGCCGCCGAGAGACCGAAAAAATGCCGACGTTGCCGTTGCCGTGCCCAGCTCCGAAGGAAGGACCGCATTTTGTATGGCGACCATCAGATTCGGCATGACCAGGCCGAAACCCAGACCCAGGGTTATCAGCGCAGCCTCGACAAAGAGAAGACCGGCCCCTGATGATGCGGCCCACATCACCGCGAGAAAGGCCAGGGTGGCGGCGGCCAGCCCGATGACCGGAAAAATTTTGTAGCGTCCCGTGCGGGAGACAAGGCGGCCGCCGGCGAAGGATGAGATGATGATGCCGGCCGTCATCGGCGCCATCAAAAGGCCCGCGCGTGCCGGCGGAAAGCCGAGGACCAGCTGGAAAAAGAGTGGTAGGAACACCGCTGCGCCGAACAGGCCCATGAAGGTAAGGGCCATGACACTGGAGGCGATCACCACGACTTTGTTATGAAAAATATGGGGAGAGAGCACGGGCTCCTCGGTGCGCTGTTCCTGGCGCACAAGGAGAAAGATGAGCGCCGCCGTTACCGAGGCCAGTCCGATGATGAGCGGCGAGCCCCAGGGATACTGCACCCCGCCCCAGCTCAAAACCAGGAGCAGGGTGACCGTTCCCGACATAAGCAGCACAGCGCCCGTGTAGTCGATCCGGTGCGAAACGCGGTGATGGGGACGGCGGAAACCGTACACGATCAGGGCCAGCGCCATGAGCCCGATCGGCACGTTGATATAGAAGATCCAATGCCACGACAGCGCGTCGGTGATAAAGCCCCCCAGGAGCGGACCGGCAACGCTGGAAAAAGCGAAGACTGCGCCGAAGAGTCCCTGATAGCGCCCGCGCTCGCGCGGAGCGACCAGGTCCGCGATGGTGGTCATGGCGAGCGTCATCAACCCGCCCGCGCCGAGGCCCTGGACCCCGCGAAAGATGATCAGCTCCGTCATGGAGCGTGACAGTCCGCAGAGACAGGAGCCAACAAGAAAAATAAGGATCGCTACGATGAAGAGCGGCTTGCGTCCGTACATGTCCGAGAGTTTGCCGTAGAGCGGCGTCGTGGCCGTAGAGGTAAGAAGAAAAGCGGTGACGACCCAGGAGAGGTGCTTAAGTCCGCCCAGATCGCTTACGATCTGCGGCAGCGCGATGCCGACGATGTTCTGGTCGAGCGAGGCAAGGGTGAGCGCCAGCATCAGGCCGGCAAGGACCATGCGCAACTCGCGGCGCGATACTTGTTCACCCGGGAGTTCTTTTTTCGGAGAAAAGGTCATCGGTTAATGGGGAACTCGCGGGGCAGTCGGCAGTGCGCGTACGACAAACTCACTTTTTCCCGTTCTTCAGCAGCGCCTCGAGAGCGGCAAAGGGCTTATGGATCGCGTCAGGAGCTTTTCTTTTGTCAGGACTTGTTGTGCCGAAGGTTTCCACATCGAGGTATTCCTGGTGCTCATTGTCGTGGCAGTAGAGGCAGAGCAACTCCCAGTTGCTGCCGTCGGGCGGATTGTTGTCGTGATTGTGGTCCTTGTGATGGACCGTGAGCTCGCGGAGTTTCTTGCCCGAGAACTCGCGCCCGCATCGCGCGCAGATCGCCGGATATAGTTTGAGCGCCTGCTCGCGGTAGGTTTTCTCACGAAGCTCCCGGGTGCGCCGGGCATCGGTTACGATCTGTTCGTGTTTGGCGTTCTCTGATTGCGGTTGTTTTGTCGACATGCGAATTCCCTTGCAACTAAAAGAAAGATTGCTGGACGCGTAAAAAACATATTAGCCACGCCCCGCACTCGCGCCGGGCACTCGTAAACGCCGGGTGCAGGCAGAAGGCACATAAGACACAGAGAAAATCCTTCCATGATTAAAGGTCTTACTTTGTGCTTTTTGTGACTTATGTGGCCAATCTTGAATTCTTGCGAGTTTTTCAAGATTATAAGATTCTTTCGTAAATAAGATTGCTTGTCAGGTTTACTAAAAGGCTACCTCTTCGGCTGCCATGGCGTTTTCCCGTATGGCCACGAAAAATTCCTCGATTTCCCGCGTTACCTCTTTGAGCGTCGCCAGATGGTTGATCCGCGTCCTGAACTCAGCGCCGTTGTGAAGCCCTTTTGTATACCAGCAGAGGTGCTTGCGCATCTCGCGCACGCCTGCATCCTCGCCGAGCTGTTTGATCATATCGTTCAGATGACGGAGCATGACGGTCCGGCGTTCTTCAGGAGAAGGAGGGGATGCCGCAGCACCGGTTTCGAGATACTGTTTTGCTTCCCGAAAGATCCAGGGGTATCCCTGGATGGCCCGTCCGATCATGACCCCGTCGCAGCCTGTCTCGTCCATCATCCGTTTCGCGTCCTGTCCGGAGCGCACGTCCCCGTTCCCGATGATAGGCAGGGCAACGGATTTTTTTACCACCTTGATCATGTCCCAGTCCGCATGGCCCGAAAAACCCTGGGCTTTGGTCCTTGCGTGGACGGTTACCGCGGCGACGCCCACTGATTCTGCGGCCTGCGCCATGTCCACCGCCACAATGCTTTTTGCGTCCCAGCCGAGACGGATCTTGACCAGCACCGGCACCTTCGAAGCTCCCACGACAGCGGACATGATCTCTTTGGCAAGCCCGAGATCGCGCAGGAGCGCCGAACCGGCCCCGCTTTTCAATATTTTGGGAACGGGACAGCCCATGTTGATGTCGATGAAATCCACTTCGCCCTGCGACACGATGTGGGCTGCCTCGGCCATGGACGCGGGTTTTGATCCGAAGATCTGGAACACCACGGGCCGTTCCACGCGGTCGGTGCGGAGCATGCCGTGGGTGCGCTTGTGCTCCCGGATCAGCGCCTCGACGCTCACCATCTCGGAGAACACGAGCCCCGCGCCGAGTTCCTTGCAGATTCTGCGAAAAGGAAAGTCCGTTATACCCGCCATGGGTGCGAGCACGAGGGGGTTATTCTTGAGGATTTCACGGATTTGCATGGCACTATTATAACCGAAAGAAATTGAAATGCGAGGGGTTTTTGAGGCGTGAGGCAGAAGGGGACATGCGGGGTTTGGGTAAAGATTAGAATCGGAGCTTCTTGCATGGTTCCCATGCGAAAATTTAGCCAGGCGACCGGGTCCGAGAGTGAAGCATTTCGGATTGTCTGAGCCCGAAGAGCGATTTGTGCAGGCGGCCGAGCAATGAGCTGCCACAAAAGAACACCCTGATTTACCCACATAAAAGACAGAAGAGCCTAAAAAAAGGAACAGAGATCACTGCTTCAACAGGTCTCCCACGGTCACGAGCGTGAAGCCCTGCTTCCGGAGCCCGTTAATGACGTCGGGCAGGAACTCGGCCGTATGCGCTCCCTTCCGGTTCATATGGAGCACGATGATGCTGCCGCCCCTGGCGTCCCGCAGGAGGGCTTGCACGATCCTCCGGGGGGAAAGACCGGGATCGGGATCGCCGGAAGCGATATCATACTGGATGGTCGCAAGCCCCGCTTTCAGCGCGAGCTTTGCCACGCGCTCGTCCACTTCACCGAAGGGAGGGCGGAAATACCGCGGTGTTCTGCCCGTGACCTTCTTGATGATCGTCTGCGTCCTCTTCATCTCGCGCATGACCCGGTCATCGGGCTTTTCGAGCAAGTGGGGGTGAGTGTAGCTGTGGGCCGCGATCTCGAACTGCGGCTGGTCAGCGAGGAACTTTGCCGCTGCCGGGTTCTTCTCCACCCATCGTCCGCTTAAGAAAAGCGTGGCCGGGACTTTTTCGCGGAGCAGGGTTTCGATCACGCCTTTATCGTATTCATCGGTCAGGGCCGTGGGACAGGCGTCGAAGGTGAGTGCTATGCTCCGGGAATCACGCGGGCCGTGTTCGATGATGAGGCTGGTTTGCGCTCCGGCAGGCTGAATCCGGGGCGAGCCGGTGAGGAGGACAAGGAAGACGGGAATGGCGCAGAGGGTCGGCAGGCGATTCACGGCTTTTTCTCCAGCCCGTACTTCTTCAACTTCTCCTGGAGCGTCGAACGCGCGATACCGAGCGCCCTGGCGGCAAGGGTGCGATTTCCTCCCTGGGTTTCCAGGACCGCCGCAATATACTCCCGCTCCCGATCATCGAGCGTTTGTGTCAAATCGACGCTGTTCACACTAGTGCGGTTCGTGCGCATTCCCGGGCGCCGCGGGGCCGTGATCTCCTGAGGCAGCAGGTCCGTGTCCATGGCAACGTCCCGGGAGAGCACCATGGCCCGTTCGACGATATTCTTCAGCTCCCGCACATTGCCGGGCCAGGAGTAGCGGCGCATCAGCCCCAATGCCCCGGGAGTGAAACAGGCGATGTTCTTTTTCAAGACGGCATTATAGTGGGCGACGAAATAATTGACCAGGATCGGAATGTCGCCCGGGCGTTCACGGAGCGGGGGAATGTCGACGGGGAACACCTTGAGGCGGTAATAGAGGTCCTCACGGAAGCGTCCCGCGGCCACGGCCGTGGCAAGATCCCGGTTGGTGGCGGCGATGATGCGCACGTTCACCTGGATCTCCCGGGTGCCGCCGACCCGCATGAAGCTGCGCGTTTCGAGGACGCGGAGCAGCTTGGGCTGCACGGAGAGCGGCATTTCGCCGATCTCATCGAGAAACACGGTGCCGCCATCCGCCACTTCAAGAAGGCCCGGCTTCCGTTCCCGCGCATCGGTGAATGCGCCGCGCTCATGGCCGAACATCTCGCTCTCAAGGAGCGTTTCGGACATGACCGCGCAATTGATGTCGAGGAACGGCCGCTCATGCCGCACGCTCCTCTTGTGGATCTCCCGGGCCACGAGTTCCTTGCCGGTCCCGCTTTCTCCGGAGAGCAGCGCGGTAGTGTCCGCGTTCTCGGCCATGAGGTCGATCATGTGGTGGAGTTTATAGATTTCCGTCGAAGCGCCGACCACGGGATGGCCCATGCGCTTCTGGTAGTAGAGGTTTTCGAGCCGGAGTTTCCGGGTCTCGACGATCCGGTCCGTCAGGGCCGAGAGTTCGGCGAGGTTGACCGGCTTGGTGAGATACTGTTCCGCGCCGAGTTTGACGGTCTCCACGGCGTTCTCGATGCTTCCCCATCCCGTCATGATGATGACCGAGGCCGTGCATCCCTGCGCCCTGAGCCGCTTCAGGATCTCCATCCCGTCCAGGTCCGGCAAACGCATGTCCAGCAGTACAATGTGGGGGGCGAGTTTCTCGGCGAGTTCGATCCCCTGTTCACCGGAGAGGGCGGCGGCCGCCTCCCAACCCCGGCTGGTGAAGTGGTAGTGGAGCGTACTGGTGATGGTGGTGTCGTCATCGATGATGAGGATGCCTGGCATATCAGTTCTCCGGTCCCGGTTGTTCCGCGGTGCTGAGGTAGGGGAGTTTCACGATCACCGTCGTTCCCCGTTTTTCATCCATCCAGTCCCATTGCCGGCTTTCCACGGTGATACTGCCGCCATGGTCCTGGATGATCTTCTTGCAGATGGCCAGCCCCAGGCCGGTGCCCTTCGGCTTGGTAGTGAAGAAAAGATCGAATACCCGGTCAAGGTTCTTGGCCGGGATCCCGCTTCCGGTATCAACAATTTGAAATACGATGAAGCGGTCCTCGAGGAGCATCCGGATGCTGATCTCTCCGCCCTTCGGCGTGGCGTCGATGGAATTCCTGAGCAGGTTCAGGAAGACCTGGCGGACCTGGTCCGCATCGAGGTAGGCCGGCAGCTGCTTCAGGTCCAGATCGCCGCTGATACGGATGCCTCTCCGGTCAAGCTCCTCACGGTGCATGCTGATCACTTCCTCCCAGAGCGAGCTCAGATTGCAGCTTTCCAGATGGAGCTGCAGGGGCTTCCCATAATGGAGGAGTTCCTCGATCAGCTGGTTCATTCTTCTGGTTTCCGACATCAGGGCGCGCAGCAGCTCCAGGTGAGCGGGGTTCGCAATCTCGCGCTCGAGGATCTGTCCCACGGAACTGATGCCGAAAAGCGGGTTCCTGATCTCGTGCGCCACACCCGCCACGACCCTTCCCATGGCCGCGAACCGTTCCTTGTTCAGGAGCTCGGTCTGCAGCGCCTTGATCTCCGACAGGTCCTGGTACACGACGATGATGCCCTCCTGGTCCCCCGAGGCGCCGTTGTAGCTGGCGCTGGAGAACCCGATCGGAACGTCGTTGCCGTCAGGCTGCCGTAACTCTATCTGCTGGTGCTGGGGCGGGTTTGCCACCAGCCGGGTAAAGGCGGCTGCTTCCGGGAAGAGCTCCGACAGCCTCCGGTTCATCAGGTTTTCGGGCCGGGTCTTCAGGATCGAGGCCCCCGCCAGATTCACGAGCAGGACCGTACCGCTGTTGTCAAGCAACATTACTCCGCTCGACATGCTCGACAAGATGCCGGAGAGCAGGTTCATGTTTCGGGCAAGCTCCCGGTTCTGGTTCGTCAATTCGTTGTGCAGCTGGCAGGCGTTGATTGCCATGGCCGCCTGGTTGGCGAGGAGCATGAATGCCGCAATCTCGGTCTCCAGAAAGGGCATGCTGTCCCGCTTATTCACCGCAAAAACACCGAGGGGGCCCGTCTCTCCCTTGAGCGAAATGGCCAGCAGGGAATTCAGGCCATGCGCCCCGGCGGCCTGGGAAAGGAGCGTGTCGTCATTGCGCGCAACATTATAATTGACCACAAACGAGTTCTGATGAAACGCCCGGCCGAGCAATCCCTGATCCAGGGGCAGGCGTTCGGGGCAAAGGTCCTCGATGTCCCGCTCGTCAACGCAGCCGCCGGCTTTGCGCACCAGTTCCCTGTTGTCAGGGGACAGCAGCCAGAAAGAGCAGGTGTCCATCCCTGAAAATTTCAATGCCGAATCGGTGAAGACGTCGAGCGCTTTCGCCAGGGAGAGGTCGGAAAGGGCCACCGCGGTCACGCGGTGCAGCTCAAGGAGCTCCCGTACCATGCGCTGGTTGTCTTCATGAAGACGGTGATTTTCCAGGGCCGCGGCCATTTCGGCGGCAAGGATGCGGAGCACGCTGATGCTTCGGGACCGTTTTCGCTTTTCGTCCGCGGCGACGATCAGAACGCCGATCACGGGAAAGACCTGGCAGGTCATGCAGTAGGCGAGCTTGTTCCCGAAGGATTCGATGAGCGGGTTTCCGCAGAGCGTGTCGCTGATGAGCCAGCACGAGGTCGTGGTATCGTGATAGGCCGGGCAGTCGGCCTTGATGCAACTCGTGATTTGCCGGCACTGCTTGGTATGCGTGCGGTTCAGAAGAGGGATGACAATGAGGGCGGTGGGTCCTGCTTCCTGTCCGCCGTAAATTTTATACAAAAGGTCGTCATGCTCGATCACCGCAACTTTGGCGCTCCGTATGAGCTTGACGAGCGGGTCGTCGCTTAAGAGCGACTGGCTGAGGAACCGCAGGCTGTCCCCGACGCCCGTGTCCCGTCGGATGTCCAGCCAGCTGTGTTTTCTGCTTATGAGGCCGAGCAGCACCCGGCGATAGCCCAGCCCGCGGGTAACGCCGGCCATGAAGCGGTCCAGCAGCTCCTCTTGGGAGAGCTCGGCGTTGAAAACCTTTGTCGAAAGGCGCGAGATTGTGGCCATATCGCGGCTGTGGGAGTAGAGCCGTCCGGCCTTGTCCTGGATCTCCTCCATGGCACGCTCGACCTGCGCGGTCCGCTCGCTGATTTTGTTCTCGAGGCCGGCGTGGGACTCCTCGATCTGGACGGTCATGGCGTTAAACGCCTGTGCAAGGTCCTGGAGTTCGTCATTGGTTTTGAGGTCAATCCGGTGGGAGAGGTTTCCCGAACCGATGGTCTCCGCGCCCTTATGCAGGGTCAGGAGCGGCGACACAATGATTTTTTTAATGAGCAGGGAGAGTGCCCCGCCGATGAGCAGGATGAGGAGCGACAGCATAACGGCGAAGTCCCGTTTGCTTCTGCCCAGTTCCGCCTCCGTATCCGCCATGGAGAGCGAGACCATGATGGCGCCGAGGACCGGCGCCCCCGTTTGATGGCATGCCTGGCACTCCCCCTCGTTTTTCAGGGGGAGGAGGATGGTGTGCACCGGCAGGCCGCCCTGCTCCGGATAATCGATTTCCGCGCCGGTGGTAAACACCCGCTCAAGCCGGGGAAGATCGAGGCGTGTCCCCGCGACGCCGAACGCGGGGGTCCCGTCCCTGCGGAGCGCCTTGAGACGGACCAGGCCTGAAGAGCTTTGAAGTTTATCCATGAGGTCGAGGGTGCTTCTCGGCCTGCCCGTGATCATGCTCTGTTTCAAGTGCGCCAGGAGGACATCGGAAAGGATGTGCTGCTTTTCGAGGCCTTTTTTGGCAAGGAGCCGTGATTCCCTTTCCACAACGATGAAGGAAAAAAGGCCCAGCAGGAGGATGAGGCTTCCCAGGAGGAGACTGAGGAATTTTGTCTGGAGCCGGAATTGCATCATGGTGCAGGCATATTATACCAGCAGGGAAGGAGGGTCAATGAGAAAAAGGGTCAGGACGAAAAAAGCGGGGTCCGATTGGATCGGACCCCGGTTTTGGTTTGCTGTTCTGTGAATGGTTTCTTAGATGTCGTAATACATGAAGAACTTCTCGGTCTTGCTTTCCAGGGCGTCGAAGGAAATAAAGATATCGTCGCCGAGTATGGCATCAAAACGACTGCGATTCGTATGCGATATCACCAGACATCAAAAGAGAACGACGAGTTCGCACGCTGCGCAGCGGTCGGCGTGAAACGATTCGTTAGAGTATCAAGTTTTTCGGTTTTGCAGCATCGACTCGATAGCACGGGGATCACGGGCACCGTGGAAGAGGCCAGTAACGATAATCTGCTCGTTGTTGATTGTGAAATAGACGGCGTAAGGGAAACGACGGAGCAGGCAACGCCTGAATTCATTGTGAACTTTCGGATAAAGGAGGGGGTTTCGGGGAATATCGCCGGAACAGGCATAAAACATCCGAAGAAACTCTTCGCCAAGCCCCGGCGATTTCGTTTCGTACCACGAATAGCCGCTGATAGCATCATCTTCGACTTCAGGTAGAAAGCGAAGGGTGTATGTCATTTTCGCTTTTCTATTCTCGTTTTGAGGTCATCAAGAGACAGGAGAGTGCCAGGCGCAGATTGAAAACGTTTCAGCCGTTTGTCCAGTTCGGCTTTGTGACTATCGGGCACAGGTATGGAAGCGGCATCAGCAGAGATATTGTCCCAAAGGTCTTCGACCAGCAAAATCTTTTCAGGTGTGCTTAATTTTGATATTTCGGGAAGGTCTTTAACACGCATACCTTGCCTCCTTTTGTGGCGACTGATATAATCTTATCATTTTGATTAAAGATTTACAACGGACATTAATGTTCAGTACGCGTACGGTAATTATTTGATAATGAGTAAAACGATGGTAATAATAAGTACAACCCATGCAGTGATGCCAAATATTATCAGCAAAGGCGACTTGCTATCGGGCATTGCAACTGCCCCGCAAGTCTCGGTTATCAAAGCAAATATTTCTAGGATTTTATCCAGCATAGGTACATTCATGTGGCTGCATTATTCAAGTTAACGCGCGGGTCACGCGCCGCTTTTGGCGCGTCGCTGTGGACCCGCAGGTTGGAATACGATTTTGACGTAATGTTGTGGGGATAATGACGGAGAGTAAAAGGGGCTTACACACTACGCATGTTTGTGCGACTGCAACCATTCCCTCAGCGCATCATTCATGCGTGATTGCCAGCCGCGGCCAAATGTCTTGAAGCCCGCAAGTATTTCCGCATCCAGGCGGATGTTGATGTGCTCCTTTGGCACGTTCTTTCGAGGCCGACCGAGCTTTGGCCTAAGCATCTCATCGGCCGTCGCCTTCGATAAGATTTCATACAACACCGCCCGCGCCGGTCGTGCGCGTTTGAAGTCTTCGGCGGTGAGTTCGCGAACTTCCCCGTCTTTATCAATCAGTGGTTTTTTCATACGTTTTTATCTCCCTATCATTCGCTTTTCGCAAGCTTATAATGCGAACAATGTCACCACGCAACGTAAACGCCATAACATACAACCGGTCAGCAATGTAACCCGTAGCAACAAACCGATCCTCTCCATAATCAGATCGTGAATCGGCAATAACACTGGCTCTTTCCCATGCAAAATCACACGCAATAGCAAAGTCAATGCTACGTTTCTTGATGGTTTCGAGTCTCTTTTTCTCATCCCAGCTGTATTGCACGACGTTATTGTACCCACAATATATATAGCTGTCAATAGTGTTTTGACATCGCCTAAAGGTACGGCGTGGTTGAGCTCATCACTTCAGTTTGACAGAGAGGGGCGCGGTGACTCATTGCCGCGCCCTTCCAATCCGCTCGGTTGGTGCTTTAACTTTTTTTTGTTACAAAGAAAGCGCCCGCAAGACCGAGGAATGTTCCAACAAGTGCAAAACCAAAAATCATCGCAAGAGATGTCTGACATGCAGATCGATTAAAGTCGCTACAGGTAGTGCAGAAAGTTATTATGAACTTTAGATCTGTTTTACCATACAAGTATGGGCTAACATCAGGCCGCGCAATATAACCTATAAGACCGCCCAATAAAGCACCGGCAGTACCCCAAATCTTTGACTTATTCATCTTAACTTCCTCCTTGGAAATAAGCGGCGATGGCCGCTTGTACTGGAGGTTGGCGCACAAGGTGTGCGTCAGAGCCAACGCGCGGCTGACCCGCCGGGTGGGTTCATCGCCCGGACGGAGTCGAGCCGCTTGTTGAGACTGTCTTTTCAACCATCAAAGAATGTCAGGATGCTATATGTTTTGATTGAATTATCTTTTTTCTGACGATGCTTAAGAATTCCCATAGCGCAGTCGCGGGAACAGGAGAAAGATGACTTTCTACGACGTTGTCCTGGACACCGTCGTGGCAGTGGCGGGGGAATGTCGATATGTAAGACCATTTACCATGAGGTGCATTATCATGTCGGTAAATGCTGTTTCGTATCATGCTTTGTTCCCAATGGAACGAATACTCACCGTCAGCTGTGTACCAAACATCCACGAAGGTTTGATCAATAAGGTTTATCCGTAATTTACGAACGCGGCCCGTGTAACTTGGTATCATCTCAGCGTCTTCGACTATGTCGCCGAATTCACTTGTGGTCAGCGCCTCAAGCTGCTTGTAGAGTTCTGATATCATTCTCTATTTCCATGATCTCAGCTTCAATATTTTTAATTTCAATCAGAGCTTCCCATGTCGGGTGCTCGGGGACCGTCCCTTTCTTAATTTTTTCTTCCAAATCAGTCACCGTCTCAGCTTCATAACGCGCAAGAATTTCAATACGTTCAATCTGAAGATTACGCTTCTTCTCTCGCAAAGTAAGAGTTGAACCATGCTTGATGAAGTCTGCCGGAGATAAGGAATACTTTTTTGAAAGCGAGTCGATCGTTTTTTCTGTGATCATAAAATAGCTCCTTTTCAGGTCCATAAGCTATTGACCTATTGAAACGTTACAATAAAATGAGGGAAAAGGCAAGTGGGATGTTTTTTGCCCAAACCTCTTGAACGACTCTTAAGATCTACCTTGTTGCATGCCGAACGCGCTTCTGTAACGCTTCGATGCTTGGGAAATCAGGACCACGATGCAGCATACTATGACAATTGGAGCAGACTAAGGCGAAGTCGCGGATAGAAACAGTACGCCCTGCTTTCGGAGCCTCTGATAGAGAGGTTATGTGATGCGCTTCGGCGAAACCCGCGCCAATAGAACCATAAGCCTCTATGAAATCAAAAGTGCATATTTTACAAGGTAGCCGCCCGTTATGTCGCTGCATGTACTCTTTTTTTAATGTAATGACAATCTTTCTGTTTCTTTCCTGACGCATATGCGCTACAACGCGTCGTTCACCTTCGCGTGTATCTCTTTTAACGGCTGATGATGGTAGCCACGGGAGCGGCTTGCTCGCCTGTTTATAAAGAAACGATGGTGTGCGACATAATACGTATGGTCGAATGTGACCCTCTGCTATGTTTACGCCAGAAGTTAAAATCTGAAGGTCTTGAGGTCGTGATCTGGGAACGCGCCATAAGGGTGCATCAAGCGTGTAATCAGTGCCTGACGATGTCACGCTAATCGAGCGCAACACACTCCACGCGATAAGCGCAGTACAGTGTCTTGAATCTGCAAAGACGATTGGTAACTTCCGTCCCCCATCTGTTGCCTCTTGAAGCATTGCGTTTGCTGTAACCCATCGTTTTGACTCATGCAGAGGCATTTCGTCCTGGGCCGCCTCAAGTAGCCTCTCCGGTGTTGCAATTGTGTAGACACAAGCATCGTGAAGCACGAGAGTCATTTTCTTCTCCTATCAACGCGGTGCTGACCCGCGCAACGCGACGGGTCGAGCATCCTGGTGTACGCCCGGCACGGGCGTGAACTTATGGGGTGCAAGTCCCCTGTACGAGAACCACAGTAGCACAAGTACTAGCCAATGGCAAGGGCGGAAGGGCGACCGACCGTCCGGAGGAAGCCTAGCGGCAAACGTGTGAGCCGACGGACAGAAACCGCATACAAGGCTCAGTCCCCGGGTGAGTGAGCACCACATTACGAAGCCCACAGGTTCAGGGGATAGGGTAAATGCGGCGGTTGTGCACGGAAAGTTCACGTCCTTATCCGGGGAGATCTGCGCGGCATGCGATAGGATCGTTGTGAGAGAATCCGGGAAGGGCCAACCCGGCAAACAAGGCCCAGGCATATTCGGTCGCTGTCAGCGGATATGAGTCCCTTCACAGGGA
>Ga0315281_10004083_pt1 | contig 21285 bp, 21 predicted proteins | sample YL17G07_0_MG_FD_204540 | JGI IMG/M metagenome (GOLD analysis project Ga0315281, IMG submission 204540) | Sediment microbial communities from Yellowstone Lake, YNP, Wyoming, USA - YL17G07_0 | ecosystem: Environmental > Aquatic > Freshwater > Lake > Sediment | place: USA: Wyoming | collected...
TGGCCCGTCCCCGTGTTGCGCAGGGACAACTCGGCGCGCACGGTCTGGCCGCGCCGCGGTGCGGGGGGATCGGCCCGGGCGTTGATCGTCACTCCGGCCCGCGTCGTTTCGGGGTCGTGAATGCCCTGCCAGAGATGCTTGCGCCCCGGCATGTGACAGGTCTGACACGCCTTTCCCTGTGCTGGGTAGCGGCTCTCCAGCCATTCCGCATAGGTGTTCTCCACCGGCTTTCCGTTGGGCGCTTGGAATTCCGGCCCGTGCTGATGGCAGCCGCGGCAGAACTCGGCCGCTTCGAAGAGCGTCGTCCGCACCGGCTCGCCGTGGAAGAGCCGGGAGATTACGGGCCGGTCGGGCGGCTGGGGCGGGCCATGGCGCACATGCGCCCGGACATGGCAGGCGGCGCATACCAGCCCCTGGCCGGCCAGCCGCGCGTCGTAGCCCGGGTTCGGCTGCCACCCCCCCTTTCCGCCGGGCAGGCCCGCCCATTGCTCGCTCAGGGGCGCATGGCACGGCATGCACTCCGCTTGCTCCGCATGGGACATCGCGGCCAGTTGACCGGTTACCCCCGGGCCCATGGTCCGGCCGTGCAGGGAGGCGCTCCAGTCCTGGGCCTGGATGGGATGGCAGACCGCGCAGTCGCTCTCTGCGATACCCTTGGCGAATTCGACATAGGCGGCCGGCGCGGTCCCCTGCGGCGCAATGGGAATCTTCCAGTAGCTTTGCAACCACGCCTCCGCTTCGGGATTCATGCGGGCCGCCAGCCGGTCTTGCCGCCAAGACTGCATCAGCAGCATGCCGAGTCCGCCCAGGACGATTGCCGCCGCGGCCGCCGCGGTCAGCCAGGGAAAGCGGGCCCGGCTCCGGCGGGGTCGGCGTGAGGGATTCATGGGCGGCCGCGCATTGTTACTTCTGAACTGTCGGGGCAGTATGGGATTCTGGCGGCGCTATGTCCGTAAGCCAGTTCACGGTATGGGATCGCAAGACGGTCACGGACGGCGCGGGGGCTCGAACCCCCGGACGCCGTCAGGTGCCCACTTCCCCGAGTCAAACAGTAAGCAAACTTACAGCCGATTTGCACCCGATTTGTCACCGTGGGCAAGGCACTACCCAAACTTGAGCGGAGTCCGTGCCCGGGTATGACCGCCGGGAACGGGACCCAATCGCAGCCGGAGCCCTCCATGAGACCCATCACGCTTTCTTTTTTGCCGCTGCTGGCCCTGCTGGTGGGCCTCACCGCGGCCGGTCATGCCGCCGAAAAAGAGATCGTCCCCATGAGCGGCGGGGTCTTGATTGACGGCTACGAATACGACAAGGATGGGCGGCCGCAAGGCAGTATCGCCTACGACGAACGCACGAACGAGTTTCGCGGCCACTACAGCGGACTCAAGATGCCGGCCGGCCGCCGGGCGATTTTTGCCTGGCTGCACGATACGGTGAACCAGAAAACCGAGTACCTGGGCGTGGTGGGGTGGCTCCAGTTGGGGACGGTTCCCACGAATCCGGCGGATTTCGTCGTCAAGGCGCCGCCGCGGTTCAAGGGCGGGAAGTTCGGCACCAACGAGATCATCGGATTCACCGCCGAGAAGACGAGCCGGATCGCGGAGGATGGGTCGGTGGCGGCAGCGCCGGTCAAGCCCTCCGGGAGCGCGATTCTGCCGGCCTTGCAGCCGGCGTTCTATCTGTACGCGAAGCTGCCGGGGGCGGACGCGGAGCGCGCGTTTTGCGGCCACGGCAAAGACTTCTTCTATGCCAAGGATCCGGCCCGGCAGACTTGTTACGATTGACTGTGCGGGCAGAAGTACTCCGCCTGCAAAGCCGCCGGTCTGGCGGCTCACTGATTCCACCGCGCCGCCGGCGCCCATGCGTTGGCCGAAGGCCGCGTTGGCGCGGGCTCACCCAGCACCGGAGTCCCGTTTGAGCCGAACGCTGCTGCTCCTGCTCTTGCTCATTGCGCCGGCCGTCGCAGGCGCGCATCCGGCGGAGCGCCATGGGGCCGACCTGGTCCATTTCTCCAAGCCCGTCCTGGCGCCGGAGTTTCAGGCCCCCACGCCCGACAACGCCGTGCTGCGACTGGCGGATTACCGGGGCAAGGTCGTGCTGCTCAACTTCTGGGCGACCTGGTGTCCGCCGTGCATCCAGGAGATGCCCTCCATGCAGCGCCTGTACGCGCGCCTGGCGCCGCAAGGGCTGGTCGTCCTGGGGGTTTCCCTGGACGAGGACGGCGCGAAGCGGGTGATTCCGTTCCTGGCGCGGCTCAAGCTCACGTTTCCGGTGGCGCTCGATCCGGAGCAGGAAATCGCCGGACGCTATGGGGCCAGCAACTTGCCCATGACCTTCTTGATTGACCCCGAAGGGAAGGTGATTGCCGCCGCCGTGGGCGGGAGGGACTGGGAATCCCCGGCCATCCTGGACTACCTGACGGAATTGCTCGGCGCCGGCAGCCCGGGCAAATCCGGCTGAGTTCCTCCCTTGCCGCGAAGGTTCCAATGTCCGGGCTTGCCCCCACCGCCGTGCGACGCACCCCGGGGGCGGGGTCTGTCGTGACGCTTGCCGCCGCGCTGCTGTTGGTCTGCCACGGGCGCCTTGCGGCGGCGGAGCTGGACGTGCTCGCCCGGGTGGATGGCGGCCCCGTTACCCGGGCCGAGGTCGAAGCCTCCCTCGAGGCGCTGCCGCTGGGCAGCCAGATCGGGCCGCGGGAGCACTTTGGGCGCTACGCCCTGGCGGTGGTGCGGGAGGAAGTCGTCCTGCGCCGGCAGTTGGCGCGCCAATTCGCCGACGAGCCCGAGTTGCGCCGCCAGGTTCGGGACGTCGTGTTCACCTACCTGCAACGCAAGTACGTCAAGAACCGGATCCGGGTCGCGGAGGAAGACGTCCGCCGCTACTACACGGAGCATCCGGACTGGGTGCGGGGCGAGCACTTGCGCGTGCGGCAGATCGTCCGGCCGCGCCGGGCCGAGTGCGAAGCGTTGCGCGACCGAATCGCCTCCGAGGCGGCCTTCGCGGCCCTGGCGCGCGAGCAATCCTTGGACCGCGCCAGCGCCGCCGAGGGGGGCGATTTGGGCTACCTGATGCGGGTCAAGGGCGAATTGGGCTTCGAGCCGGAACTGTTCGAGATGCGGCCGGGCGAGATGCGGGTCTTTGACTCGCCCAGCGGCTGCCATCTAGTGCGGGCGGGCGAATACGTGGATCCTCCCCTGCCGCCCCTGGAGCAAGTCCGGGACCAACTGCGGGCGTTCCTGGAGGAGCAGCAGGAAGAACGGCTGCTGGTGGAGTGGCTCCGCGAAGCGGGTGAAGCGGTCAAGGTCGAGCTCTACTTCGACCCGGCCCAGTAGTCCCCGGCCACTCTCCGGCTTTCCCCAGGACCGCTGCGGCGCAGCATCCTTCGCCCGCGGCCGCAGCCGGGGATGCGGCACCCGCGGCGGCGGTTCAATGCAGATCCCGCTCCGCTTCGCCTGGCGCGTCCAGGCCGGTGCCGTGCTTGGGGAGGCGGCTGTCGAGGAATTCCAGCGTCAAGCTCACCAGTTCCTCCGGCGGGGGATCCTGGAGCAGATTCCGCGTCAGATCCACGCTTGAACGGTAGCGCGCGAGGAACCGCGCACACGGTGGGCATACCTTCAAGTGGATGCGAAACCGCACCATCGTGTGGAGCGGCAACCGATGGTCAATGTAGTCCATCAGGAAGTCGCGCACATCGGAACAATCTCCGATGAGGAAATGCATCATGGCGTTTTCTCTCTCTGCATCCGGCGCCGCATTTCCTCCATCAGATACCGCCGCGTGCGGTGCAACCGCACCCGGACGGTGCCTTCCTTGATCCCCAGGATCTCGGCCGCATCGGCGGAGGATACGCCCTGCAGGTCGCACAATTCCAGGAGCGCCCGTGAATCCCCGGGCAAGGTGTCGAGTACCGACTCCAGCAGACGCCGCAACTCCGCCTTGGCAAAAGCTTGCTCGGGATTGTCCGGCGCGTCTGTAATGCCCCCCACCGATCGCTGTCCGGCCCACGTGCCGGGGTCGTCCAGATCCACGGACGATTGCCAGCGGTCCTCCCGGTCTCGTTTCAGGCGGCCCATCGCCTTGCGGTAGGTGATCGCCAGCAGCCAGGTGGACAGCTTGCTGCGGCCTTCGAATCCGCCGATGGCCTCGAATCCAGCCAGGAACGCCTCCTGGGTCACTTCCTGGGCATCCGCGACATTGCCCAGCAGACGCATGGCCAAGGCGAACAATTGCCCGTGGTGCCGGCGCACGACATCGTCAAAGGCGCCGCGGTCCCCGGCTCTCAGGCGTCTGAGCAGCTCGTCCATGGCTCCGCGTGGGATTTGCCTCGGCAATGGTCCGCGCGGCGGTGCCGGGCGCCGGCATTGGGTCCGTCAAAAAAGAATAGAGGTGGGAGTGTAACATTTCCCGCGCAATTCGCACTAACCGACTAGAACGTGCCGCGTGTTCCCCTGCTTGGCCTGGGCTTTGTCCGGGGTCGGCGAGTCCAGGCGTGAAAAGCAATGGCAGTCCCTTCCTGACCGCCCAGGGGACCCAATCGGTGGTGTCATGCAGAGCGGTAGCGAAGGCTCCGAGGTTCTCGGGCGGCGTTGGCTCTCCCACCCGGCTTGAATCGCTTTTTCGGCGGACTGGGAATTTCAACCAGGGCGAGAGTCAACGTTGTCCACGGGTCAGCCGTTCAATTTTCTGCCTGGAGATTCGAAATGAGCGAGCGCTTGCAATCGGAAGCGGGCCGGCGAGATTCCAACGGGGCGCCCGGTCTCAATCCGCTGGGGCCGCGCGGGGTGTTCCGCGGGGTCAAGCGCGGCACCATCTTGTACTCGCCCGGGCAACTCGCGGACTGCGTGTACTCCATCCAGGAAGGATTCGTGAATATCCTGCGGCATTCTCCGGATGGGCGCGAACTGATCTTGGACAGTCTCGGGCCGGGAGAGGTCTTCGGCCATGCGGAGGTGGTGCTGGGGATGCCGCGCGAGAACGAGGCGGTCGCCCGGACGGATGTCGGGCTCCATGCGCTGGAGCGGCGGCACCTGCTGGCCAACGTCCATGCCGATCCGCGGGTCGGGCTCTGGCTGGCTCAACGCATGGCTCAACGCCAGTCGCGCTTGGAATGCCGCATGCAAAGCCTCGTATTCAAGAGCGCCCAGAGCAAGGTGGCCGAGGTGCTGGTGTCCCTTGCGGAAGACTACGGCAGGAAAGTCTCCGGCGGCATTCTGATTGACTACCCGATTACGCATCAGGAAATCGGGAATCTGACGGCCAGCAGCCGCGAGACGGTCAGTTATGCCTTTATGGAGTTCCGCGCGCGGGGCCTGCTATCCACCCAGCGGCGCCGCACGATCGTGCATGACCTGTCCAAGCTGGGCGAAGTGGCCGCCGCCTGACCCCGGTGGGAATTCCGGGGTCAAGCCGCGGCGGCGCCCTGCCGCTGGAACATCCGGCGCGCGGCCGGCCCCGGCGCGGCGCTGCCGTCCGTCCCAAGAACTCACCGGAGCGAATCGCAATGCGGCTGAACTCCTTCGCGGGCATGGTGGCCCTGGTAGCCGGCTGTGCCCTGACCGGGCCGCCCGCATGGGCCCATGATCCCCTCCAGCGCGAGCGCATCGTCTCGCGCTATGATTTCGCAATGACGGTGGCGAGGCTGGAGGCCGCAGTGGCACAAAACAAGCTGGGCCTGGTCAGCCGGGCCAACGCCCAGAACGGCGCCCGTTCCCTGGGTGCGGCCATTCCGGGCAACCAGGTCTGGGGACTCTTCGCGCCGCGCTATGGGGTACGGATGCTCAATGCGAGTGTGGATGCCGGCATCGAGGCGCCGATCCGGCTCTACATCGTGGAGTCGCCCAATGGCCCCACCCGCGTCTCCTACCTCAAGCCCAGCGCGGTCTTTGCCCCCTATCACTCGCCGGAACTCGACGCGCTGGCGGTGGAGCTGGATCGCCTCTTTGAACGGATTGTCGCGGAAGTGCGCTAACAGAGGTTTCGATGCAGATCCAACATGAATCCGTTGTCACCTGTCCGGCTTGCGGCCACCAGGAGCGGGAGCGCCTGCCGGGCGATACCTGAGTGATCCGCTACGAATGCAAGGCTTGCCATTCGATGCTCAAACCACAGCCCGGCGATTGCTGCGTGTTCTGCTCCTACGGGTCGGTGCCGTGCGCCAGCAAGCAGCGGGAGCACATGGGCGGTGCGCCGGAAGCGTGAGTCCGCGGGTGCCCGGAATGCCCGCGCCCGCATGGACCGGGCGCATCCCTGGCGCTTGCGGCGCGTCTCCCCGGCCCTACGGGGACCCGTCCGCCACGATCAAGGTCCTGCCGCTTGCGGACGGCCAGCGCAACCCGCCCGCGCCGCCCTCCACCTCCAGCGCATCCATCCGTTCGTCGTAGATGGCCAACAGGCCCTTGATTGGGCCGGCTTCCGCCAGGGGCTCCGGGTAGCTCCAGACCAAGTCGGGAAAGATCTTGTCGCCGCTGCGGACGTTCCAGTAGGTGGCCAGGCCCTTGTACGGGCAGCGTGTCGTGGCCGCTGACGGCTCCAGCAGCTCCCGCCGCACATCCTCCGGCGGAAAATAGTAGCGCGTCCGGGTGCCGGTCTCGAACAAGAAGCGCGCCCGCCGCGACTCCGCGAGCACCACGCCCCCCAGCAGCGCCCGCACCGCGCGCCGGCTCTGCAGCACGTCAATGCGCACATAGGGGTCGCGCGGATGGACGAAGATTTGCTCGTCCTCCTCGTACCAGGCATCCACCCGTTCCCAGTAGAAGGCCAGGTACCCCGCGATCGGGGCAGCCCCGGCCAAGGGCGCCTGATAGCCCCACACCGCGTTCTCGATCGTCTTGCCGCCCACCCGGAGCGACCAATAGGAGGCGTCTCCCTTGAGCGGTCAGTGGGTGCCGAGCGGGGTCGGCTTCAGCCAGTCGCGGCGCACGTCCTCGGGCGGAAAATAGTACACCGGCCGGCAACCGGTCTCCCGCACCAGCACGGCGCGCAGGCTGTCCGCGGCGGCCTGCCCTGCAACCAGCACCCGCACCCGCTTGGGGCAGGGGAGGAACTCCAGCACGTACTCCGGCCGTTGCGGGGCCTGCGGCGCGGCGCCTGCCGGTGAGACCGGGTGTTTCATGCGACCTCCGCGGTGGGCGGGGACGGGCGGCCGGGCTCCGCTTCGCCCGTGCGCTCCGTGCGGCCATCAGGGTGGCGGGCGTGGCGGCCCGCGGTGTGGGAATGCACCGGACCGTCGCTGGGCCAGGGCCAACCGCCGAACTCCGTGCGCCGGTAGTCCTCGAACGCCTGGAGGATCTCGGCGGGTGAGTTCATCACGAACGGTCCCCGTTGGACGACCGGCTCCCCGATGGGCCGGCCTTGCAGCAGGAGCAGTTCGCTTTCCTCGGCGCCATTCGCTAGCGCCAAGTCGGCTTCCGCCCGGAGCCGCATGGCCGAGCCGGATGCGACTTCCCTCTCCCCGGCGCGCAGCGCGGCGCCGCGGAAGAAGTAGAGCGTGCGGTTGACTCCCCGTGGCGCGGCGGGCAGCACCCAGTGCGCCCCGGGCGCCATCCGGATCGTCCAGATGGCGACCTCCGCGTCGGGCCGCGAGGCCCAGGACTTCGGGGGCGGCGCCGGCGCCTTGGCGTCCCCCAGTCTCCCGGCGACCACCCGCACCGTCGTCTCCCGTCCGGCGGAATCGCGCGCGGTGACGGTGGGGATGCTGTCGTTCCACAGCATCGTGAAGTGGGGATCCACCAGCTTGTCCGCGCGCGGCAGGTTGAGCCAGATCTGGAACAGCTCGAGCGGGTTGGGCGCATCCGGATTCAACAGCGGAAACATCTCCGCATGCACAATGCCTCGCCCGGCAGTGACCCACTGCGTGTCGCCGCTCCCGAACCGGGCCGCCGCGCCGAGCGAGTCCGAATGGTCAATCAGCCCACGGCGGGCGATGGTCACCGTCTCGAAGCCGCGGTGCGGATGGCGCGGAAACCCCGGCACGGTGTCGCCATGGTACATGCGCCAGCCGTCCTTGCCCGCGAAGTCCATGCCGATGTCCCGGCCCGCCAGGGAGGCGGCCGGCCCCAACTGCCCGTTGCCCTGGGGGTACGCGTCCAGATGGTGGACGCAGAACAGGAACGGATCGGGGGTCTCCCAGGGGAATCCCAGCGCATTCACGCTCAAAACGGCATCGTTGCTCATATGGGCCGGTGCTCCGTATGGGTGGGTGGCGGGTTCCGTCCAGATTGCGCCTCCAAATTGCCCCGCGCAACGCCATCGGCGCTGTGGAGGCTCGCGCCGCGCCCAACGCGCCCGCCCTGTGCGTCCCATCGCTATGCGGTGAGGCGCCCGCGGGGCAGGGTCAGGCGGTCAGATCTGGCCGATGAAGTCTTTCTTCCCGATGTCCACCCCGCAATGCCGCAGAATCGCATAGGCGGTGGTGACGTGGAAGAAGAAGTTCGGCAGGGCATTGTGGAGCAGGTAGGTTTGCCCCGTGAGGGTCTGGCTTCCGCCTCCGGTCTTCAGCACGATTTCCCGCGTCTCCGAGCCGTCAATCTGATCGGCCTTCATGGTGTGGATGAACGCGAGGGTCTTGTCGATCCGGGCCTTGAGATCGGCAAGGGTGGCCTCGTTGTCCTCGTACGCGGGCGCCTCGATGCCCGCCAGCCGGGCCACCGCGCGCTTGGCGTGGTCGGAAGCGATTTGCACCTGACGCGTCAGGTTCAGCATATCCGGCGCCAGCCGATATCCGAGCAACACCGCCGGATCCACTTTCTTGGCCGCGGCGAATGCGGCGCACTTGTCCAGGATCGCGGACAGGTTGCCGAGGGTCTTGAGGAAGATGGGTACCGATACTTGGTGCATGGAAATGGCCACGATGGGTCCTTTGGCGATTGAGGGTAAACGGCGCTTCCGGCGCGCAGCGCAAGCGGTGGGCGCGGGGGCGAGCGCAGCGGGCGCGAGTGCCGCGCCAATGCCCGCCACCAACAAAAAAGGGAGCCCTGGGGGCTCCCCGATCTGCCCTGCCGAACCAGACCAAGTGGAGATGAGGGGGATCGAACCCCTGACCCCGACACTGCCAGCGTCGTGCTCTCCCAGCTGAGCTACATCCCCGATCTGAACCCCCATTTCACCGATTGGCCGAGGAGAAGTCAAGCCGCATGAAAATTCGCCGCGGGCCGCAAGCGGTCCTTGTGTCCGCTGCACGCTTGCGCTATGGTTCACTGTTTACGTGTGGCAAGGGACTCGCTCCACGAACCGGCGCCCCGCTGCGGGCGCCCTAATTTTTCAACGCTCAACCCACCGCTCCGTTAAGCCAAGACCATTCCGAGGAGGAAAGACATGGCTGTTGTTTCGATGAAACAATTCCTGGAGGCAGGGGTCCACTACGGACACCAGACGCGCCGCTGGAACCCCAAAATGAAGCCGTACATCTACGGCAGCCGCAACGGCATCCACATCATTGACCTGCAAAAGAGCCTGCGCAAGCTGAAGGAAGCGTACGAGTTCGTGCGCGAACTGTCGGCGCGCGGGGAGTCCGTGCTGTTCGTGGGCACCAAGCCCCAGGCGCGGGAGATCATCAAGGAGCACGCCCTGCGCAGCAAGAGCTACTACATCAATGAGCGCTGGCTGGGCGGGCTGTTGACCAACTTCAACACCATCAAGCAATCCGTCGGCCGGATGAACAAGTTCGACGAGGCGCGGGGCGAAGACGGCCTGTATACCGGGCTGATCAAGAAGGAAGCCCTGGGCATGGAGAAGAAGCGCTTGAAGCTGGAGCGCGCATTGGGGGGCATCCGCGACATGCGCCGCCTGCCCGGCGCGATCTTCGTGATTGACTGCAAGAAGGAGCGCATCGCCCTCACCGAGGCCCGGAAGTTGGGAGTGCCGATCGTCGCCATCGTGGACTCGAACTGCGATCCGGACGGGATTGACTATGTTGTCCCCGGCAACGACGACGCCATCCGCGCCATCCAGTTGTTCGCCGGCACCATCGCGGAGTCCGTGATCGAGGGCCACGCCCTGTACGAGGCGCACCAGCGCAGCGTGGCGGAAGACAAGGCCCGCCAGACCCGCCAGCGCCCGGCGCCTGTGGAAGCCAGGCCCGCCGCGGAAGCCCCGCCTGCCGCGGAAGCACCGCCTGTTGCGGAAGCCCCGGCCAATGTGGACGCTTCGGCCGGCGTGGACGCACAGCCCGCCGCCGAGCCGGCCGCAGCGGCCGCCCCTGAAACCCCGACCCCGGAAGCCTGAGCTTTCGAGACCCTGGAGCCTGGAATGAGCATTACCGCAGCGCAAGTCGCAGAATTGAGGGCCGTTACCGGCGCCGGGCTGATGGATTGCAAGCGCGCCCTGGAGGATTCCGGCGGAGACATGGATGTCGCCAAGGACGTCCTGCGCAAGAAGGGCATCGCCATCGCCCAGAAGAAATCGGCCCGCGACGCCAAGGAAGGCGCGATCGGCCTGGCTGTCGCGCCGGACCGCCGCTCCGCCGCCCTCGTGCGGTTGGCGTGCGAGACCGACTTCGTGGCCCGCAACGACCAGTTCAAGGACCTGCTGGGCCGCCTGGCCCGCCAGGTGTTGACCCGCGGCGCCAAGGACGTGCCGCAGCAGACCCTGGCCGAAGGCCAGGGCAGCGTCGCGGAAATGATTGTCCAGGCGGTGAGCACCGTCGGCGAGAACCTGCAATTCGTTGACGCCGAACGGGTGGAAGTGAGCACCGGTGTGGTGGGCGGCTACGTCCACTCCACCGGCAAGATCGGCGTGTTGGTTGGGCTGAAGGCCGAGGGCAAGGCCGATCCGGCGGCGGTGGAATCGCTGGCGCGGGACCTGGCCATGCACATCGCCGCCTCGCAGGTCAGCGCCGTCAGCGTGGACCAGGTGGACCCGGCCCTGATCGCGAAAGAGAAGGAAATCCTGCTGGCGCAGGCCGCGGAATCCGGCAAGAGCGGGGACATCGTGGAGAAGATGGTGCAGGGTCGCCTTAACAAGTTTCTCAAGGAGATCACCCTGCTCAATCAGCCCTTCGTGAAGGACTCCGAGAAGACGGTGGAAAAGCTGCTGGCCGAGCAGAGCAAGGCGTTGGGCGCCCAGTTGACCGTGGAGCGATTCGTGAAGATGCAATTCTAGGCTCGCCGGCGCGGGCGGAACGCCTCTCGCGCCCCGGCAGCGACCCGCAACCACTTGCCCCACAGGCCCCGTGGATCTGAAGTACAGGCGCATCCTGCTCAAGGTCAGCGGCGAGTTGCTGGGCGGTAAGTCGGGGCAGGGCTTCGACTATGCCGTAATTGCCGGTTTGGCCGAGCAGGTGCGGTCGGCGTGCCGGCTGGGCGTGCAGGTGGGCCTGGTGGTGGGCGGCGGCAACATCTTCCGGGGCTCCAAGTCCGGACCGCCGGGCATGGAGCGCGTGGCCGGCGATCACATGGGCATGTTGGCCACGGTGATCAACGCCATCTGCCTGCAAGACGCGTTGGAGCGGTTGGGGCTGGAAACGCGCCTGATGACCGCCATCGAGATGCGCTCCATCGCCGAGCCGTACATCAAGCGCCGGGCCGATCGCCACCTGCGCATGGGCCGGGTGGTGATATTCGCCGCGGGGACGGGCAATCCGTTTTTCACCACGGACACCGCCGCGGCCCTGCGCGCGTCGGAGATCGGGGCGGAGGTGCTGATCAAGGCCACCAAAGTGGACGGCGTCTACGACCGCGACCCGGCCTTGCACAAGAACGCCGTGCGCTTCGAGCGGCTCACCTTCCAGGAGGTGCTGGCGCGCGACCTGCGCGTCATGGACGCGACCGCGATTGCGTTCTGCAAGGACAACGGAATTCCCATCCTCGTGCTGAGCATGGAGAACGAGGAGAATCTGCTGCATGCGCTCGCGGGCCGGCCCATCGGGACGTTGATTGCCTGATCGGGACGACCGGCAAGGCGGCCACGGGGCGCGCAAATCAAGGAGGAGCCATGGCGGCACACGAGGAACTGATCCAGACCGTTCATGCCGATACGCACCGGCGCATGACCCACAGCGTTGACCTCATCAAGAAGGAGATGGCGGCCGTGCGCACGGGGCGCGCCAACGCGGAGATCCTCGCGCCCGTGTTGGTGCAATACTACGGTACCCCTACGCCCATCAACCAACTGGCCACGATCCATGTCCCCGAGCCGCAGATGATCGTTGTCACGCCCTTCGACCGCTCGCAGACCAAGGAGGTGGAGAAGGCCATTCAGGGTGCCGGGCTGGGCCTGAACCCGGTCACGGAAGGCGGCGTCATCCGCGTGCCGGTGCCCTTGCTCACTGAGGAACGCCGCAAGGAGCTCGTCAAGCGCATTCACAAGCTGGGAGAGGACGGCCGGATTGCCGTGCGCAATGTGCGCCGCGAGGCCAACGAAAAGCTGGCGAAGGCGGAGAAGAACAAGGAAGTCTCCAAGGACGAGCACACCCACGCCCAGCAGAAAATTCAGCAAGAGACCGACAGCAATATCCAGGCGATTGACGACCTGGTGAAGAAGAAGGAAAAAGAACTCATGACGGTTTAGCGGGCCTCAGGCCCACCACGCCGCCGTGGGCAGCCATCCGGTCCGCGGCGCCAGGTCCCCTCCATGCTCTCTACCCTGCTGTACGCGCTCTGGCCGTACCAGATCTTCAAATCCGTCTTCTTCCGTGGCGGCGTGGCGTTCCTGACGACCTACTTCGTCATCGTCGCCCTCATGCCCCCGCTGATCCGGCTGCTGCGCCGCAGGGGGTTCACCTCGGACTTCCAGCCGGCATCACCCAGGAACAAGCCCTATACCGGGGGCAAACCGATCATGGGCGGAGGGCTGCTGATCGCCGCGGTGCTGCTTGCGACGGTGTTGTGGGTGGAGTGGAACCAGTTTGTCGTGGCGCTCGTGTTGATCATGCTGGCCTTCGCCGGCATCGGCGCCTGGGACGACATCGCCAAGATCAGGCAACGGCGCCGCGTGGAGCAGGGCCGCGAGGCCAAGCAACCCTACGCCGAAAAGGCCGACGGCGCCGGCGGCTACTACCGGCTCGCGGCGGAGATCGCCGTGGCCGCGGCCGTGGTGCTGGTGCTCTACCGCTATGTGCAGATTGACGGACACCTGGTCGTCCCGGCGATTCCCCTCAAGTGGTGGTACCCCTACCTTCCGCGCTACCTGTTCATTCCCTTCATGGTGCTCATCATCGTGGCCGGAGCCAACGCGGTCAACCTGACCGACGGCATGGACTCCCTGGCCACGGTGCCCATCCTCACCTGCACCCTGTTCGTTGCGGCCGTGGCCTATGTGGGCAGCGACCCGGAATGGGCGCTGCGGCTCCGGCTGCCGCTGCTCTCGCCTCACCTGAAAGAACTGGTGGTGATGAGCGCGTCCATTCTCAGCGCCGGGTTGGCATTCCTCAGGTTCAACACCCCGCCGGCCATGATTACCTTGGGCGACCTTGGGGCGTTGGCCCTGGGCAGCGTGTTCTCGGCCATGTTCATCCTGGTCAAGGTGGAGTTGTTCCTGCCGCTGGTGGGCGGCGTGTTCGTGCTCACGACGCTTTCCACCATCGTGCAGCGCCTCTTCTTCAAGTTGATGGCCGCATGGCAGGGCCGGCAGACCGCCAAGACGGTGCGATTCTTCTATCGCGCGCCTTACCACCACCACTTGCAGTCGCTGTGGCGCTATTCCGAGAAGGAGCGGGAGGTGCGCTCGGTCTGGGCGGATTGGATGCGCAAGATCGGCATCCGCCCCCCGGAGGTGGAGGACCAACTGCTGCGCCAGGAGGACGTCAACAACCGCGTCATTTGGCGGCTGCACATGCTCTCCATCTGGCTATTCGTCGTCACCCTGGTGGTGTATTTCAAGGTGCGGTAGGTGCGGCCTGCCGGCGTCCCCCGCCGCCGGCCCTGTGCGCCCCGGCGAGGCCGCGGACCCCCACTGGAGTCTTACGGTCATGGTTGACCCGGACGATCCCCGACAACCGCCACCGGCCGTCCCTGGCCCGGACGCCATGACGGAAGCCACGCGGGACCTGAAGATGTATGTGGACCGGCTCTTGGACGCCCGGTTGACGGACCTGGAAGCCAGGCTGCGGCCGCGCTTCGAGAATCTGGACGGCGACCTCCAGGGCGTACAAGGCAAGCTGGATGCGCTGCGGCTGGAGCTGCGCCAGTCCCTGCGGGATCAGGCGCTTTGGCTGGCCGGGATCGTCCTGGGCGGGCTGGCGCTGGCCGTGGCGGCCTTGGTGTTCCTCCTGCGCGGCTGACCCCCCGTCCCGCGCCTAGCGATAGCCGAGGGCGTTCGGCAGCCAGGTGGCCAATTGAGGCATGAACGTCACCGCCAGCAGCGCCAGCGCCATCGCCGCCACCATCCAGAGCACCCAGGGCACGGTGGACTCCATGCTCACCCCGCCGATCTTGGTGGTCACCATCAGATTGACGGCCATGGGCGGGGTGAACTGGCCGATGGCCAGGTTCATCGTCATGACGATCCCGAACCACACCACGTCCCAGTGAAACGCCTTGACGATGGGCAGCAGGATCGGCAGGAACACCAGGTAGATGGATATGGCGTCCAGCAGCATCCCCGCGATCAGCAAAAGCACGTTGATGAGCAGCAGCATCGCCGTCTCGTTGTGCCCCATGCCGATGAGCCAACCGGCCAGGGCATCGAATGCCCCCAGCGTGGACCCGGCATGGGCGAAGACGGTCGCCAAGGCGATGATGATCATCACCACGGCGGAAATCTCGGCGGACTCCACCAGGGCCTGCCAGAGGCTGGCCAGGGATAGCGAGCGGTAGACCACCATCCCCACGAACACGCCATAGACCACCGCCACGACGGCGGCTTCGGTGGGCGTGAAGACGCCCAGCCCCAGCCCGCCCAGGATGATGGCCGGTGTGACCAGGCCCCAGCTGGCCTCCGTGAAGGACCGCCAGAGCGGAAGCCGCTCCTCCTCCGGCGGGGCGCCGAAGTGGTCGCGGCGCGAGAAGTAGAGCGTGGGCAGAATCAACGAGAGTCCCGCCAGGATGCCGGGGATCAGCCCCCCGGCGAACAGCGCCGGCACCGACGCGCTCGGCACCAGCACCGAATAGATAATGAACGCCACCGAGGGAGGAATGAGGATGGCTGTCGAGCCAGCGGCCGCGATCAGGCTGGCGGAGAACGCCTTGGGGTAGCCCTGGCGCGCCATGGCCGGAATCAGCACCGTGGCGGCCGCGGCGGCGTCGGCCGGGCCGGAGCCGGAGATGCCCCCCAGGAACATGCACACCAGGATCGCCACGATGGCCAGCGCGGCGCGGCGATTGCCGACCAGGGCGGAGGCGAACCGCACCAGGCGCAGGGCCACCCCCGCGCGCTCGAAGATGAGCCCGGCCAGCACGAACATCGGCAAGGCCAGCAGCGGATACTTCGCGATGCCGGCATAGGTGTTGGTGGGCACGGACATGATGCCCAGGCCCTCCACCAGGATCACCAGGGCGCCGGGGATGCCGAGCGCGATGGCCAGCGGCGCCCCGCAGGCGAGCAGCAGGACGAAGCCGCCGAACAGCAACAGGGAACCCGTCAGGATCATGAGCGCGCCCGCCACAGGCGCACCAGCCGGCCCAGCAGCCGCAGCAGGATCGCCGCCGACAGCAGAGGCAGCCAGAGCGAGTAGATCCACTGGGGAATGCCCAGCCCCGGCGAGGTGGTGTCGTAGCGCCAGTCGTCCCAGGTCAGGCGCGCGCCGTAGACGACGAGCAGCCCGAACATCAGCAGGCCCAGCAGCGTCACGCCGGACTCCACGCGCCGGGCCGCCCGCTCCGGCAGGCGGTCGGTGATGAACGACATGCGGATGTGGCGATCCTGCGCAAAGGCGGCCCCGGCCCCGAACAGCGTCATGACCACCAGCAGGAACACCGAGAACTCCTCCGTGAAGGCGAAGGAGTATTGGGTCAGATACCGGGCGACCACGTTGGCGAAGGTAATCAACGTGATCAGGGCCAGCGCGATGGCGGCGCAGGCTTGTTCGATGCGGACAGGCAGGCGCGGGCGGCCCGGGTCCAACTGCCGCCCGCCCGCGGGCAGGTCGCTCATGTCGAGGCTCCGGATGCCCCGGGGCGCCCGATGGCGCCCCGGCGGATCATGGAAAGATTACTTGCGGGCGGCGATGGCGGCCTCGGCCTTCTTCACCAAATCCGCCCCCACCGTGTGGGTCCACTTCTCGTACACCGGGCGGGTCGCCTTGCGGAAGTCCTCGCGCGCCTGGGGCGTCAGCCGCGTGACCGTGACCCCCAGACCTTCGATCTGATGGATCACGCTCTCGTCCGGGGGGCTCATGCCCTTGCGGGCCGCGGCGACGTTCTCCGCCCCGGCCTGAAGCGCCGCCTTGCGCACGGCTTCGCGGTCCGCCGCCGTCCATGAATTCCACACATCCTTGTTGGCGACGAAGATCAGCGGATCCGCCGTGTAGCCCCACAGCGTGATGTGCTTCTGGCTGAGGTTATGCATCTTGGCGGCCAGGAAGACGGACAGCGGGTTCTCCTGTCCGTCCACCGCTCCCGTGGACAGCGCCGGTTGGGCGTCCGCGAAGCTCATCTGAGTGGGGTTCGCGCCCAAGGCGCTGAAGATGTCGTTAAACAGGGGGGACCCCACCACGCGCAGCTTGAGCCCTTTCAGGTCCGCTGGCTCATGGATGGCCTTCCGCGAATTGGACACCTCCCGGAAGCCGTTCTCGCCCCACGCCAGCGGAACGACCTCATTGCGCTCCAGGATGTGGAAGAACTCCTTGCCCACATCGCCCTGGGTGAGGGCGTCTATGGCTTTGTAGTCCGGCATGAGGAAAGGCAGCGAGAACAGGTTCAGTTCCTTGACCTGGGGCGACCAGTTGATGGTGGAGCCGATGGCGAGGTCAATCGCGCCCTGGCGCAGGGCGGTGAACTCGCGGGTCTGGTCGCCCCCCACCAGGGCGGCGCCGGGGTACATCTTGATGACAATGCGGCCCTGGGTGGCCTCTTTCACCAATAGCGCCCAGCGCTCCCCGGCCTGTCCCCAGGGGAAGGCCGTGCCGACCACGGTGGACAGCTTGTATTCGGGACGATAGTTCTGGGCCAGCGCCGGGCCGGCCAAGAGCAGCGCCAGCGCGGCTGCCCAAAGGGTTCGTTTCAACATGTGGGGTCTCCTTGAAATTGCGGGCATGGGTGCGCCCGGACACGCCGAGTCTGGGATTGTCCTGCGATCCTGCCATCTGACTGCCGACGTTACGTGAATAACCGCCCTGACTCAAGGGATCCGGCGCCGCCCAAGCTTCCCCGGCGCTTCACCCGCCGCCCGCTAGAAAAAGAGCACCGTCACCAGGATGAACAGGGGCACCAGGATCAGCCCGCTGTAGAGCATGTAGCCGAAGAAGCTGGGCATCTTCACCCCGTGCTGCTCGGCGATGGACTTGACCATGAAATTGGGGCCGTTGCCAATATAGGTATTGGCGCCCATGAAAACCGACCCAACGGAGATCGCCTCCAGGATGTTCACGCCCCGCGTGGAGTGCAGCATTTGCACGGCATCCTGCAGCCCCAGGGCGCCCATCGCCGTGGCGAGGAAGGCGAGGTAGGTGGGTGCGTTGTCCAATACACTCGACAGCAGGCCGGAGATCCAGAAATACTTGGCGGGGCTGTCCAGCCCCAATTCCCCGCCGCGGGCGTTCAGCAGCATCAGCGCGGGGATCATGGTGGCGAAGATGCCGATGAAGAGCACCGCCACCTCGCGGATCGGGCCGAAATTGAAGTTATTGCCGCGCCGCACCGAATGGGCGGTGACGGCCAGGGAAATGCCCGCCAGCAGGATCTGGATGCCGTCGCGCAGCAGGCCCTCGATGTGCAGCACCCCCAGGCGGCCGAAGGGAATGACGGTCTCGAAGTGCACCACCCCGCTAAGGACGACCGCCGCAACGACGCCCAGCAGCAGCACGATATTGCACTTGCCGGCGATGCGGAAGTGGAGCTTGCCCGGGGGATGCACGACGCCGTCGCGCTTGGCCAGCCGGGCGTCCCACACGTAGAACAGGCCCAGCAGCAGCGCCAGGCTGATCAGCCACTGGGGCCACAAGCGCAGAGTCCACTCGAAGGGAATGCCCGCCAGGAAGCCCAGGAACAGGGGCGGGTCGCCGATCGGGGTGAGCACCCCGCCGAGGTTGCTCACGATGAAGATGAAGAACACGATCACATGGACGGGGTGCTTGCGGTGCTCGTTGGAGCGCAGCAGCGGTCGGATCATGACCATCGAGGCGCCGGTGGTGCCGATCAGGCTGGCCAGCGCCCCACCGATCGCTAGCATCGCACAATTGAGCCCTGGGGTGCCCGGCAGGTGTCCAGAAATGTGGATCCCCCCGGAAATGACGAACAGGGAGCCCAGCAGGACGATGAAGGCGATATACTCCTCCGCCGTCGAGAAGAATCGGGGGCCATAAAGCATGAAGAAGCCCCGCTCCGCCGGCACGGACGCATACATCAGCAGGACCGCAACCACCAGCCAGAAGGCGCTGATCTTGCCCACATGGTGCTCCCAGAAGTGCAGCGCCACCAAGGGGAACACGGCAATGGAGAGCAGCATCCCCGCGAACGGCAATACGGTCCAAATCGGGGGAACATAGGCCGGAACGTCGGCGGCCGCGGCCCCGGAAGCCGCCGCCAGGGCCGGAGTGGCAAGGGCGAATAGGACTGCGGGAGCCAGCCGCCAGATGCTGGACACGGGCCTGGGCTTGGACATCGGGGACCTCACACGGAAAGCGGGCATGGACCGCAACGTTGGTGCACCATAACCCAACATAGGACCGGTGTCACAGGCTTAGGCGTCAAAGGCTTGCCGGCTTTGATTTCCTTGACGCCCCGGGCAAAAACTGGCCGAATAGACAGTTAAAGGTCCGGAGCGCCCACGGCGCCGAGGAGCTTCATCCCCCAGGCGCGGGAAGGACCTCGCGCCGCGGCGGGGCGCGTAGGCATACCGCACCAGGCCACCCATGTTCGAAGCGATCCTCCACTGGTTCATCCCGTCCAAGAACGACCGCCTGCTGCGCCAATTCAGGCCGCTGGTGGCGAGCATCAACGAACTGGAGCCCGCGATGCAGGCCCTGGCGGACGCCGACTTTCCCGCCCAGACGGCCGCGCTCAAACAGCGGCTGGAAAACGGGGAGCCTCTGGACGATCTGTTGCCCGAGGCGTTCGCCCTGGTGCGCGAGACCAGCCGGCGCGTGAACAGCGAGCGGCACTTCGACGTGCAGCTGATCGGCGGAATCGGGCTGCACCGCGGAATGATCGCGGAGATGAAGACCGGCGAAGGCAAGACGCTCGCCTCCACGGCCCCGGCGTATCTGAACGCGCTGACGGGCAAGGGCGTGCACATCGTCACGCCCAATGACTACCTGGCCAAGCGCGACAGCCAGTGGATGGGCGCGATCTACAGGGCGCTGGGCATGACGGTGGGGCTGATCCAGCACGGCCTGGACGATCCGGAGCGCCGCGCGGCTTACGCCGCGGACATCACCTACGGCACCAACAACGAGTACGGCTTCGATTACCTGCGGGACAACATGAAGTTCCGGCTGGAGGACTACGTCCAGCGGCCCTTCCACTTCGGGATCGTGGACGAGGTGGACAGCATCCTGATTGACGAGGCGCGCACGCCGCTGATCATCAGCGGCCCGACCGAGGAGTCCACGGACAAGTACTACCAGATCCACCAGTTGATGCATGGGCTGAAGCGCGAGGTGCGCATGGAGGAGGTGTCCAAGTTGCCGGCCCATGAGCAATACGGCATCGAGGGCGACCTGCGCGGATTGGAGGACAGCACCGTGGTGCGCGAGGGCGACTACGGGCTGGACGAGAAGTCCCGCACCATCAACCTGACCGAGCGCGGCGGGCAGTTGATCGAGGAGCGCCTGCAAGCCAAGGGTCTGCTCAAGGCGGGCGGGCTGTTCGACTTTGACAACATCGAGGCGTTGCACCACGTCAATCAGGCGTTGAAGGCAACCTACATGTTCCGCCGCGACGTGGACTACGTGGTGAAGGACGGCAAGGTGGTGATCGTGGACGAGTTCACCGGTAGGCTGATGCCTGGCCGCCGCTTTTCCGACGGCCTGCACCAGGCGCTGGAGGCCAAGGAGGGCGTGAACATCGAGCGCGAGAGCCAGACCTACGCGACGGTCACCTTCCAGAACTACTTCCGCATGTACGAGAAGCTGGCCGGCATGACGGGCACGGCCAAGACGGAAGAAGAGGAATTCATCAAGATCTACGGCATGCCGGTGCTGGTGGTGCCCACCAACCGCAAGATGATCCGGGCGGACCACCCGGACGTGATCTATAAGACGCGGGAAGGCAAGTTGCGGGCGGTGGTGGGCGACATCGAGGTGATCCACGAGACCGGTCAGCCCGTGCTGGTGGGCACGATCTCCATCGAGGCATCTGAAGACCTCAGCCGCCGCCTGCAGCGGTTGCAGGTTCCCCACGTGGTGCTGAACGCCAAGTACCACGAGCAGGAGGCGGAGATCATCGCCCGCGCGGGCGAGCGGGGAGCGGTCACCATCGCGACGAACATGGCGGGCCGGGGCACGGACATCAAGCTGGGCCCGGGCGTGGTGGACCTGGGCGGATTGTTCATCGTGGGCACGGAGCGGCACGAGAGCCGCCGCATTGACAACCAGTTGCGCGGCCGCTCCGGCCGCCAGGGCGATCCGGGCGCCTCGCGCTTCTATCTGTCCCTGGAAGACGACTTGATGCGCATCTTTGGCGGGGAGCGCATCGCCGGCCTGATGACCCGGCTCAAGGTGGAGGAGGACGAGGCGATCACGCATGTGCTCATCTCCCGCGCCATCGAGAACGCCCAGAAGCGCGTGGAAGCCCACAACTTCGAGATCCGCAAGCACGTGCTGGAATACGACGACGTGATGAACAAGCAGCGCGAGGTCATCTACGGCCAGCGCCGCGAAATCCTCGGCGAGGGCATCGAGAGCCTGCTGCTGGAATTGTCCGAGGAAGTGCTGGAGGAGATGCTGGAGTTGCACATTGGCGCGCGCAGCGCGGCAGAGTGGGATTTGGAGGGCTTCCATACCCAGTACCAAGCCACCTTTGGCGTACCGCCCCTGGCGGATTGGGAGCAGGACGGGTTGGCCGCCGCGCAGCAGAAGCTCTTCGGGCAGGTGGAGCAGCTCTATGCGGCCAAGCGCGAGTCCTTGCGCGGCATGTTGACCGCCACGCACGACGAGCCGCCGAGCGACGAACAGTTGGACGCCGTCCTGCACGACTTCCAGCGCCATGTGCTGCTGAGCATCCACGACAACCTGTGGAAGGACCACCTGCTCTC
>Ga0315281_10004084_pt1 | contig 21284 bp, 18 predicted proteins | sample YL17G07_0_MG_FD_204540 | JGI IMG/M metagenome (GOLD analysis project Ga0315281, IMG submission 204540) | Sediment microbial communities from Yellowstone Lake, YNP, Wyoming, USA - YL17G07_0 | ecosystem: Environmental > Aquatic > Freshwater > Lake > Sediment | place: USA: Wyoming | collected...
TCTTTCCAAAGGAGAGGGCCTTTCCACCACCGATCTGCATCTGCTTCATAAAAAAGATCCAGACACCGATCAGAATAATCATCGGAGCCCAGGTGATGATGATCTGCATGAAAGAAGTGTCACTTTCTTTCTTTGCATTGATGACCACTCGCTTCTCTCTGAGAATTTTTATCATCTCAGGGTCTTCAGGTGCATAGGTCTTATAACGTTTGCCATCTACATCTCTCCAAATCAAATTTCTACCCTGGACCTCCACTTCACGGACCTGATTTTTCTCTACCTCAGAGATGAATTCCGAATAATTTTTTTCCAAAGCTGTTGGGCGGGGTTTATTATAGAAGAGAATGAAAAGGAGATACATGATAATGGCGATAATTGCCCAGAAGACAAGATTTTTATAAAGGGAACTCAAAAGTTTTCCTCCAATGGTAAATTTAAACCAGATTAACATAATCTTTCTTCGATTTCAATATCATGGATTCATTCCTGAGTTACTAAAAAGGGCGACATGGGGTCACCCCATAACCTCTCAACCCATTGAAATAATTTATTAAATTCTTTTATAGGAGAGGGAAGGGCCTCTTTTTTCTTGAATAAAAGCTAAAAATTTTGTAGGCTTATGAGTAAATATTTAGGAGATTGATATGTCCATTGAACTGATAAGACGATGTCCTCTTTTTGCCGGGTTGAAAGAGGAAGACTTGAAAAAGATAAGGGCCACAGCTTCCCTTAAGAAGGTTGGGAAAAGGGAGGTCCTCTTTTCCGATGGGGAAGAGGCAAAGGGGTTTTATGTCATTCTCTCAGGGAAGGTAAAGCTCTATAAGATTTCACCGGAGGGCAAGGAACAGATTCTTCATGTGGTCTCCGCACCGGACGCCTTTGCTGAAGCAGCCCTTTTTCTCGAAGGGAGTTATCCGGCTTTTGCCGAAGCATTGATCGATAGTCAACTTCTCTTCTTCCCAAAGAGAGATTTTATTCAATTGATTGAGAAGAATCCCCAACTCAGCATCAACATGATCGTCTCGCTTTCTCATTTTTTAAGAAGATTTGCATCCCTGATCGAGGAACTTTCCCTGAGAGAGGTTTCCTCCAGAATCGCAAAATACCTGATCGATCTCTCCTTGAAATCAGCGAAAGAGGGGGAAAGTCCCAAAGAAGTTGAGCTGGATTTAAGTAAAACTCAACTCGCTTCGAAATTGGGGACGATCAGTGAGACCCTTTCGAGGACTCTGGCAAAGATGAAAGCCAAGGGGATTATTGATGTGAAGAAAAACAGAATTCTCATCCTCAACCGGGAGGCCTTAAAGGAATTGGCCTCCGGTTTGAAAATGTAATCTCACCTCAATGGTGGACTTCTACCATCTGCTTATCTAAAAATAGTCTATAACAGAGGTGTCGTTAATTCTAATTCCCTTACCCGCACTCCTTTGAGAAAACGCTGGCTGTAGTAAGGTGTTTCCAAACTGTCTATTTTTATCTCTTTGCTGGACAAAGAGGCATTCTTTGACATCTTGTCCAGAATTGTGAGAAATTAACAAATCTCCCGACATGACTTTGCTAAGCCCCTTTATTACTTCCTCCATGACGATTGTCGGCTGATTGATTTTGGGATCTGAATCTATACTGGCACATTTTCGAGAGATAATTTGTAGATTAGTAATTTTCCTTGCTTTTCACTGTAAACTGGTATACAATTATTTTAATAAAAATTGAACCCTCCTCAATGAGGGGGGAGTATTTCCCCCCCTCATTGAGAATGAGGCAGCCCATACTGAGTCTTCCAACCCGTTTCTGCGTGATTTAATCATTACTTGCCCTCAAGTCGCGTGAAATTGTGGGAATCATTGGTTTGGCGTAAAAAAAGGAAAGGGATAACTCTGTTCAATATCGACTGAGTTATTTAAGGATTGACGATGAAGTTCTCAGAATTAGATTTAAAGCCAGAAATTCTGAAGGCCCTCACTAACATGGGTTATCAGGATTTGACACCCATCCAGGAAAAGACTTTTTCTCCTATTCTGAATGGCAGAGATCTTTTGGCCCGGGCAGAGACCGGCTCGGGTAAAACAGCAGCCTGCGGTATTCCACTGATCCAGATGATTGATCCTTCACTCAATGCCATCCAGGCTCTCATCCTGGTTCCCACCCGAGAACTGGCACTTCAATATGTGGAAGAGATAGGTAAAATCTCGAGGCTTGCAGAGGTCGTTCCCTTTGCCATCTTTGGCGGATTCTCGATGAAGATTCAAAAAGCCAAATTAAGCCATAAGGTCCATATCCTCGTTGCCACACCTGGACGATTGATCGATTTCCTATATAATACCACGTCGATTGACCTCTCTGGTGTTCGCACGCTGGTTCTGGATGAAGCCGACGAGATGCTGAAGATGGGTTTCATTGAAGATATAGACTTTATCATGTCTTGTCTGATCCACGAGCACCAGACATTGTTTTTTGCGGCGACGATGCCTGAAGAGATCGATCGATTGATCAGGGTCTATCTGAAAGAACCCGTCAGAATGGAATTGAACAAAGAACAAGTGGCTCCGCAGAGTCTTGCTCACCATTTTCAGTATACGGGGCGACGTGATCGGCTCAATGCCCTGATCGAATACCTGAAAAGGGAGAAGATCTCCCAGGCCATCATCTTTTGCAATTCACGACATCACGGTGAGACACTGATCAGAGAGTTAGAAGGAAAATTTAAATCGATAGAGTATATCCACGGAGGTCTGGAGCAATCGAGGCGAACATCGATCTTCGAGCGTTTTCGCCGAAATGAGATTACCTTCATGGTTGCCACGGACCTTGCCGGTCGGGGACTCGACTTCTGTCATGTCAGTCATGTGATTAATTATGACTATCCTTGCGGCCTGGAATCCTACATTAACAGGACAGGAAGGACCGGAAGAATGGGGCGGTCAGGCATTGCCATGACCTTTGTGACCGATCAGGAATTGGGGGACTTAAAATCCCTCTTTAAGATGAATCGTATTGATCCCATGTGGCATGGCAACATCCCTAACCTCCAGGCTGTCTCTAAACATAACGGGAAACGCAATGGTAAGAAATACCTCAAAGGGCGTCCCAGGCCCGTACTCCAAAATCGAATTCCATTAAATAATGGCACGGTTGAAAAACCGTTTTCAGTTTTACGCTGAACGAGGTGAACAAACCCTATGATTGCGAATTGAGGAATTGAGGTATTAAGGTATTGGAGAAATTCCTCAATTCGCAAATTTAGGATTGAGCCCCTTGATTGGAAACAGGGTTCCTATATCGAGGAGTTTATGAAACGCGAAGATTTGCGAAACATTGCTCTGATTGCCCATGTTGATCATGGAAAGACAACGATCATCGATGGCTTGCTCAAGCAGTCAGGCATTTTCCGTTTGAACGAGAAGGTCCAGGAAAGGGTGATGGACAATATTGACTTAGAGCGAGAGCGGGGCATTACCATCATGGCAAAGAATACGGCGATCGAATATAAGGGAGTCAAGATCAATATTGTCGATACACCAGGCCATGCCGATTTCGGTGGGGAGGTGGAAAGGACGCTCAAGATGGTTGATGGCGTGCTGCTCCTCGTCGATGCCTCGGAGGGTCCTTTGCCCCAGACAAGATTCGTTCTGAAAAAGGCCCTCGAGTTTAATCTTCCTCCTATCCTTGTCATTAACAAGATAGACCGGTCTGATGCGAGGATCCAGGAAGTGTTGAACGAGGTCTACGATCTCTTTATTGACCTCGATGCCACAGAGAAACAGCTTGAATTTCCTATCATCTACACCAACGCAAAGCTCGGGATTGCGAAACTCCATCCTGATGAGAATACGGAAGACTTTCAGTGCTTGTTTGAACTCATCCTTAACGCCATTCCGCCACCTGAAGGGGATGAAGAAGGGCCACTGAAGCTTCTGGTCACCAATATCGACTATAATGATTACGTTGGCAGGCTTGCCATAGGGAGGATCTTTTCAGGCTCGGTTAAAATCGGGGATTGGGTATCGATGATCAATGGCAAAGAGGAACCGATCAAGACGAAGGTGACATCGCTCTACGGATTTCGGGGGCTCGAAAGAGTAGAGGTCAAAGAGGCCCGGGCAGGGGATATTGTTGCCCTGGCCGGGATTGAAGGGATTAATATTGGTGATACCATCGCCGATATTGAAAACCCGGAGCCTCTTCCGAGAATTGCGGTGGATGAACCCACTATCTCCATGGTTTTTTCTGTGAATACGTCCTCTTTTGCCGGTCAGGACGGAAAGTATGTCACATCCAGAAACCTGAGGGAGCGGCTTGAAAAGGAGCTCTTGTATAATGTGTCGATCAAGGTTGACTTTGATTCCACAGATTCTTTCAAGGTAATGGGAAGAGGGGAACTGCAACTTGCGATCTTGATCGAGATGATCAGGAGAGAAGGCTATGAGCTTTCTGTGTCTATGCCAGAGAGCATTACCAAATACGTGAACGGCATTCTTCACGAGCCCATGGAGCATCTTGTCATCGATGTCCCAGAGGAATTCATAGGGATCGTGACACAGCAGATAGGGATCCGTAAAGGCAGGATGCAGAAGATGAGCAACAATGGCCACGGCAGGGTCCGCTTCGAATTCAGGATCCCATCCAGGGGGCTGATCGGTTTTCGTTCCCAGTTTCTCACCGATACCAGGGGGACAGGGCTCTTCAACCACCTTTTCGATGGTTATGAGCCGTGGCATGGCTCGATTACAAAACGCTTTACCGGAACCCTTGTTGCGGACCGGCCAGGAAAGACGACCATCTATGCGCTTTATCACCTCCAGCCCCGCGGGACACTCTTTGTAAAAGAGAACACGCCAGTCTACGAGGGGATGGTGATTGGTGAAAATTCAAGAGAGAACGATCTTGATGTCAATGTGACCAAGGAAAAGAAACTCACCAATATCAGGGCAGCAGGGTCGGACGAAGCCTTGCAGCTCATTCCACCTAAGATTCTTAGCCTTGAGCAGGCCATCGAGTTTATTAAAGAAGATGAACTGGTTGAGGTCACCCCATACTCCGTGCGTATCAGAAAAAAGATCCTCGAATCAAACAAGAGACCCAAGCACAGGAGTTAAGATTGCTCATGGTGCGCCTGCCTATTCCTACCGGTAATTGTTGACCCATTCGGCGGCGCCAAGCTCCGCCCTTTATGGCGGTGTGTAAAGCGCCGCTCAGGGTCAATCCTGAGCAAGCCCCAGCATTTATGCTGGGGAGTCGAAGGGTTGACTTTCAGAGTCATGTCGTGTGAACAATAATAGGAGGTGGAATATACAACTATGGGGAATAGTCCGGGGGAGGCCATTGGGTAATAAAGGGTTGTTATAAAATGGTTGATTAGAACTGCTGAAGAATAATTGTGGCGTCTACCGCCACGGGTTCTCCATCAACAATCAGGAGGGGGTTGACATCGATCTCCTGGATTTTTTCAAAGTTCATAGCAAGCCATCCTAACTTGATCAACCAATCGGCAAGACTCTCCATATTGACTGGTTTTGAACCTCGATATCCTTTAAATAAAGCGTTTCCTTTTAAATCTGAGACCATCTCAAGTATCTCTTCTTTATGGAGCGGAACTAATCTAAATACCACATCCTTGTAAACCTCTGCCCAAACTCCACCCAATCCAAGCATCGCTGCAGGTCCAAATTGAGAATCACGCACGATTCCTGCAATGAGTTCAAAGTCGCCTTTCACCATGGGCTGTATCAGGAAAGATTTGGGTTTAATTTTAAGACTGAGCATTTCTTGATAAGCTGATTTGAGCTGATCAGCATTCATGAGATTTAACTTCACAAGTCCAGCTTCAGTTTTATGAACTTGTTCTTCAATCCTTCCCTTGAGGACAACTGGATAGCCTATTTTATTAGCAGCCTTGATGGTCTTGTCAATATCTTTAATGACAACTTCCTTGATCACTTTAAGCCCCAGGGCTTCGAACCATTTTTTGGATTCATGTTCGTCTAATATCTTTTTCTTTTGTTCATCCGCCTGCGGGGCGAAGCGCTCCGTCGCCAAAGCCATGGAGCGTCGGCGACCTCCGGCGGAGGACTCTGCTTGGCGAGCCAGTTCTTTTAATGGTGCAGAAATTTGAAAATCAGATGGGGAAAATTCAGAGCGTCTGCTTCTCCCCTTTGACTGTTCAAAGAGACTAGCCATGACCTTAACCGTGCGATGAATCTCGTAAAAAGTTGGCCAACCTTCCTCTTCCAAGGTTAATCGAGTTGGCTCCCGACCCTTTTCAGGCCCAATCAACCAGAATAAGATGGGTTTTCGAAGCTTCTTAATACTGGACAAGATTTCTTTCATGTTCAAGGACCAGATTCCAAATCCAGCAAAAAGATGGACGATCATGCCGTCAATTTCCGGGTCATCATGGAGAGCTTTAATAGCATGCTTGTAAGCCAAGACCGGCCCGTGCTTTTCCATGGCGGGATAGTAATCCACCGGATTTTTAACAGGCATCCAAGCGGGGGATAATTCTTCCAGCCGTTTCTGAGTGTGGGAGGATAAACGGGCTAAGGTCAGGCCATATTTTTCCATATGATCTGTGGTGACAATTCCTGCTGCACCGCTATAACTCAAGATGGCGATCCTGGGTTTTCCGTTAGGAGGATGTTGCAGATAAAAATCTCTTTCAAGAGCCCGGGCAATATCCACCATCTCAAAAAAGTCATCGGCTTGATGGACACCCGCCTGTCTTAAAACTCCCTTGATAAGATCGTAATTACCGGCTAGAGAAGCGGTGTGGCTGGCTGAAGCCTCAGCACCCAGAGGACTTTTCCCTCCTTTCAGCACAACAATTGGTTTGTCCGATGAGGTGGCAAGTTCAAAGAAACGACGTCCTTTAACAAAGGATTCAAGATAGAGGGCAACTACTTTGGTAGCAGGGTCTTTGAGGAGGTATTCCAAAAGTTCGGTTTCTTCGACATCGCTTTTATTTCCGATAGAGCAAACCTTGGCCAATCCGAGGGTTTTATTGCTCATGAGGGTCGTAATGAAACCCGCGGACAGAAGGCCGCTCTGAACGATGAGAGAGACATGACCTGGATTCATCGCTTCCTTCCAGGCCTCAGGGATGATAAATGAAAAGACGTATCGCCTCGATGTGTCAATAAACCCCATACAGTTCGGGCCCCATATTCGTAGTCGACCTTTCCGGGCGATGTCGAGGCACTGATCCTGTAGGGCCTTCCCTTCTGGCCCTACTTCGGCGAAACCGCTCGATTCCACAATTACCCCGCGTACACTCTTTGTGACGCAGTCTTCTAAGACTTGAGGCACAGCTTGGGCCGGGACAAAGATCAAGGCAAGATCTAAAGGACCTTCGATATTTGAGACCTTGGGATAACACTTCAAACCAAGGACCTCATTATATTTTGGGTTGACAGGATAGATGGGCCCCTTATAGCCAAGGGTTAGATTGGATACTAAAAACCGCCCGCCCGTATATGGTTCTGGGGTAGCACCGACCACAGCGATTCCCTTTGGTTCAAAAAAGAAATCCATAGAATATCCCTCTTGCTGGAAAATAAAACTTTTTCATTTATTAACTTATCTTGAAACAAAAGGAAAGATGAAATTGATAATTTAAAAAATTGTTGGTAAATTGGATTTAGTTCCAATATAACAACAAGAAAGAATCCATTAACAGCATATTTTGAGAAGGGGGGATTTTAGATGGAAATTAAAAAAGTGGGTGTCGTCGGCATGGGAACGATGGGAAGTCAGATCGGGATTGTCTGTGCCCGGGGCGGTTTTCAAACCACTCTGATGGATCTCTCTGAAGAATTAATCAAAAGAGGGTTAAGTGCTATTAAATCATTTTTAAACAGTCAGGTTAAAAAGGGGAAAATGAAGGATGAGGAAATAGGCCAGGTTCTTTCCCTGATCAGCATGACGACGGACCTGACGAAAGCTCTTTCTGATGTGGATTTGGTGATCGAAGCTGTTTTTGAGGATATTGATGTGAAAAAAGAGTTATTCAAAAAAGTGGATGGCCTCTGTCCGAAAGAAACCATTCTGGGAAGCAATACCTCCACGTTGAGCATCACCGAGATGGGGGCAGTCACTGCCCGACCGGAAAAGTGTATTGGAATCCATTTCTTGATTCCTGCGGCACTGACTCCATTGGTTGAATTGGTGCATGGTTTAGAGACTTCAGATGAGACTCATAAAAAAGTTGTTGATTTTCTTATTAAGTGCGGTAAGGAAACGGTTACCGTCAAGGATTCCCCGGGTTTTGTGATCAACCGCCTTTACCTTCCAATGGTGAATGAAGCCTTCTATGTCTTGGAGTCCTCTCTCGCGAGCGCCGAAGAGATTGACCGGAGCTGTGTGAGAGGACTCAATTTCCCTTTAGGTCCGTTGGCAGCGGCCGATGCTTTTGGGTTGGATATCCTTTTCAACTGTATGACGACTTTCCATAAAGAATTGGGTGAAAAATATCGTCCTGCCCCCCTTCTCGTTAAATTGGTTAAAGCTGGACGCCTCGGCCGGAAGAGTGGAAGGGGGGTCTATGATTATCGGAAACAGGAGTGAGAGGATTTTCTCGTGCCATCCTTAACTGACTTCCCAATATAGCGCGGCAGTTATTTGGATTCCCTGAAGAAGGAAGTGATGAGATTACTCACATTGTTCAAGGGAGAGGAGATGATGTCCTATGTCTCCCGTAGCTGGTCGGGCAGTTGGCCTTTGACGCTGATCATGTTTTTTGAGTTCTTGATTGGCCTTACGGATGTGTATATTGCAGGCAAGGTGAGCAAAGAGATCCAGGCCACCTATGGTTTCGCCATCCAGCTCTATTTTATTTTTATTGTGATCGCCAATGCCCTCACCGTCGGCACCGTCTCCATCATTTCGAGATCATACACTTCCGGGAATAAAACCGAGTTGAGCAAAGCCGTTTTTTCTTCTCTCCTCACAGCCGTGGGGGCTGGAATTGTCCTGGCTGTGGCCGGCGTCTTTTTAGGTCCCGAAATTATCAGGCTTCTCAATATCCCTGAGGAACTCAAACGTTTTGCTATCCCCTTCATTGAGATCTACGCCTTGGGATTACTCTTCCACTATCTTCTCATCAACTGTAACGGGATCTTGAGATCTTGTGGGATGGTCAAAAGATCGTTAAAAACAATGGCTCTGGTGTGCGCGATCAACATCGCCCTAAACTTTTTTCTCGTCTTCCATACTTCACTCGGCTTTAGGGGGATCGCGGCGGCAACCGCTTCAAGCGTCTTCATCGGGAGTATAATCAACCTGGTCTATGTCAGGAGACTGATGTTCGGAGAGAAGAATTTTTCTATGAGCATCGTTCAGAAGATGGTCGGTATCGGTTGGCCCATCGGATTACTCCAGGTTCTGTGGCAGCTTTCTTCGATGGTCCTTTTCTTAATTCTGAGTGTCCTGCCTGAAAATAAAGTTGAGATCCTTGCCGCTCTGACCACTGGTCTCCGAATTGAATCAGCCATCTATCTTCCGGTTTTTGGATTCAATATGGCCAATGCGGTGATCGTGGGAAATTTATTGGGTGAGAAGAAGCAGGAAGATGCTTTTCGAAGCGGAATCATGACGGCGGCAATTGGAGTGTTCATCGTCAGGATGATGGTGATCGTTGTGATTTTAAATGCTCGGTGGATTATTTCGTTCTTATCGGGTAATGCGATCGTGATCAGGGAAAGCATTAAATACCTTTATATCAGTATGATCAGTGAGCCATTCATGGCTTGGGGCATGATTCTGGGCGGGGGGTTGAATGGCGCAGGGGATACCAGAAGTGTTTTGATGAGGGTTGCCCTCAGTATCTGGTTGGTGAGAATTCCCTTGAGTTTCGTTTTGGTGGTGTTCTTTGGGTTTGGGCCTGCTTCGGTTTGGTGGTCTATGAACATCTCGCAATTCCTACAGGCTTTCTTAATTTTTAAGAGGTACTTAAACAGAGGTTGGTTGGCTAAAAGCTAAAAATTATTTGATTTAATTTCTTTCCGGTAGACAGTAGGCCTTTTATCAATCCCTCCAAGCAAATTCTTAATAAATCTAGTGTAGTGAATCTAACACTTCTTTACATTTGAGAATTTAAATAAACGCCAACAATGAAACAATTCTTGGGGTAGCCGCAGGCTTTAGCCTGCGATATTTGGATGTTAAATGCCTCTGGAAACGCAACCTAAAGGTTGCGGCTACAAAATCGTTTAATTCCGGCATAAGAAAACACATCAATATGTTAAGTAATTTCTGATTCGCTACACTAGATAGTTATCTTGTTAAGGTAAAGCCCCTGTGCCTTCCTTAGAAATTTCTTTCCGCCAACCCACATTCTTGACCTATTCGACGGCGCCTAAGCACTGCCCTTTAGGAAGGGGAAGAAGGCACCACTCAAGGTCAAACTTGAGCAAGCCCCAGCATTCAAGTTAGAGAGTCGGAGGGTTGACCCCGTTGTTGCATAAAGATGTGGTTGAATCAACTGCATGCCCCCATCAAAAGGCTGTTTCTACCTTTTTGAGGATAACTTCCCCTGTGGAATAAGAATCATATTCCATAGCATCACATATTATTTGCTCCACTATTGGGAGTTTTATCTTTCCAGAGAAGATGTAAGACCTATTCCACAGGGTCACCATTTGTTTGATACAGGTGACGACATTGATTTGACAGCCATCCCTCTCTGGGTAAGGGTTTGATGAATCTAAGCGCCGAATTTAATGCAACAACAGGGTTGACTTAGGTCAAGGCAATATTTTCTGGAATATTGGAATATTGGAATGGTGGAACGATGGATTATCTTTTGGAACAAAAAGTAGGAGGAGTAAGGAGATGGTGAAACAGAGGGAGTTCTCAGAGAAGGAGAAGGATGATATTCGGACTTTGATGAAGTTTGTAAGAATCTACTGCAGAGAAAATCACCATGTAGAGAAAACTTCCTTTTCATTCAAGCTTTTCGATATCAAGGAGATCGAAAAGAAAGAGATTTCCCTATGCCCGGATTGTGCACGGCTTCTCACCTATGGTTTGACCATGAGGCTGAAGTGCCCTCATGTTCCCAAACCCATGTGCAAGAAGTGTGAAACCCAGTGTTACCATGGTGATTATAAATCAAAGATTCGAGAGGTGATGAAGTTCTCTGGAATGTATATGGTGAAACACGGTCGGGTGGATATGCTCTATCATTATTTTGTATAATCCCCCCCCTTAGAAATTGTAGCGCCCCCATTTACTGGGGGCGGAAAAGGAGATTTCATCGGCAGTAAACCCCGTTAGAAATTCCAGCGGGGCATTAAACCCCGCCGGAATTAATCTGAAATGTAACCCCGCTGCAGCCGGCGGCCCAGAGGGCCTCTGGCCCGGAGGGAGCAGCGGGGCATTATTTCTAACGGGGTAAATGCCGACGCTACATAAATTTTTGGGGATTTGATCTAAGTCAAGGCATTATTTTTTAGGGTTAGTTAAACTTAAGTAAGAAGGAGAGAAAAAATGGCTGAGAAAAAAGAAATCACTTGTTTCCTCTGTCATAAAACAGAACACGAAGGCGTTTTACTTCCGTGCCGGAAGGGCGGTCAGGATCTCTGGGTATGCACACGATGCTTACCCATGCTCATCCATGGTGACTGAGAATGATAGGGGTTTGAGGAGCGTTTTCCTTCGGAGAACTTAAGGTGTGAGGTTAGAGGCAAATTTCTTAAGCCTAAAACCTCAAACGAAGTGGTCCTCAAGCAGAGCGATCTTCTAACAGCGCAGCGATCCTTGAACCTTGAGCAAAGGAGGTGACTAGATGAGAGAAAAAATTGAAAAAGCTTTGCAGGCGATTCGGCCAATTCTTCAAGCAGATGGTGGTGATGTGGAGTTGGTAGATGTGACGGATGGTATCGTAAAGGTTAGGTTAAAGGGCGCTTGCGGTGGGTGACCGATGTCACAGATGACTCTGACCCGTGGGGTGGAGCAAACCATTAAGAAAGCCGTACCTGAGGTGAAGAGAGTAGAGGCCGTATAAAGAGAACTGGATATAATAATCTGGAGGAATTGGAGAATGGATAAGTATGCAAAGGCGTTTGTCAAGGCGAGTCTGACCTATCTTGGAATCGGAGCCATTATGGGGGTATGTATGGTTTCGTCGCCAGATGTTCGATTTACCCTCACACGGGTTCATGTCCATATCCTTCTTCTGGGATTTATGGCCATGATGATTTACGGCGTGGGATATCATATCCTTCCCCGATTTATGGGAAGACCGATATACAGTCATCGTCTCGGTAATATTCAAGTATGGTTTGCTAATATAACGCTCATCGGTCTTTCCCTGTCGTGGATTTTAGAGGTTTCTCAGGGCGGCATCTGGCACAATTTTGCGATTCTATTTGGAATTGGCCAAGCCGTTTCCATTTTTCTATTTATTTTCAATTTATGGAAGAGTATGGGTCCACAACCAAATGCATAGTTCGGAGTGATTAATACGAACGCATTTAGTATATTGACACTACTCACTGTCATTGCGAGCCCGAAGGGCGTGGCAATCTCGTATTACACCGGATTGCTTCGTCATCCCGCTAAAGCGGGACTCCTCACAATGACGACCCATTTAATGCGTCCGTATTAGTTCGTAGCTCGGAGACATAAAAATACTCCGAACTCTGAACTCCGAACTCAAAACTAAATCGGGGAGGTTTTAAAATGGCTGAGAAGAAGTTTAATAAGGACATGGTTATTGGAGATGTCTTGAAGGCGAATCCTGCTGCGATCAAGGTGATCGAGAAATATTTTGGCCAGGGATGCTTCACCTGCCCCGGGATGAAGATGGAATCTATCTCTTTTGGAGCCATGATGCATAACATAAATCCAGAAGTAATCATTAAGGAGTTGAATAGTTTAGACTCTAATGAGTAATATCCATTTCTATTGTGGTGAGTAGTAGGAGATTTCAAATTCGAAGCACGAAATCCGAAACTCGAAACAATATCGAATGACCCAAATCCAAAAATCAAAACAAATGATTAATAAGGTTTAGATCATTGGAAAATTGGGAATTTGGATTTGTTTCGGATTTCGAAATTAGGATTTCGGATTTATAATTAGGGGGCATTATGGAACCCATTCATCTTTTTGAAAAGGCGGAGTTTTCTAAAGAAAATTTCATACCCAAACAGCTCCATATCGGGGATGCAGGGGCGGCAGTGCTCATCTGCTTTGAACCAGGCCAAACCATGCCTCTTCACCCTCATCCGGGTGCTTTGGAAGTCATCCTCTACGGGGTCGAAGGGGAGGGGACTTTGGCGATTGGGGATGAGGAGAAACCTTTTAAGAAAGGCGACCTCGTCTTCTGCAAAGGGGAGATTCCTGTCGGCCCCAAGAACACAGGCCAGGGGAGGTTTATGGTTCTGGTCATTTTAGTTCTGAAACAGCTGGTTTCCAAGACAGGCTGATAGGAACGTATGGAGCAAAGAGCAGAGCGAAATTAGGCAAAATGTGAACAGAACAAACATGAGCAGGCAGCGGAAAACCTAGATACTGTTGTCCTACTCGCGAAAGCGGGTATCCAGGAGTTTTTTCTTTTCTGTTTCTATTCTGGATTCCTGCTTCCGCAGGAATGACAAAAGGGCGGGAATTGAAGCAAAAGCCCGCCTGAAGTCGACCCGCCTTCTAAGCCCCTTACCTTCAATACAAGGATAGATTTAGCTTCTTATACAGCAAACCGTATCTCACCCCATGGCAACTGATTAAGACAGAGGGACATTTAAGCTCCTCCATAGCCAGATAAAGAATTGCCCCTCCGGCCAAGATGACATCGGCTCTGGCAATAGGAAGGCCAGAGATTTTTCTTCGCTCATCAATGGTTTTAGATCGGTAGAGGAGAAGCTGGTTTTTCAGAGCTTCTTTTCCCAAGACAAAATGGTGAATCTTTTCAGCGATGAAATCCTCTAAACCTTGTTCAACAGAGGCTAATGTCGTGGCTGTCCCTCCCACAGCTACCATGGATATTGGTTCCTGTGAATGAGGGATGTTGACAAGGTATCCCTGAATTTTCCGCTCCATCTTCTCCCATTCTTCTTCTTGAACAGGATCTGAACGGAGAAACTCCTCTGTAAAACGGACTGATCCGAGCGGAAGGCTTATCCATTGACTGATTTGATCGCCTTTGCCCAGGATGAACTCCGTGCTTCCTCCCCCTACATCGACCACAAGAATAGGTTCTTTTAGCTCCCCGAGGTCCTTTGCCACAGCCAGAAAGGAGAGTTGAGCTTCTTCTTCTCCAGAGATGACTTCGATGGGAAGATCGAGTTTTTCTTTGACCAAATTTAGGAAATCCTCTGAGTTTTTGGCTTCCCTGAGAGCGCTTGTCCCGGCAGTAAAGACTTTTTGAACCTCCAACTCCTGGCACCATTTCAAATATTGAGCTAAAGTTTGAAGGCCCCTATCCATTGCCTCTTTTAAAAGAATTCCATTTTTTTGAACACCTTCGCCCAATCGGGCAACGGTCTCAATTTCAAAGAGGGGGTTTACTTTTCCCTCCTCCACCTTTGCAATGAGGAGAAGGATCGTATTGGTCCCGATATCGATAGAGGCAACTCTCTTAAGAGAAGTAGGGTCGGATTTCACGGCAGAGTTCCTCGGGGGTGATGTTGGCAGTTAATTCAGACTGAAGAACTTCGAAGGAGGTCCAGTCATTCAGATAATAAGGTTGGAGTGGGGTTCTGGAGATAATTCGTATGAGAAGTTGATAATGGGCTTCGCCGGAAATGGAGTAGATGGAAAAGTTGAAGCTATTCAGATTTTTATCATCATAGTATTTTAATGTTGAAACGATACCTTTAGCGAGAGAGGCAATCTCTTTTTCGGCAAGAGTGGTTACGGATCCATGCCCTTCCACACTTCCACACACTTCATTAAATCCTATCGGGGCGAAAGAGACGAACCAGTGGACTTTTCCAATATTGTTGATATATCGTTTTCCAAGTCCCTTTTCAATGTGGATCAGATCTTTCCAGTAAACAGTTTCATTTCTTTGGTAATAGGAGGAGCTGGCATCTAACAGCCATTCCATCTCATTCGTCGGGATGGGATCGCCAATGACCTGGAGATGGGGATGGAGAATGGAGCTCCCTCCAGGGAGAAGAAAATTTTGACTGATTTGCCAGTAGCGGGTATCCGGGTCAAACGGCATGGTTCTTCGAATAATCTCGATAGCAACCGAAAGGCCCTCTTCGTAAATTTGAGGGGTGAATTGGTTGAGATTGAGAAAATGTTCATGACAAAGAACGACGACACTGCCATAAGATCCCACCGGATTGAGGTTCGGAAAACCGACTGCTCTGCCAATACAAATCCTTCCTTCCGGGACGATTTCTTTTAAAAACTGAGGAGTCTTTTGAAGAACATTCTCCGGGCAGAAGAAGCATCCCTTTGACTCCTCGACCATCTTGGAGAAATCATATTTCCCCTGAGAGGGAAGGCCCCAGGTGATGATGCGGCTCCGCCGTTTTGTCAGGGGATCGATCCGGACCTCAGTGGGGACTGAAATCTTTTCAAATCCTTCGAGGGGAGAACGGAGGTCCGATTGGAGATGAAATCGCTCAAACTTGATTTCCATAGCTTCCCAACTATTTCCCTCCTCCTCTCCGAGCCTCTGGCTCGGAGAGGGGTGAACGGCAAGATTTAGTTCCCCCTCCCCTTTATCCCCTCCCACCAAGGGAGGGGAGATTTTTAAGGTTTATTCTCAGCGATAAAGCGACGGATCGAACGATCAAAAGATCGTTCACCCTCAGGGGAGAAGAAACAGCCTGGAAGCTGCTTCATCCTCCAGTGATAGGTGATGCACTCACAACATCTTCCCTTGCGGTCACAGGGCTCATAAGTACAGGTGCATCGCTCTTTGTTTTTTTCTAAATGGCATTCCAACATCTGTGAAACTCTTTTCTGCTTATCAGGTTCTGAGTTCGGAGTTAAGAGTTCGGAGTCTCAAAATTAAAATCTCCGGACCCCCTGCCTGCGGCAGGCAGTCGAACTCATAACTACCAATCACGGGTTTACCTTGAAGAAGAGGTAATGTTCCACCATTTCACAGAGGATGTGTCCGATGAGAATGTGAGCCTCCTGGATGCGGGGTGTGCTGGTGGAAGGGACGACAAGAGGGAAATCAGCCATTTTTGCAAGGGCACCCCCATCATTTCCGGTAAGGGCAACCGTTTTCATCCCCATCTCTTTAGCCACTTCAAAAGCCTTGATGATATTAGGGGAGTTCCCGCTAGTGCTGATGCCGATGGCGACATCCCCTTCCTTGCCAAGGGCTCTGAGCTGTTTGGCAAAGATTTCGTTAAAGGAAAGGTCGTTGGAAACACTGGTCAGAATGGAGGTATCGGTTGTCAGGGCGATGGCAGGCAAGGGTGGACGGTCCATCACATATCGATTAACGAACTCAGCAGCGAGGTGTTGGGCGTCGGCAGCGCTTCCGCCATTTCCAAAGAAAAAGAGTTTGTTTCCCGCTTCGAAGGTATGAGAGACCAATTTGATTGCATCGAGAAGTTTAGGGAGGTTTTCTTTGAGAAAACGTGTTTTGACTTCAGAACTTTCTTTAAATCGTTTCAGGATGATATTTTCCATTGGACAAAAATATTATACTTCCTGGTTTCCCATGTCAAGGGAACCTTTTAAAGATTTCCGAGAAAGTCAGAAATCTTTGATTGCAGTGATTAAAGTTAAGATTACGCCGATTAAAATCATTACAAAAATAGACAAAAATCTGTGTCATCATTTTAACAATCTGTGCGATCAAAGGTCTTTGGTATTTTTCAAAGACCTCATTTTCGATAGGGCAATTTCCAGCGCCGATTCAGCCACGACCATTGGCTGGGAGTTTGTCTGATGGAATCCTCGATGACCTTTGTAAATTTTGCTGTCAGCGTTTCGATATCCTTCTTCTCGTCGGAGGTTTTTTCTATTTCGATGGGATGACCGATCACTAATGTCCATTGAATTCTATTTTCTCTCAGAACGAACATAGGCAAAATAGGAGCCCCCGTCTTGATAGAGAAAATGGCTGGTCCAGGAGGGGTATAGGCTATTTGGCCGAAGAAGGGGACAGGAAGTCCGCTGCGCCTCTGTTGTTCATCCGCGATGAGATAAAGAATCTCATTTCGACGAAGAGAGTTTAGAGATCTTTTAATGGAGGGGGTGGTTGGTTTAGGCGGCAAGATTTTTTGGCCTGTGATGGCTTGGTGAGCATTCAGCCTCTTCCATAACTTCGGGAAATTTTCTTGATTGATCATGATATTAACCGGATATCCCTCGGCAGCTAATCGGCTTCCCAATAGAGTGAAAGCCCCCAGATGACCTCCCAGAGCGATGACCCCCTTTTTCTTTGCCATGGCCACCTCCAGATGTTCTTTTCCTTTAATCTTAATCTTCAAGATGAATCTCTCAAGAGGGAGGGTATTGGCCATCGTATAGACAACTTCTAAAGGAGTGAGGGTGAAATGAAAGAAGACTTCTCTGGCAAGTCTTTTGATCTCATCCATATTTTTTTCTTTTCCAAAAGCCAGAGAGAGATTGCGGATCACCCTTTCCCGGTATTTTTTAACAAAGAAGAAAACAATCGTCCCCATGATCTTTGCCATAAAGGCCAAGTCTTTGGGGGATAGACGACGAAATATTGGGAGGGAGAAGGTGAGCAAGGCATTTACAAGGAGATCCGCAAGCCCGTACATCATTTTTTTAAAGGAAGTTTTTTCCATAAGGGTATCGAGATAAAAAAGATGGATCGAATAGTATCAACATAGATTATTTTAAGCCGGATTTCAATAGATATCATGGGGATAGCCATCTTCAAACCATGATTGACCTTTGAAGGTATTTTGTTTATCATCATCCTCATGACAACAAAATACCTGCCTACCGAAGGCAGGCGCTAAGCGCTTAGCCTGTCCTCACAAGTCGCCGACGCGCCAAAGCCGCTCTGGCGGCGGCGCGGCTACTGCAGGCGGGCGCTATGGAGGGTAGCCCGCCTTATGCGCATTCATCCACGGGTAAACCCGTGGCTTTCTGCGAAGGCGGGTAAAAACTCAGCACCCAAAATTCTTACCATGGTCAAATTGAAAGCGAAGACCTTTTCAAGGAAATGCTCCGGTTTGCTCACAGGAATCATCTCTTCCAGCGAGTCGTCATTTGCCCTTTTTATATGTCTTTTGGCAATCGTGTTAGTCTATCGGATTCAACTCACGATGGGTCTGTTTACGAATCCAGTGAGACCCTTTGACTTTAACCCGGCACAACATCCGTTTTGGTTTACCCTTGCTTATTTGCCCTATGACCTTGCCCTTGTCCTTGTCTGTTTTCTGCTATCTTGGCTCCTGTCCCGAGTGACCTATTTCATCAAATGGAGAAAAACATTTCCAATTTTAAAGATTTCAGGGCTTGTCTTTTTACATATTGTTCTGTTCATTCTGCTTCTGGTCCATGGGGTTCACGGTCGCCTGCTCTTTGATGTTCAGACAGGATTCGACACTTCTGTGATCAAGGAGACATTTTCAGATATTTCATTTATTGAAACCCTTAAACTCATCGAGGTAAAAGATTATCTATTTCTACTCTTTCCATTTGGACTTTTATGGCTGGTTCTTCTGTCCCCGCTGGGTGTAAGGATATGGATGGCCAGGGTTTCTTTGGTATTGGTTTTTTCCCTATTATTCCTTTCTGTCCTGGCAGCTAATGAAAGAACTAAAAATATTCCTGATGAGATACGTTTAAATCCAGCGATTTTTCTCCTTTATGATGTGGCGGAAAATGTGTTCTTTGCACATTCTGTCGAAGATCAAAATAAAAACATTGCCAAGGGAAATAGGTCAGGCATCCAGCTTTCTCGTTACATGGAAACCAATTCAATGGAGCCGGCAAAATTTCTGCCGGCTAAAAACACTCATCCGTGGAATCTTGTTTTTTTTATCATGGAGTCGGTAGGGACTCGATATATCTTTGATACAAGCCATGGTAATCGAATGCCTATGCCGTTTCTTCATAAGATTACTCAAGAGGGGTGGTTTTTAAAAAAGCACTACACCACATCGAACGTCAGTACCAAGGCGATTTTTTCATTATTTAGCGGGCTTTATGATTTTTTTAACCGAGAGACATTCGGCACACGTCCGGATGCTGAAGCTCCTGCGATTTATAATTGGGTGGGTGAAGGTTACGATCGGTTTTTAGTGACCCCTTCTTCCATCTCCTGGTACTTTCCAACAAAGTTTATCAAAAATAGCGGACTGCGAGAGATTCATAGCTATGAGAATTTGAAATTTAAAATGAAGGAAGAGTTTCATTCCTTGGGTCACTATATTGCAAGAGATGAAATTCAAACGGTAGATTTTTTTATTCGGAGATTGAGTAAAGCAAGAGAGCCTTTTCTCGGAATCTACATCAGCTTTGCCGCTCACTTCCCATACTTTGACTATGGGGAGGATTACCGAATACTGGAGGATGACGGGCGTTTAGTAAACCGCTATTATAATAATTTAAATCTTTTGGACCATATGATTAAGCGCATTGTTGATCATCTGCAAGAACAAGGACTATTGGAGCGGACCATTCTGGTTATTATGGGAGATCATGGCCAGGCCTTCGGTCAGCACCACCCTAATAACTTTATGCATTATCGATATAGTTATAATGAGAATCTGGAGACTCCGGCAATCCTTTATCAACCGACTCTTTTTAAGCCGAAGGTATTTGGGTTTCCTACAAGCCATGTGGATATGTTGCCGACCCTCCTTGATGCCATGAGAATTTCATATTCTCCAATGGTCTTTGACGGAGAGTCTCTTTTTAACCATAAATTGAGGCGAAAATCTCTCTTCTTTTACGGACATGAAGAATCCATCTCATCGCTGGACCCCCATCTCATAAAAGTCCAATATTCATTAAAGAAAAATAGATGCTGGGCCTTTGACTTAAAACTTGACCCAGATGAAAAAAATCCTCTCGATTGTTCTTTGTATCCGACTCAACTGGAAGCCCTTCACAAGTTCGTCAGCGACCATGATTCAAATCTTCTCAAATATAATACCAGCCTGAGAGAAAAAAAGGGATTGCCAGGGACCCACCAACCTGTCGTTAAGGAAGGGAATTAATCTCTCCATCGGAAATGGTGGGATCCCCTCGCCTTGAGGCGAAGCAAAATAAGGGAAAATGTGGAGAGAGTAACCATGGGCCAATCCTGGAAACAAACCCATTCATTCTGTTATACTCGCGAAAGCGGGTATCCAGAAATTTTTTCGTATCAGATTTTCTCCTGGATTCCTATCCCCGCTTTCGCGGGGACAAGCTTTCCCCTGCGGAAGCAGGGGCAGGAATGACAAGGAAACGATGATTGGAACCGAATTCGACTTGAAGTTGAAATGCTTCCAGAGCCCCTTGCTTTTGAGGCGAGGGAGTGTTCACTTCGAGTGAAATGGCTTTCAGGCGATCAGAATTTTCAGTCCTTGAGTTTTTTATTTTGGTTTTCTAAAATGGAGGTCAAAGAATGGAGACATTGAGATGTTAGAGCTTTCTGAGAAGATAAAAGAGCATTTCCGAAATCCTCAAAACGTAGGGGAAATTGAAAACCCGGAAGGAACCGGGACGATTCTTAATCCGGTCTGTGGCGATAAAACCGTCCTTTACCTCCGGATAAAAGAGGGAATCATTGAAGATGCCAAATTTCTATCCTTTGGCTGCGCTGTAACCATCGCCTCCGCCTCTGTGTTAACTGAGAAGATAAAGGGGAAAGAGATTTCTAAACTCTTTTCGGGAACGGATGAAGAAGTCGTCCAACGGCTGATGAGTTTAATTGAGAGCGAATTGGGAGAAATTCCTCCCATAAAACTCCACTGTCCGCCAGCGACTGTTCAAGTCTTCCTGGAAGCAGTAACCGGATATTTTGAAAAGGAGGGAAAGATCGAATTAAGCTCGAGAGCCCAAAGTTTGATTCCCAAAATATCTGAATACTACAAGAGAGGCGACGAAAAAGAATAGGGGGCTGATACCCACTTAAATTTCAAAAATTTCCTTTTTAAGTATCTCTAAACCTTCTACCCACCTCTTCCTTCCTGAAATCTCCAATTTACATTATTGTCGCACATTGCCACCTTACTAATGGAAATCAACGAGGTAATCTATAACAATTCCTAGCGAGCCATTTGCGATGTTATGGCGTCCAATGAACACGCGGGTTTGCTGGAGGGTAGAGAAAGTCTTTACCCCAAGCTGAGGCAGTATTTACGGTCTATTTACATGGGATGGATTACCGAAAGTGAGAA
>Ga0315281_10004085_pt1 | contig 21281 bp, 32 predicted proteins | sample YL17G07_0_MG_FD_204540 | JGI IMG/M metagenome (GOLD analysis project Ga0315281, IMG submission 204540) | Sediment microbial communities from Yellowstone Lake, YNP, Wyoming, USA - YL17G07_0 | ecosystem: Environmental > Aquatic > Freshwater > Lake > Sediment | place: USA: Wyoming | collected...
CACGCCATTCGGGCGTGACACCCTCCGGGCTCTCAAGCCAGCTTTCGTACAACTCCTCGATGAACGGCGCGTTGCCGGCAAACAGATAGGAATTGCCCCGCATCTCTTTCAGCATGACCGCCCTGCCCTGGGTCTGTCCTTGATGGGTTCATTATAGGCATGGCGGCGGCGGGGCGTCACTTTGGCAGAATCCGGATGCCGGGTACGTGCGAGATTCGCGGAGAAATTATTACACGTAGGATGGGTGAAACCCATCATTCACGGCGTCGATGGGGAAAACTGCGTTGGGCGAAATGAGCAACTCGAATTGCGCCGGATGTTTTTTAGATCCACCAAAAAAAGCCCGCTGTTCATCACAGCGGGCTTTCTCATATATACCTACCAAGCTCAAAGATCAGAACGGGATATCATCATCAAAATCCCCCGCCGGAGCGCTCGGCTTGCCGCCGCCGCTGGACGCCGCAGCCGGAGCGCGGCTGCTGCTACCACGGCTTTGGCCTTCATCACCGCTCTGATCGAACTCAGACGGCGCGCCACGGCCTTCGCGTGAACCGAGCATCTGCATTTCATTGGCCACGATTTCGGTGGTGTAACGGTCCTTGCCTTCCTTGTCCTGCCACTTGCGGGTTTGCAGGCGGCCTTCGATGTAGATTTGTGCGCCCTTCTTCAGGTACTCACCGGCGATCTCCGCCAGGCGACCGAAGAACACCACGCGGTGCCATTCTGTTTTTTCCTGCTTTTCGCCGCTGGTCTTGTCCTTCCACGATTCGCTGGTGGCGATGGTGATGTTCGCCACGGCGCCGCCGTTGGGGGAATAACGTACTTCCGGGTCTTTGCCGAGATTGCCGACGAGAATTACTTTGTTTACGCCGCGTGCCATGGTGTTGTCCTCTATTGGTTGAGCACAGAGTTCAATACTTTTGGGCGCTTGAGTCAGAGGCTGGGCCTCTGGCCCTCACCCTAACCCTCTCCCGCAGGGAGAGGGAAAGAAAAATGGTGACGCCCTTCCCGATTCTCTGTGACGGTTGCAGGGAATGGCCATCTTAAGCCCAGACACGCAGGGCGGCCAAGCACGAAAAAGGGGCCGCGCAAAATCCCCGAATTATTCGAGGATTAGCCGGGGTACATCAGGAAACGCTGAAGGACTCCAGCGTCTTTTTATCAAATGCGCGTGCATCGACCTTGAGATAGGCGATGCCTTCTTCGGCGATCACGATTGCTTCGGCCACGCCCGGCACTTGGCTGAGTTTTTTGGCGAGTTTCTCGGCCTGCGACGCGGTCTGCACGTTCACGCGCAACTGGTGGGTGGCGAGAAATCGCGGTTCGCGCATGCTGAAGATAAGCAGCAGCCACACGACCAGCAGCACGGACGTAAGTACGAACACGCCGCTCGCACCGAACTGGCCGAGCAACAAGCCGCCGAGCGCGCCGCCGGCGAAGGCGCCGAGAAACTGCGTGCTCGAATAGACACCGATCGCCGCGCCCTTGCTTTCGCTGGGCGCAAGGCGCGAAACCAGCGAGGGCAGCATGGCTTCCAGAAGACTAAACGCCGAGAAGAACAGCCACAGCCCGACAATCAAACCGGTATGCGTGGTGCGGCTGAACAGGAACAGCAACTGCGCTGCCATCAGCACCGCCACCGAACCGGCCAGCACCGAACGCGTGACGCGCTTGCGGTTGGCGTAGATCAGGAACGGCAGCATGGTGGCGAAACCGGCCAGCATCACCGGCAGATACAGTTCCCAGTGGGCGTGCGCTTGCAACCCGAGATGCTTGACGATCACCCCCGGCAGCACCACGAACATGGCGGTCATGACCAGGTGCAGAACGAAGATGCCGGCATCGAGCCGCAACAACTGGCTGTCGCGCAGGATGCGCGCAAACTCCTCACGCAGGTTGCGCGAGCGGTCGCGCTCGACGCGCACCGGTGTTGGCACCGCGAACAGGATCACGCCAATCGCCAGCAGCGCAAGGGCGCCGGTCATCCAGAAAATGCCGGGCACGCCGATCGCACCGTCCAGCACCGGACCGAGAATCAGCGACAGCACGAACGACGCGCCGATGGTCATGCCGATAATGGCCATGGCCTTGGTGCGCTGCTCCTCGCGCGTGAGGTCCGAGACCATGGCCATGACCGCGGCGGCGATCGCGCCCGCGCCCTGCACGGCGCGCCCGGCAATCACCATCCAGATGCTGTCGGCATTGGCGGCGATAATGCTGCCCACGGCGAAGATCAGCAGGCCGGCCGCGATCACCGGCTTGCGGCCGAGATGGTCGGAGAGCACACCGAAGGGAATTTGCAGAATCGCCTGGGTGAGCCCGTAGGCGCCAATGGCGATGCCGATCAACAGTGGGGTATGGCCGTCCAGATCGAGCGCGTACAGCGCGAACACCGGCAGGATCAGGAACAGTCCGGCCATGCGCAGGGCGTAGACTGAAGCGAGCAGCGCCACTGCGCGCCGTTCAAGGGAGTTCATGGAGTTGGACTTCAAGACGGAATGCCTTTGCCTGCCGTAGCGGAAAAGCCGTATAGTAGCATGTTCATTTTTTCACTGGTAAACCCATGGACGTTATTCGCATTCGCGGCGCGCGCACCCACAATCTCAAGAATGTGGATGTCGACCTGCCGCGTCAGAAACTCATTGTGATTACCGGCCTGTCCGGTTCCGGCAAGTCCTCGCTGGCATTCGATACCTTGTACGCCGAGGGTCAGCGCCGCTACGTTGAGTCCCTGTCGGCCTATGCGCGCCAGTTTCTGTCGGTGATGGAGAAGCCGGACGTGGATTTGATCGAGGGCCTGTCGCCGGCAATCTCAATCGAACAAAAATCCACCTCGCACAATCCGCGCTCCACGGTCGGCACGGTCACCGAAATCTACGATTACCTGCGCCTGCTGTTTGCGCGCGTCGGCGAACCGCGCTGCCCCGATCACGGCGTGCCGCTCGCCGCCCAGACCGTGAGCCAGATGGTGGATCACGTGATCGGCCTGCCGGAGGGCACGCGCCTGATGCTGCTCGCGCCGGTGGTAGCGGACCGCAAGGGCGAGCATGTGCAGATTCTCGAAAACCTGCGCGCCCAGGGCTATGTGCGGGCGCGTATCGACGGCAAGGTGCTGGAGCTGGACGAGGCGCCGGTGCTGGAAAAGAACGTCAAACACACCATCGAGGCGGTGGTGGATCGCGTGGTGGTGCGCAAGGACCAGGCGCAGCGCCTGGCGGAATCCTTCGAAACCGCGCTCACGCTCGGCGAGGGCGTGGTACGCGCTATAACGGTACCGCTGGACGATGAGCCGGAAGCCAGGACCGAGGAGCATCTGTTCTCGGCGCGTTACGCCTGCGCGCAGTGCGGCTACTCGATCTCCGAGCTCGAACCGCGCCTGTTCTCATTCAACAATCCGGCCGGCGCCTGCCCCGCGTGCGACGGCCTGGGCGTGCGTCAGTACTTCGACCCGGGGCGCGTGGTCGGTGACGCCAGCCTCGGGCTTCCGGCCGGCGCGATCCGTGGCTGGGATCGACGCAATGCCTTCTACTTCAGCATGCTGGAGTCGCTGGCGCGCCACTACAAATTCGATATCGAATCGGCATTCGAAGACCTGCCGAAAAAAATCCGTGACGTGATTCTGCACGGCAGCGGCAAGGAGCAAATCAATTTCAGCTACCACAGCGAGCGCGGCGGTATTCACAAGCGCAAGCATGCGTTCGAGGGCGTGATCCCGAACATGGAGCGTCGCTACCGCGAGACCGATTCCAACACGGTGCGCGAGGAACTCGCCAAGTACCTCGGCAGCCAGCCGTGCGAGGAATGCGGCGGCAGCCGCCTGCGGCGCGAGGCGCGTCACGTCTATATAGAAGGCAAGGCGATCAATGACCTGACGCAATTGCCGATCGGCGGCGCGCTGCAATTCTTTGCGGGCCTCAAGCTCGACGGAAAGCGCGGCGAGATCGCCGCCAAGATTGTGCAGGAAATCCAGAGCCGCCTCGGCTTTCTGGTGAACGTCGGGCTCGATTATCTGAGCCTGGCGCGCTCCGCCGAAACCCTTTCGGGCGGCGAGGCGCAGCGCATCCGGCTGGCCTCGCAAATCGGCGCGGGCCTGGTGGGCGTGATGTACGTGCTCGACGAACCGTCCATCGGCCTGCATCAGCGCGACAACGCGCGCCTGCTCGAAACCCTGCGGCACCTGCGCGACATCGGCAACACCGTGATCGTGGTCGAGCACGACGAGGAAGCGATCCGGTCGGCCGACCATGTGCTCGACATCGGCCCGGGCGCGGGCGTGCACGGCGGCCAGATCGTGGCGCAGGGCACGGCGCTGGAGGTCATGCACAATCCACGTTCCATGACCGGACAATTCCTGTCCGGCGCCGAACGCATCGAGATTCCGGTGCAGCGCACGCCGAACAATCCGGAGCGTCAGCTCGTGATCCGCGGCGCGCACGGCAATAATCTGAAAACCGTCGATGCCTCGATCCCGGTGGGGCTGCTCACCTGCATCACCGGTGTTTCCGGCTCCGGCAAATCGACGCTCATCAACGACACCCTGTACGCCGTGGCCGCCAAACACCTCTACGGCAGCAACCTCGAACCGGCGGCGCATGCCGGCATCGATGGCCTCGACCAGTTCGACAAGGTGGTGGACATCGACCAGTCGCCGATCGGACGCACGCCACGCTCCAACCCGGCCACCTACACCGGCCTGTTCACACCGATCCGCGAGTTGTTCGCGGCCACGCCCACCGCACGCGAACGCGGCTACGGGCCGGGGCGGTTCTCATTCAACGTGCGCGGCGGACGCTGCGAGGCCTGCCAGGGCGACGGGCTCATCAAGGTGGAAATGCATTTCCTGCCGGATATCTACGTGCCCTGCGACCTGTGCAAGGGTCAGCGCTATAACCGCGAGACCCTCGACATCCGCTACAAGGGAAAAAACATCCACGACGTGCTGAGCATGACGGTGGAAGTGGCGGCGCAGTTCTTTGACGCCATCCCGATTGTCAAACACAAACTCGACACCCTGCTGGACGTGGGGCTGTCGTACATCGCCCTCGGGCAGAATGCCACGACGCTTTCGGGCGGCGAGGCGCAACGTGTGAAGCTGTCGCGCGAACTGTCCAAGCGCGACACCGGCAGCACCTTATATATACTGGATGAACCGACCACCGGCCTGCATTTCTACGACATCCGCCAACTGCTCGCCGTATTGAACCGCCTGCGCGACCACGGCAACACCGTGGTGGTGATCGAACACAATCTCGATGTCATCAAGACCGCCGACTGGGTGCTCGACCTCGGCCCCGAAGGCGGTGACGGCGGCGGACGCATTCTTGCGACCGGAACCCCGGAAGAAATCGCGCGTCATCCAGAGTCGCACACCGGACGGTTCCTGGGGCCAGTGCTGGAGCGCCCGGTCCATGCCCAGCGCAAGGCAGGCTAGTCAAGCGGCACGCAGCCGCCAGGTCGGCGTGCCGGTGTCCATCAACAGTTCGTGCTGCACCAGCCAGGCACGTGCCTCGGCGGCATCGCGCATGAACCACGCCTGCGCGCAGCCGAGACGAAAGGTATAACCCCAGGCGTCCATGTCGGCACAGATCCCGTCGACCGGCACACCCAGTTCGCCGGCCAGCACAATCTGCAAATAGCACACGGCATCCTCCTCGGCGTATTCGCCACCGGCATCCGCATGCAAAAGCGTACGGCGCGCTGGATCCATGCAAATCACATGACTGGCCTCGTGCAAGACGGAATGCACCGGGGTGTCGGCGCGTGCGTTGACGGTGTGCCCAACCAGCCCGGCCTCGGGTTCGCCCCAGTAGCTGCCGGGAATGGGCGCCCCGTCCGCGACCAGCGCAAGGTTCAGGCCATAGCGAAACAATAATGTACCGAGGTCTGAGAAATGTTGTTCGTCGCAGTGCAGCATCGCCGTTAACCTTATTGCCTCAAGCATGGATTCGACAACCGGCACGGTTCTGCAAACATCGCAGCGCGAAAAAAAAGACCGGACTGCAGGGGTCCGGTCTTTTTTCCTCGTCCTGCATTGCGCCAAGGCCTAATCGGCCTTCTTCGCCTTGCTGTCCTTCTTTCCGGCGACTTTTTTTACTGTTTTCTTTTCCGCCGATTTTTTCGCCCCGGTCTTTTCCGCCGACTTGGCCTTGGCGGGCTTCTTTGCCTTCTTTTCAACAGACTTTGATTGCGACGCTGTTTCTGTCTTTTCACCGGCAACCTTCTCCGGACGATCGACGAGTTGTACCAGCGCCATGGGCGCGGTGTCGCCGGCGCGGAAGCCGAATTTAAGAATGCGCAGATAACCACCCGGACGGTTCTGGTAGCGCACGCCCAGCACGTCGAACAGCTTGCCGACCGCGTCGCGGTCGCGCAGGCGCGCGTAGGCGAGGCGGCGGTTGGCGACGCTCGGCACCTTGGCGAGCGTGATCAGCGGCTCGGCCACGCGCCGCAGCTCCTTGGCCTTGGGCAAGGTGGTACGGATTTCTTCGTACTGAATCAGCGACGCGGTCATGTTCTTGAACATGGCCTCGCGATGGCTGCTGGTGCGGTTCAGTTTACGGCCGCTTTTCTGGTGACGCATGGTGTGCCCTTAAATGTCCTAACACAATAAACAAAGCGGCCCTCACCCTACCCTCTCCCAGGGGGAGAGGGATTCAGAGCGTTCAGGCGGTTTCCAGCGCCTTGGCCTTGAGCGACGCCGGCGGCCAGTTTTCGAGCTTCATGCCCAGCGACAACTGGTGCGAGGCCAACACGTCCTTGATCTCGGTGAGCGACTTCTTGCCGAGGTTGGGGGTCTTGAGCAACTCGTTCTCGGAGCGCTGCACGAGGTCGCCGATGTAGAAAATGTTTTCGGCCTTGAGACAGTTGGCCGAGCGCACCGTTAACTCAAGGTCATCCACCGGCCGCAGCAGCAACGGATTGATGTTCGGCTCGGGCATGGAAATCGCGGTTGTCTCCGGGCTCTTCAGCTCGACGAAGATCGAAATCTGGTCTTGCAGGATGTTGGCCGCGCGCCGCACCGCCTCTTCCGGATCGATGGCGCCGTTGGTTTCGATGTCGAGCACCAGCTTGTCGAGGTCAGTGCGCTGCTCGACGCGCGCGTTCTCGACCGTGTACGACACGCGCCGTATCGGGCTGAACGAGGCATCCAGCTGCATGACGCCGATGGAATGGCTTTCTTCTTGCGTGCGCATGGTCACCGCCTGGTAACCGCGGCCACGGGAAATTTTCATTTCCATGGAGATCGCACCGCTCTTGGTGAGCGTGGCGATATGATGCCCCGGATTCACCACCTCGACACCGTGATCGAGCTGGATATCGCCGGCCGTCACCTTGCCCGGGCCCTTCTTGGCGAGCCGCAGGGTGGCTTCGGCGCGACTGCCATGCATACGCAGCGCCAGCGCCTTGAGATTGAGCAGGATGTCGATGACGTCTTCCTGCACGCCCTCAATGGCGGAATACTCGTGCAGCACACCTTCGATTTTCACCTCGGTGATGGCAGCACCCGGCATGGACGACAGCAGGATGCGACGCAGGGCGTTGCCGAGTGTATAGCCGAAGCCGCGTTCGAGCGGCTCGAGCGAGATGCGCGCATGCATCGGGCCAAGGGTTTGCACGTCCACCAGACGCGGCTTCAGGAATTCGGTTGCCGGACTCTGCATAATTACTCCTCGTTACACGTTTGCGCCAATGCTTACTGCTAGAGGCTTACTTCGAATAGAGCGCGATCACCAGCTGTTCGCGGATGTCGGCCGGTAATTCACTGCGCTCCGGCACGGTCTTGAATACGCCCTTCATCGCCTTGCTGTCCACCTCGACCCAATCGGGGAAGCCGCGTTGCTCGGCCGCTTCCAGAGCCGCCTTGACGCGTAGCTGCTCGCGCGCACCGGATGCAATCTCGATCACGTCGCTTGGACGAACCTGGTAGGACGGGATGTTCAGACGTTTGCTGTTCACCAGAACCGCGTTGTGCCGGACCAACTGACGCGCCTGCGAACGCGAGGCGCCAAAGCCCATGCGATAGACAACGTTGTCGAGGCGTCTTTCCAGCAACTTGAGCAGATTTTCGCCGGTCGAGCCGCGCAGGCGGTCGGCCTCCTCATAATAATTTGAGAATTGCGCCTCAAGCACGCCATAGATGCGGCGCAGTTTCTGCTTCTCGCGCAACTGTGTGCCATAGTCCGAGGGACGGCTCTTGCGCTGGCCGTGCTGGCCGGGCGGATAGGCACGTTTTTCCACCGGACACTTGGCGGTGAAACACTTGTCACCCTTCAGAAACAGTTTGCCGCCTTCGCGGCGGCACTGACGGCATTTTGAATCGGTATAGCGAGCCACAATTTTTCTCCTGCCAGTTCCGGTTAAACGCGGCGCCGCTTGGCCGGACGGCAGCCGTTATGCGGAATGGGCGTTACATCGATGATGTTGCTGATTTCGTAGCCGAGCGCGAACAGACCGCGCACCGCCGAGTCACGTCCCGGTCCGGGGCCATGGACCCGCACCTCAAGCGCCTTCACGCCGTATTCCTGCGCGGCGCGCCCGGCCTTGTCGGCCGCCACCTGTGCTGCATACGGTGTGCTCTTGCGCGAACCCTTGAACCCTGAACCGCCGGCAGTCGCCCAGGTCAGCACACTGCCCTGGCGATCGGTGATGGTGATCATGGTGTTGTTGAACGAGGCATGCACATGCGCGATGCCTTCGGCCACGTTCTTCTTGACGCGCTTCTTGGCCTTGGGGGTCGCAGTAGTCGGGATCGGATTAGCCATGCTCGACGATTCTTGAATTAGGGGGTGAGAAAGAGGATGTCAGGTTTACTTGCTGCGTATAGCCTTGCGCGGGCCCTTGCGGGTGCGGGCGTTGGTACGCGTGCGCTGGCCGCGCAACGGCAATCCGCGGCGGTGACGCTGGCCACGGTAGGTGCCGAGATCCATGAGGCGCTTGATGCTCATCGACACCTGACGGCGCAGATCGCCTTCCACGGTTACCTTGCCGACTTCCAGGCGCAGCTTGTCGACCTGGGCATCGGTCAGGTCCTTGACCTTGGTGGTGGCGGCAATGCCGGAGGTCGCGCAAATGAGGCGCGCGCGCGTACGGCCAATGCCGTAGATCGAGGTCAGCGCGATCTCGATGTGCTTGTGATTCGGTATGTTGATGCCTGCAATACGAGCCATGCGACCTGTCTCCCACCGGACTTACGCGAAACGCGCAAGTCTACCGGCAATGTCGATTAAATTCAAACAATTATCCCTGCCGCTGCTTGTGGCGGGGATCCGAACAGATTATCCGCACAACGCCGCGGCGCCGCACGACCTTGCAGTGGCGACACAGCTTCTTGACCGATGCCCTGACCTTCATAACGACCTCCAGACTGGTAATGCTTTAGCCACCGATGAACACAGATTGTTTTCTGTTTCGTCACGATCTGCGTTCATCGGCGGCCGAAAATAATACAATTTACCTAGACAGCCCCATGCCACCGCCCGTGAGGTTGGCCTTCTTGAGCAGGCTCTCGTACTGGTGCGACATCAGGTGCGCCTGTACCTGGGCGACAAAATCCATGCACACCACGACGATAATCAGCAACGATGTGCCGCCGAAATAGAACGGCACGTTCCACTTCACGATCATGAACTCCGGCAACAGACACACCAGGGTCACGTACAGGGCGCCAGCCAGCGTCAACCGGGTCATGACCCCGTCTATGTACTTGGCGGTCTGATCGCCCGGGCGGATGCCCGGGACGAAGGCACCGGACTTCTTCAGATTCTCCGCCGTCTCCTTCGGGTTGAACATCAGCGCCGTATAGAAGAAACAGAAAAATATAATCGCGCTGGCGTACAGCAACACATACACCGGCTGCCCCGGCGACAGCGACGTGGCGATGTCCTTGAGCCAGCCCATCGATTCGCTCTGTCCGAACCAGCTGCCAAGCGTGGCCGGGAACAGGATCAGACTCGAAGCAAAAATCGGCGGGATCACGCCGGCCATGTTGATCTTGAACGGCAGATGGCTGGTCTGCCCCGCGTACATCTGCCGCCCCACCTGGCGCTTGGCGTAGTTCACGGTGATGCGCCGCTGGCCACGTTCCATGAACACCACGAACCCGGTCACGCCCACCGCGATCAGAAACAGTACAATCACGAACGGCAGCTGGAAGGCGCCAGTGCGCGCCAGTTCCAGCGTACCGCCGACCGCATTCGGCAGGCCGGCTACAATACCGGCGAAGATAATGAGCGAAATGCCGTTGCCGATGCCGCGCTCGGTCATTTGCTCACCCAGCCACATGATAAACATGGTGCCGGTGACCAGCGTAATCACGGTCACGAGCTTGAAGCCGATGCCCGGATCGATCACCACCGGTACGCCGCCGGCGCGCTGTCCCTCGAGAGCGACGGCGATACCGAGCCCCTGAAAAATTGCCAGCACCACCGTGCCGTAACGTGTGTACTGGGTAATCTTGCGCCGCCCGCTCTCGCCTTCTTTCTTGAGCTGCTCGAGACTCGGCACCACCGTGGTCATGAGCTGCATGATGATGGATGCCGAAATGTACGGCATGACACCCAGTGCCAGCACCGAGAAACGCGCCAGCGCGCCGCCCGAAAACATGTTGAACAAGTCAACGATCGACCCTTGCGTCTGCTTGAACATCTCGGCCAGCGCCACCGGGTCGATGCCCGGCACCGGGATGTGCGTGCCGACGCGAAACACGATGAGCGCGCCAAGCACAAACAGCAGACGCTGTTTGAGATCGGTCAACTTGCCACCCATCAGCCCCTGATTACCCGGGGCGCGTGCCTCGCCAAGTGCCATCAGTCTTCGACCTTGCCGCCTGCCTGAACAATGGCCGCCGCCGCACCCTTCGTTACCGCGATACCCTTCAGGGTGATCGCGCGGGTGAGCTTGCCGGAAGCAAACACCTTGGCGTGGGTCACCGTGGCGGCCACGATCTGCGCGGACTTGAGCGCGGCAAGATCGATAACAGCGCCTTTAATTTTATTCAGCTCACCGAGACGCACCTCGGCGGAGAGCTTTGCCAGCGCCGAGCGAAACCCGCGCTTCGGCAGTCGCCGTTGCAACGGCATCTGGCCGCCTTCAAAACCGACCTTATGATAGCCGCCCTTGCGCGCGTGCTGACCTTTGTGGCCGCGTCCACAGGTCTTGCCTAAACCTGAACCGATGCCGCGACCGACGCGCGTGGCCGTGGTCTTGCTGCCGTCGGCGGGTTTGAGAGTATTGAGTCGCATGGTCATACCTCTTCGCACTTCACCATGTAATAAACCGCATTGATCATGCCACGTACCGCCGCGGTGTCTTCCACTTCCACCGTGTGGTGCATGCGCCGCAGCCCCAGTCCGCGCACAGTTGCCATGTGTCTGACACCGGTGCCGAACGGGCTCTTGATGAGCGTAACGCGCAGTGTTTTCTTATGCGTTGCCATGATTGTTAACCCGTAATGTCCTCGACCTTCTTGCCGCGCTTGGCGGCGATCTCGGCCGGATTGCTGACCGACTGCAAAGCCTTGATCGTGGCGCGCACCACATTGATCGAATTGCGCGAACCGAGACACTTGGCGAGCACGTTTTGCAGCCCCACCACTTCGCACACCGCACGCATCGCACCGCCGGCGATGATGCCGGTACCTTCGGAAGCCGGACGCATAATGACCTTGGCCGCGCCGTGTTCACCGGTCACCGCATAATGCAGGGTGCCGCTCTTCAGGTGTATCTTGACCAGGTTGCGGCGCGCGTCGTCCATCGCTTTCTGCACGGCCACCGGCACTTCACGCGCCTTGCCCTGGCCCATGCCGATGCGCCCGTCGCCGTCGCCGACCACGGTGAGCGCGGCAAAACCGAACTGCCGGCCGCCCTTGACCACCTTGGCGACACGGTTGATGCCGATGAGTTTCTCTTGGAGGTTATCCCCCCGTCCTTCGTTTCCGTAATCAGCCATGCGTTACTCCTTCAGAAGTCCAGGCCGTTTTCACGCGCCGCATCGGCCAGGGCCTTGATGCGACCGTGATACTTGAAGCCAGAGCGGTCGAATGCCACCTTGGTGATGCCGGCCAGCTTGGCCTTCTCGGCGATGCGTTTGCCGATGATACTGGCCGCCGCGACGTTGCCGCCGTTCTTGAGGGCGGCGCGTACTTCGGCTTCCAGCGTCGAGGCGCTGGCCAGAACCTGCGCGCCGGCCGGATCGATGATCTGCGCGTAAATATGCTGCGGTGTACGGTGTACACACAGGCGCACGGCGCCAACCCGGACGATATTATTGCGGGTGCGGGTACGACGACGCTGACGTGTTTTAATCTTGTTCATGGGCTCTGATCGTTGAAGGCTTACTTCTTCTTGGCTTCTTTTCTCGTTACCTGTTCATTGCTGTAGCGCACACCCTTGCCCTTGTACGGTTCGGGCTCGCGCCAGGCACGAATCTCGGCCGCCACTTGACCGACCATTTGCTTGTCCGCGCCCTTGACGACAATCTCCGTCTGGGTCGGGGTTTCGATGGTGATCCCTTCCGGAATCGGGTACACCACCGGGTGCGAATAACCCAAGGTCAGGTTCAGGTTCTTGCCCTGCACCGCGGCGCGGTAACCGACGCCGATGATGGTCATGCGCTTCTCGAAGCCCTTGGTCACGCCCATCACCATGTTGTTCACCAGCGCACGCGTGGTGCCGGACATGGCATCGGCCAAACGCGAGTCATCGTTCACAGCAAAGTTGATCGTCTGACCCTCGTGGGCCAGCTTGACCTTCGGGTGCACACGGAACTCAAGACGTCCCTTCGGACCCTTGATGCTGAGCAAGCCTTCGTTCAGCTTGACCTCGACACCGCTCGGCACGGTCACTGGATATTTGGCAACTCTCGACACAGTCGTAATCCTGTTCTTTAGGCAACGATAAACAACACTTCACCGCCGAGACCCGCCAGGCGCGCCGCGCGGTCGGTCATCACTCCTTTGGAAGTCGAGATGACGGCGACGCCCAGCCCGCCGAGCACCTTCGGCAATTTGTCCTTGCCGCGATACTTGCGCAGCCCGGGGGTGCTGATGCGCTGAATGCGCTCGATCACCGGACGTCCGGCGTAATATTTGAGGCGCGCCTGCAGCACCGCCTTGCCGTCCACGGTCACATCGGCGAAATCCTCGATATAGCCTTCGTCCTTCAGGACCTTGAGAATACCGCGCTTGACCTTCGAGGCCGGTATGTTCACGGCAGCTTTGTCCACTAACTGCGCGTTGCGAATGCGCGTCAACAGGTCGGCAATGGGATCGGTCATGCTCATGTGAATTTGACTCGGGTTACCAACTGGCCTTGGTGAGGCCGGGGATCTCGCCACGCATCATCAGTTCGCGCAGCTTGCTGCGGCCGAGGCCGAACTTGCGGTAGTAACCGCGCGCGCGGCCGGTGATCCCGCAACGGTTACGGATACGCGAACGACTGGAGTCACGCGGCAATTTCTGCAGTGTGAGCTGCGCCTGCTGACGTTCCTCGTCGGACAGTTTCATGTTCACGATGGTGGCCTTGAGTTCGGCACGCTTCTTGGCGTACTTCGCCGTCAGCGCCTTGCGCTTCACATCGCGCAGAATCATGGATTTTTTGGCCATGGAAAATCAGCTCCTGATCGGGAAATTGAAGGCCGCGAGCAGGGCGCGTGCCTCTTCGTCGGTTTTGGCATTGGTAGTGATGGTAATGTCCATGCCACGCATCGCGTCGACCTTGTCGAAATCGATCTCCGGGAAAATTATCTGCTCTTTGATGCCCAGCGAGTAATTGCCACGGCCATCGAAAGAGCGCTGCGACAAGCCGCGAAAATCGCGTATACGTGGCACCGCGATATTGATGAAACGGTCCAGAAACTCGTACATGTGTGCGCGTCGCAGTGTCACCTTGCAACCGATCGGCCAGTTCTCGCGCACCTTGAAGTTGGCGATCGATTTCTTCGACAGCGTGATGAGTGGTTTCTGACCGCTGATCTTCTGCATGTCGGAAACGGCGTGCTCAATCACTTTCTTGTCGGCCATCGCCTCGCCCACGCCCATGTTGAGCGTGATCTTGGTGATGCGCGGCGCCTGCATCGGGTTTGTGTAGCCGAACTTTTTCATCAGTTCGGGCACCACCTTCTTGCGATAATGTTCTGCGAGTCTCGTCATGACGGCATATCCACTTAAACGTCAGCCACTTCGCCACTGCGCTTGAAAAAGCGAACCCGGCGGCCATCTTCCAGCGTCTTGATGCCGGTACGCTCGCCCTTGCCGGCGGTGGCGTTGAACAGCATCACGTTGGAGACATGAATCGATGCCTCCTTGTCCACGATTCCGCCAGTGATGTTCTTGGACGGGTTCGGGCGGGTGTGGCGTTTCACCACGTTGATGTTCTCAACCAGCACACGGTCGTTCGCCAACATGCGAAGCACCGTGCCGCGCTTGCCCTTGTCTTTCCCGGTACGGACGATCACCTGATCGCCCTTGCGTATATTTTTCATATCAAACCATACAATAGATTTTGACCTGCTCCCCCTCTCCCGCACCAGCGGGAGAGGGAAATTAACTATTCCTACAAAACTTCCGGCGCCAGCGAAATAATCTTCATGAACTGCTCATTACGCAGCTCACGCGTCACCGGACCAAATATGCGAGTACCAATGACCTCGCGCTTATTGTCGAGCAACACCGCTGCGTTGGTGTCGAAACGGATAACTGAACCATCCGGACGACGCACACCCTTGCGGGTGCGGACAATGACAGCATCGTACACATCACCCTTCTTGACCTTGCCGCGCGGAATCGCTTCCTTCACGCTTACCTTGACCACGTCACCGATGTTGGCGTAGCGGCGTTTCGACCCGCCCAACACCTTGATGCACTGCACCGTCTTGGCGCCGCTGTTGTCCGCCACCATCATCAAGGTCTGCATCTGGATCATGTTCGTGTACTCCGCTGGAGTCCCCGCCGCTTTAAGCGCGGGAAAGCCGGTAATTGTATCAGTTTGTCTGGTGGACTAAAACCGTTAAACCGCTACCGCCTTCTCGACCACCTTCACCAGCCGCCAGGACTTGGTGCGGGACAGGGGTCGGCACTCCTGGATCGTCACCAGATCGCCCTCGCTGCACTCATTGCGTTCGTCGTGCGCATGCAGCTTGGTCCGGCGGCGGACGATCTTCTTGTATAGCGGGTGCGCCACTTGGCGCTCCACCACCACGGTAATGGTCTTGTCCATCTTGTTGCTCAGCACGCGCCCGGTCAGGGTGCGCGCGGTCTCGGTCTGTGCTTCGCTCATGCTGACTGTCCTGCCTTCTCGGTTGTGATGGTGCGCAAACGCGCGATATCGCGCCGCACCACGCGCAGCTTCGAGTTGTTGGGAAGCTGGCCGGTGGCGTTCTGCATGCGCAGGTTAAACTGCTCGCGCAGCAGGCCTTCCAGCTCTTTCTGCCGGTCTTCCGCCGACAGGGCACGAATGTCTTTTGCCTTCATAACATTACTCTGTAATTTAGATGTGATGGCGCGCAACGACGGTGGTACGCACCGGCAACTTGGCGGCCGCCAGACGAAATGCCTCGCGCGCCTGGGTCTCGTTCACCCCTTCCATTTCAAACAACACCGTGCCGGGTACGACCGGCGCCACCCAGAACTCCGGGTTGCCCTTGCCGCTGCCCATGCGCACTTCCAGCGGTTTTTTGCTGACCGGTTTATCCGGAAAGATGCGAATCCACACGCGCCCACCGCGCTTGATGAAGCGTGTCAACGCACGACGCCCGGCTTCAATCTGGCGTGCCGTAATGCGCCCGCGGGTGGTGGCCTTGAGGCCGAACTCACCGAAGTTTACTTTATGACCACGCGTAGCCACGCCACGGTTGTGGCCCTTCATCTGCTTGCGGTACTTGGTTCTTTTAGGCTGTAACATAATTTATTTATCCAGAATATTTCAGGCTGCAGCCTTCTTGGAAGTTTCGCCCTCGACCTGACCCGCCTCGGGCTTGTCGAATATCTCGCCTTTGAAGATCCACACCTTCACGCCGATCACGCCGTAGGTGGTGAACGCCTCGGCGGTGCCGTAGTCGATGTCGGCGCGCAAGGTGTGCAAGGGCACGCGTCCCTCGCGATACCACTCGGTACGCGCAATTTCGCCACCGTTCAGGCGACCAGCCACCATGACCTTCACGCCCAGTGCGCCGAGGCGCATGGCGTTCTGCACGGCGCGCTTCATGGCACGCCGAAACATAATGCGTTTCTCAAGCTGCTGGGCGATGTTTTCCGCTACCAACTGTGAGTCGATCTCGGGCTTGCGCACTTCCTCGATCGCCACCTGCACCGGGCGCCCGGCCATCTTGGTCAGCTCTTGGCGTATTTTCTCGATGTCCTCACCCTTCTTGCCGATCACGATACCGGGGCGCGCGGTGTAGAGCGTGATACTGATGTTCTGTGCCGGGCGCTCTATCACAATCTTGCTGAGTGCGGCGTGCGCCAGCTTTTTCTTGAGATGGGTGCGCAGCTTGATGTCAGACGCCAGATACTCGGCGTAATGCTTCGTGCCGGAATACCACTTCGCGGTCCAGTCGCGGATGACGCCGAGGCGAAAACCGTTCGGATTGATCTTCTGACCCATTTACTTGCCCCCCTTCTTCACCGGCGCATCGCTCACGGTGATGGTGATATGGCTGGTGCGTTTCAGGATACGCGCGCCGCGCCCCTTGGCGCGGGCGTGGAAACGCTTGAGTGTCGGACCGGCGTCGATGAGCACGGCATGCACGCGCAGCTCGTCGACATCCGCGCCCTGGTTGTGCTCGGCGTTGGCAATCGCCGACTCGAGCACTTTCTTCATACGCTTGGCGGAACGGCGAATGTTGAACTGCAAAATTTCGAGCGCGCGTTCCACGGGCAGACCGCGAATCATGTCGGCGATCAATCGGCCCTTTTGCGGGGACAGGCGCACACTGCGGAGAATGGCGGTGGTTTGCATATTTTTAAGCCTCGACGACCTTTTTCGCGGCACTGTGGCCCTTGAAGATGCGGGTCGCGGCGAATTCGCCGAGCTTATGGCCCACCATGTTCTCGGTAATCATGATCGGAACGTGTTGCTTGCCGTTGTGCACAGCAATCGTCAGGCCGATGAAGTCTGGCAGGATCGTGGAGCGGCGCGACCAGGTTTTGATCGGCTTCTTGCTGCTCTCGGCATGCGCCTTCACCACCTTGGCCGCGAGGTGGATATCGATGAACGGGCCTTTCTTGACGGAACGTGGCACGGCTTATTCCCCTCTGGTCTTGCTGCGACGGCGAACGATCATGGAATCGGTTCGCTTGTTGACGCGCGTCTTGTATCCCTTGGTCGGCAGGCCCCACGGGCTTACTGGATGGCGGCCACCCTTGGTGCGGCCTTCGCCACCGCCGTGCGGGTGATCCACCGGATTCATGGCGGTGCCGCGCACGGTCGGACGCCAGCCGCGCCAGCGGTTGGCGCCGGCCTTGCCGATCTTGCGTAAATTGTGTTCGCTGTTGCCGACTTCACCGATGGTGGCGCGGCAATCGACATGTATCTTGCGCACTTCGCCGGAACGCAGACGCAGCTGCGCGTACGCACCTTCGCGTGCAATCAACTGGATCCCGGCGCCGGCGGAACGGCCGAACTGGGCGCCGCCACCGAGTTTGATTTCAACACAGTGGATGGTGCTACCCACCGGAATATTGCGAATCGGCAGGGAGTTGCCCGGCTTGATCGGGGCCTGCGCGCCGGAGACGATCTCGCTGCCCACCTCGACACCCTTGGGCGCGATGATGTAGCGGCGTTCACCGTCCTTGTACAGCACCAGCGCGATGTTGGCGCTGCGGTTCGGGTCGTATTCGAAACGCTCGATCTTGCCCGGAATGCCATCCTTGTCGCGCTTGAAGTCGATGACGCGATAGCGACGCTTGTGCGCGCCGCCGCGATGACGTACGCAGATGCGGCCGGCGTTGTTGCGACCGTCGATCTTGGCCTTCTTTTCGAGCAACGGCGCGTACGGCTCGCCCTTGTGCAGATCCGCGTTCACTACCTTGACCAGGGAGCGGCGGCCGTTGGATGTCGGTTTTACCTTGACGATTGCCATGACTGATTTAATTCCTCTGCGTCCGGCTTACTTGGTTTCAACGCCGGCAAAATTGATGTCCTGACCGGGCTTGAGGCGCACATAGGCCTTTTTCCAGTCCTGGCGACTGCCCGGCGTGCTGCCGAATTTCTTTTGCTTGCCCTTTACGTTGGTCACGGTCACGGTTTCGACCTGGACGCTGAACATCTTTTCCACCGCCGCCTTGATGACCGGCTTGCTGGCATCGCGGCGCACACGGAACACGATCTGGTTGTTCTTCTCGGCCACGCGCGTGCTCTTCTCGGAGACATGCGGGGCCAGAATCACGCTGTACAGGGTCTCGGTGTTCATCCCAGCATCTCCTCAAGGCGCTTGAGCGCCGGCACGGTCATGATCACCTTCTCGTGGCGCACCAGCGTCACCGGATCCATGCCGGCCACGTCGCGCACATCAACCTTGTGCAGATTACGCGCCGACAGGCCGAGGTTATGATCGAGGGTGTCGGTGACAATCAGCGCGTCCTCGGCGCCAAAACGCGCCAGTTTCTCAATCAGGGCCTGGGTCTTGGGCACGTCCATCGTGAACGTGTCCACCGCCACCAGCCGATCCTGACGCACGAGCTCGGAAAGAATCGCACGCAGCGCGGCGCGATGCATCTTGCGGTTCACCTTGTTGCTGAAGTTCTCGTCCGGCGAGGACGGAAAGGTCTTGCCACCGCCGCGCCACAACGGACTGCGAATCGAGCCGGCGCGCGCCTGGCCGGTACCCTTCTGGGCATGCGGCTTGCGGCCACCGCCGCTCACTTCGGAACGCGTCTTCTGCTGGCGCGTGCCGGCGCGACCGTTGTTGCGGTACGCGACCACCACCTGGTGCACGAGCGGCTCGTTGAATTCGACGCCAAAGGTTTTTTCGGAGATTTCAATCTCCGATTTAGGCAGGCCGTCCACGGGATTCATCACGCTCAATTTCATGGCGTTATCCTTGTTTCTTGGCCTTGACCGCCGGCCGGATCATGACATCCGCGCCCTTCGGCCCCGGCACGGCGCCCTTGACGAGCAGCAAATTCTTTTCAGCATCCACACGCACCACTTCCAGGTTCTGCTGGGTGCGGATTTTGTTGCCCATCTGTCCGGACATCGGCTTGCCCGGGAACACACGGCCTGGTGTCTGACGTTGACCGATGGATCCCGGCGCGCGGTGCGACAGCGAGTTACCGTGGCTGGCGCGGCCACCCTTGAAATGATGACGCTTGATGGTACCGGCAAACCCCTTACCGATGGTCGTACCCTGTACGTCCACCATTTGCCCGGCGCTGAAAATATCGGCCTTGATCTCTCCACCGGTAGTCAACTGTTCGCCTTCGCCCGCCTCAAGACGGAATTCCCACAAACCGCGACCCGGGGCGACACTGGCCTTGGCATAGTGCCCGGCCAGCGATTTAGTGACACGCGACGCGCGACGCTCGCCGATGGTCACTTGTACGGCGCGATAGCCGTCGCTCTTTTCGGTTTTCACCTGTGTGATGCGGTTCGGCCCGACTTCCAGGACCGTGACCGGCACGGCGCTGCCATCCGCGTTGTACACGCGGCTCATGCCGATTTTCTTGCCAATAATTCCGAGTGCCATAAGCTTTAGATACTCAAATGACTATTTTTGCAGGCTTGCTTTCATTAACTCAGCTTGATCTCGACATCCACACCGGCCGCGAGATCCAGCTTCATCAGCGCGTCTACGGTCTTTTCGGTCGGTTCGATAATATCCATGATGCGTTTGTGCGTGCGAATCTCGAACTGGTCGCGTGACTTTTTGTCCACATGCGGCGAGCGGTTCACCGTGAAACGCTCAATCTTGGTCGGCAGCGGAATCGGGCCCTTGACGAGCGCACCGGTGCGCTTCGCCGTGTCCACGATCTCGGAGGCCGAGCGGTCGATCAGGCGATGATCGAAGGCCTTGAGCCGGATGCGAATTTTCTGATTAGCCATAATTCGATAAACTCTTTAACTCAGTTTGTAGTAGCGTCCTTCTGGACGCCCTGCATTATTCCAAAATCTTCGCCACCACCCCCGCCCCCACGGTGCGGCCGCCTTCGCGAATGGCGAAGCGCAGGCCGTCTTCCATGGCGATCGGGTTGATGAGGGTGATCACGAGCTTGATGTTGTCGCCCGGCATGACCATTTCGGTGCCCTTGGGCAGTTCGCAACTTCCGGTCACGTCGGTGGTGCGGAAGTAGAACTGCGGGCGGTAACCTTCAAAGAACGGGGTGTGGCGGCCGCCTTCTTCCTTGGAGAGGACATACACTTCCGCTTCGAACTTGGTGTGCGGGTTGATGGAGGCGGGCTTGGCCAGGACCTGGCCGCGCTCGACTTCCTCGCGCTTGGTGCCGCGCAGCAGCACACCGACGTTGTCGCCGGCCTCGCCCTGGTCGAGCAGCTTCCTGAACATTTCCACGCCGGTGACGGTGGTCTTGACGGTCGGCTTGATACCAACGATCTCGATTTCATCGCCAACCTTGACGATACCGCGCTCGATACGTCCCGTGACCACGGTGCCGCGGCCGGAGATGGAGAACACGTCTTCGACCGGCATCAGGAACGGGCCGTCGATGGCGCGCTTGGGCTGCGGGATGTAGGTGTCGATGGCCTCGGCGAGCCGCAGGATCGACGGTTCGCCGATTTCGGACTGGTCGCCTTCAAGCGCTTTAAGGGCGGAACCGGTGATGATCGGGGTCTTGTCGCCGGGGAAGTCGTACTTGGTGAGCAGGTCGCGCACTTCCATTTCGACCAGTTCCAGCAGTTCCTTGTCGTCCACCATGTCGGCCTTATTAAGGTAGACAATGATGTAGGGCACGCCCACCTGGCGGGCGAGCAGAATGTGTTCACGGGTCTGGGGCATGGGGCCGTCGGCGGCCGACACCACGAGTACCGCGCCGTCCATCTGGGCGGCGCCGGTGATCATGTTCTTGACGTAGTCGGCATGGCCCGGGCAATCGACGTGCGCGTAGTGGCGGTTGCCGGTTTCATACTCGACGTGCGAGGTGGCGATGGTGATGCCGCGCGCCTTTTCTTCCGGCGCATTGTCGATCTGGTCGTAGGCCTTGAACTCGCCGCCGAACTTGGTGGACAGCACCTTGGTGAGCGCCGCGGTCAAGGTGGTCTTGCCGTGGTCGACGTGACCGATGGTGCCCACGTTGAGGTGGGGCTTGGTGCGTTCGAATTTTCCCTTGGACA
>Ga0315281_10004086_pt1 | contig 21280 bp, 24 predicted proteins | sample YL17G07_0_MG_FD_204540 | JGI IMG/M metagenome (GOLD analysis project Ga0315281, IMG submission 204540) | Sediment microbial communities from Yellowstone Lake, YNP, Wyoming, USA - YL17G07_0 | ecosystem: Environmental > Aquatic > Freshwater > Lake > Sediment | place: USA: Wyoming | collected...
CGCTATTGCTGGCCGGCCTCCAGGTGGAAGGCGAGACGGTCTTCGAGGAGCCTGCGCGCTCCCGCGACCACACGGAGCGGATGTTGCGCGCCATGGGCGCCGGCCTCAAAGAGGAAGCGAATGCCCTTCACCTGTCGCCGCTCGAAAAGGACCTGGCGCCGCTCAGCCTGCGCGTCCCGGGCGACTTCTCCGCCGCCGCCTTCTGGCTCGTCGCGGCCGCGCTCCATCCCGACGCCGATTTGACGCTCCGCGGCGTGGGCGTGAACCCAACCCGCTGCGGCCTCCTCAACGTGCTCAGGGAGATGGGCGCGGACATCACTGTGAGCGATGAGCGGAGCGTCGGCGGCGAGCCGGTTGCCGATGTACGGGCGCGCTCCAGCAGACTGAGAGGCGTCGTCGTCGAAGGGCCGGCCGTGGTGCGCCTCATCGACGAGGTGCCGGTGCTGGCCGTCGCGGCCGCGCTGGCGGAAGGCCGAACGATCATCCGAGACATAGCCGAGTTGCGCCTCAAGGAGTCGGACCGCGTCAAGCTGACCGTGCAGGAGTTGCGGCGGATGGGCGCCCGCATCGACGAAGAGGGAGACGCGCTCGTCATCGAGGGCGCCGGCCGGCTCACCGGCGCCGTCTGCGACAGTCACGGCGACCACCGTCTGGCGATGGCGCTTGCCGTCGCCGGCATCGTCGCCGAAGGAGAGACGGTCATCAGGGGTGCGGAGGCAACAGACGTCTCGTATCCCGGCTTCTGGCAGGATCTGGACAGCGTGAAGGGCACGAGTTGACAGGGAGGTGTGGTGATGGGCCCTGACTTGATCCATGTTGGTTTTGGAAATCACCTGGCTGCGTCTCACGTTATCGCCATTGCGCCACCGAACGCGGCGCCGATTCGCCGGCTGATGCAGGAGCACAAAGCGAAGGGGACGGCCATCGACATGACGAGCGGGCGTCGCACCAAGGCGGTCATGTTCATGGACGACGGCCACATTATCCTCGCCGCCATCACGCCGGAGACCATCGCCGCCCGGGCGGCCGGCAAGACGGCGGCGGAGCCCGCGGGCCGGAGCCGCTGATCGATGCAGCACGAAACGGAGCGCCGGAACCCACAGGATCTCGACATTTCTTCCAGCGCTCCCGTTCTCCTCGTAATCTCCGGTCCTTCGGGAGTTGGCAAGGACGCCGTCATCGCCGGCCTCAGGAAGGCCCTTCCTTCCGCCTGCTTCGCCACCACTGTGACGACGCGCCCGCCGCGGCCCGGCGAGCGCGACGGCGTCGACTACCGCTTCCTCAGCGACGAGCAGTATGACCGCCTTATCGCAGAGGACGGCTTCCTGGAACGCGCTTCCGTCTACACGCATCGCTACGGCGTGCCCAGGCGCGAGGTCGAGGAAGCGCTGCGAAATGGGCTGGACGTTGTCGTGCGCGTCGACGTCCAGGGCGCCGCGACAATCAAGCGCCTCATACCCGACGCCGTCCTCGTCTTCCTCGCCCCTGAGTCGCAGGACGAGCTCCAGAAGCGCCTCCGCGACCGCGCGACCGACGGCGGCGTCGATCTGCGCGTGCGCCTCGACACCGCCGCGCGCGAGATGGCGCAGGAAGGCGCATTCGACTACGTCGTCGTGAACGCTGAAGGCCGGCTCGTGGACGCCGTCTCCCGGATCGTATCCATCGTCGAGTCGGAGAAGCGTCGCCGGGCCCGCCGCGCGACGCAGAGTTGACCCACCGATCCCTCCCCTTTCGCTTATCGCTCCCTTGGTAGAGACTGCTTTCCAGAAGGGAAAAACCTCGCTCTGGAATTCGCTTGTTTTAAAAAAATGCTTGATGCTATAGTTCACAAGCTGAAGCCGGCCAGACGCTTGAGGCGAATCTAATGGGCGGTCTTCCGCCTGCTCTGAGACTTGTCGGCATCGGCTGGTACGTGGCGCTCTGCATCACCCTGGGAGTCGTGGGTGGAGCGTGGTTAGACTCGAAGCTGAACGCCGATCCGGCCTTCACGCTCGCAGGGCTATTCCTTGGCCTGCTCATTGCCTTTTGGGGCGGCTACCGAATGCTGATGGACGTGATATCCGCGATCGGTCCAAAGAAGAAGGACTGAGGTGGGCAAACTCAAACTCTATTTGATCATCGCAGCCGTCTTCGTCCTCACGCTGGTGGGCTTCACCTCTCTACGCTCTGCGCGCCCCATCGTTGAGCTAAAGGCCGAAACGGTCCTCAGTCTCGGCATAAACATCACGAACACGATGATTACGGCGGCCATCGTAATCATCATCCTCATCGTTTTCTCCTACTTCGCCACCAGGAAGATGAGTCTGATCCCGAGCGGGATTCAGAACTTCTTCGAGATGATCATCGAGGCGCTGTACAACCTGGTCGTCGGCACCGCCGGCGAGAAGCACGCGCGCCGGTTTTTCCCCGTCATCGCGACCATTTTCCTCTACGTCGTCGCCGCCAACTGGTTCGGCCTTCTCCCCGGCGTGGCAACGATCGGCAAGGTGGAACCGCTGGTCGGCGAAGAGGGCGTCGTGCAGGAGAAAGGGACGGTCTTCTCCAATGTCGCCGGCGTGAAGATGATCATGCCCGGCTTCCCGTCCTGGCCACCGCACGAACCGATGAGCATTACGCTCGACGTCCCGGCGGATGCCACGCCTCAGCAGAAGGAAGCGGCCGCTGCCGAAGCAACGTCGAACCTGAAGACGAACGAGAGCGCCGGGCTCCTGGCTCCCTTCCTGCGCAGCGTCAACACCGACCTCAACGCCACCCTTTCCCTGGCTATCTGGTCGGCTATCTTCGTCGAGTTCTGGGGGATAAGCTCGCAAGGCTTCTTCCGCTACGGAAGCAAATTCCTGAACGTCAAGCGCCTGCTTAAAGGAGACATTTTCAACGGCTTCATCGATTTCGTCGTGGGTATCCTTGAGTTCGTCGCCGAAGCCGCGCGCCTCCTGAGTTTCACTTTCCGACTTTTCGGCAACATATTTGCCGGCGAGATGCTCTTCCTGGTCATTCTGTTCTTGCTGCCCATCATCGCGCTCGACCTCGTGTACGGTCTCGAGCTGTTCTTCGGGCTGATCCAGGCGTTCATCTTCGCTATGCTCACTCTTGTCTTTGGCGTCGTCGCCGTCACCTCCCATGAGGAGGAAGGCGTTGACCACGGTAGCGAGTCGACGGTACCCGCCTAACCAGCGGCCCCGTCCAAGAAAAGAACCAACTTAGGGAGGGGTAAATAGACATGATTCATCTGCTTCCAGTACTAGCGATCAGCGACGGCGGGCTGAGGTTCATCGCCGCCGCTCTTGCGATCGGATTCGGTGCGATCGGACCCGCCCTGGCGATCGGAATGCTCACCGGTAAGGCTATGGAGGCCCTGGGACGGAACCCGGAGGCGCAGCCCGTCATCACCACCAACATGATCCTGGGCATCGCCTTTGCGGAGGCTATCGCGATCTACGCGCTCATCGTCGCGGTCATGATCGGCTTGGTTTTCTCAGCTACGTAACGCAAAAGGAACAGACTCGTGGATTTCCAGGGGAACGTGGTCCTAGCTATTAGCGATCTAGGCATCAACCTGCCGGGACTGCTGGCGCAACTCATCGGCTTTGCCATCCTGCTTGGCGCGATGCGCGTCATCGCGTACAAGCCGGTCCTGCGCATGATGGACCAGCGCTCGGAGCGAATCAGGGAAGGGCTGGAGGCAGCGGAGAGGATGAAGGAGGAGGCCGCCCAGGCCGACGTCGCCGTGCAGAAGCGACTGGAGGAGGCGCGACAGGAGGGCCAGGGGCTTATCAGCCAGACCCAACAGATCGCGAACCGCATGCAGGAAGAGGCCCGCCAGCAGGCCCAGGCCGAAGGCGAGTCGCTTCTGGCCCGCGCGCGTAACGAGATCGCCCTCGAGCGCGACGAGGCTATCGCTCAGATCAGGGCAGAGTTCGCCGACCTGACGATAGCCGCAGCCGAGAAGGTCATCGGCCAGTCCCTGGACAAGACGGCTCACGAGCGCCTCATCGAGGAAGTGCTCTCCCAGGCGAGCTTCCAGGGACAGGACGCACAGCAGCAGTAGCAGCTCCGATTGGACCGAGAGCGGCGCACGACTGCGCCATCCCGGGACCGGGCGTAAACATGAGAACTGACATAGCAGCCAAGCGTTATGCGCAGGCAGCCTTCGCGGTGGCCCTCGAGCACGGCAACCCTGACCGCTGGCTCGGCGACCTCGACGCGTTGAGCGAGCTCGTCGCTCAGCCGGAGGCGGCGGCAGTACTCCAGAGCGATAGGGTACCGGATGCCGAGAAGGACATACTCCTCAAGGCGGCCCTGCCCGACGTTGACCCCGCGGTCCTGAACCTGGCGCGCCTCCTGGTGGCAAAGCGCCGCATACGGCTGGCCCCTCAGGTGCGCGAGGAGTTCGGCAGTCTGCTCGACGCCCATGAGGGACGGGCGCGGGCTACGGTGACAACCGCCGTGCCCCTTAGCGAAGAGCAGAAGGCGGAAGTTGCCGGGAGACTGACCCAGATCACCGGCAAGACCGTCAGCGTCGAACAGGTCGTGGACCCCGGCATCGTCGGCGGCCTCGTCGCGCTGGTCGGAGACATACTCATCGATGGCAGCACGCGTAGCAGGCTCGTTGCTCTCAAGAAGAGCCTGCGGGGAGGCGGCGGCTGGGTCCCGGCCCTGGGGGACAGCGCCACGGAAGGCGGTTGAACAGCATAGCACGAAACTTGCAGCGGAGAGAGTGATATGGCAGTACGGCCCGAAGAGATAGCATCCATCCTCAAGCAGCAGATCGAGCGCTTTGGCGCCACAATCACCGCCGTCGACGTCGGCGTTGTGATCGAGGCCGGCGACGGGATTGCCCGCGTCCACGGCCTCTCCAACTGCCTGGCAGGCGAGCTCGTCGAGTTCGAGAACGGCGCCATGGGCCTCGCCCTCAACCTTGAAGAGGACACCATCGGCATCATGGTGCTCGGCGACTACACGACCCTCGGCGAGGGCGCCGAGGTCCGCTCCACCGGCCGCATCGTGCAGGTCCCCGTAGGGGAGGCGCTCGTCGGCCGCGTCGTCGACCCCCTTGGCAACCCGCTTGACGGCAAGGGGCCGATCTCGACGGAGAAGACCCGCCCGGTGGAGCGCATCGCCCCCGGCGTCGTCGCACGCCAGTCCGTCGACACGCCCGTGCTGACCGGCATCAAGGTCATCGACGCCATCACGCCGATAGGCCGCGGCCAGCGCGAGCTTATCATCGGCGACCGCACGACGGGCAAGAGCGCCCTGGCCATCGACACGATCATCAACCAGAAGGGCGGCGACCTGACGTGCATCTACGTGGCCATCGGCCAGAAGGCGTCGAAGGTCGCGCAGACGGTTGCCCTGCTGGAGCAGCACGGCGCCATGGACCACACCATCGTCGTCGCCGCCAGCGCCGCCGACCCGGCGCCTCTCCAGTATCTGGCGCCCTACTCCGGCTGCGCCATGGGCGAGGAGTTCATGGAGCAAGGCAAAGACGCTCTCATTATCTATGACGACTTGTCGAAGCACGCCTGGGCTTACCGCCAGGTGTCGCTGCTGCTTCGCCGCCCGCCGGGCCGCGAGGCCTACCCGGGCGACGTCTTTTACCTGCACAGCCGGCTCCTGGAGCGCTCCGCGAGGCTCTCGTCGGAACTCGGCGGTGGCTCCCTGACCGCGCTCCCGATCATTGAAACGCAGGCCGGCGACGTCTCCGCCTACATCCCGACGAACGTTATTTCAATTACCGACGGCCAGATCTACCTGGAGACCGACCTCTTCAACGCCGGCATCCGCCCTGCCGTGAACGCCGGCCTCTCCGTCTCCCGCGTCGGGGGCGCCGCTCAGCGACGCGCCATGCGGCAGGTCGCGGGCCGTCTGCGGCTGGACATGGCCCAGTACAGCAACGTGCAGGCATTCGCGCAGTTCGGTACCTCCGAGTTGGACGTGGCAACGCGGAACCAGCTCGAGCGCGGGCAGCGTGTTACCGAGGTGCTGAAGCAACCGCAGTATGAGCCGATGAACCTCCACGAGGAGGTAGAGATCCTCTACGCGGTGATCAACGGCCATCTGGACGACGTGGCGGTGAACAAGATCCGCGATTTCGAGACGGCGTTCCGCCGGTTCATGGCGAGTAGCCATCCGGACATCGGCGACGCCATCGAGGACAAGAAGGAGATCACGCCCGAGATCGAGGAAGGACTTAAAGCCGCGATCAACGAGTTCAAGCAGACCATGCCCTACTAGCGGCGGTTCGATCTAAAGACATGGCTACTATTCGCGAAATCCGCAGACGAATCCGCTCCGTAACCAGCACGGCGAAGATCACGCGCGCCATGGAGATGGTCGCCGCTTCGAAGATGCGCCGCGCCCAGCTCTCCGCCCTCGCGGCACGCCCCTACGCCGAGAAGATGCGCCAGATGCTCTCCGACCTCCAGGAAAGCATCCAGAGCCAGCGCCAGGAAGCGCCCCACCCGCTCATGGAGGAGCGCGAGTCGGAACGGGTCGCCATCGTCCTCATCAGCACGGACCGCGGCCTTTGCGGCGGCCTCAACGCCAACCTTAACCGCTTTACCGCCGCCTTCGTGCTGGAGCACGAGAACCTGGAGGTCAAGACGGTCGCCGTGGGCCGCAAGGCGCGCGACTTCATCGCCCGCAGCGGTCTTCCGGCTATCGCCGAGTTCACCAATCTCCCCGACTACCCGTCCGTCGAAGACGCGCGACCGCTCGCCCGCGTCGTCATGGACGAATACGTCTCCCGCAACGTTGACCGCGTCTACCTGGTCTTCCCGCTGTTCATCAACACCATGGCCCAGCGGCCTGAGATGCGCCAGCTGCTGCCTATCCAGATCCCGCCGCGGGAGTCCACGTTTTCGCTGCAGTACATCTATGAGCCCTCACCCGCGGAGGTCTTCGACGACCTGCTGCCGCGCTACGTGCAGCGCCAAGTCTACGAGGCTATCCTGGAGAAAAGCGCCAGCGAGCAATCGGCACGAATGGTCGCCATGCGCAGCGCTACGGAAGCCGCGAACGAGATGGTCGACGACCTCACGCTTACTTATAACAAGGTACGCCAGGAAACGATCACCAAGGAGCTGCTGGACATCGCCGGCGGCGCTGAGGCCCTGAGATCGGCCGGATAGGACGGAGGCTTCACATGGCTAAGGGGAAGGTTGTGCAGATCATCGGCACTGTGGTCGACGTGGAGTTCCCACCCGACGAGCTCCCCCAGATCTACAACGCCGTCGAGATCGCCATGGGCGACGGCAAGCTCGTCGCCGAGGTGCAGCAACACCTGGGCAACAACTGGGTGCGCTGCCTGGCGATGGGCACGACAGACGGCCTGGGCCGCGGCGCCGAGGCAATCGATGCCGGACAGCCGATAACCATCCCCGTCGGTCATGAGACCCTCGGCCGTCTGTTCAACATCGTCGGCGAGCCTATCGACAATCTCGGCCCGGTGGAAACAAAGGAGCGCAGCCCAATTCACCGCACGCCGCCCTCTTTCGAGGAGCAGGCGACTACGGTCCAGATGTTGGAAACGGGAATGAAGGTCATCGACCTGATCACGCCGTTCACCAGGGGTGGCAAGGTCGGAGCTTACGGCGGCGCCGGCGTCGGCAAGACGCTGATCATTCAGGAACTTATCCGCAACATCGCCACCGAGCACGGCGGCACCTCCGTATTCGCCGGTGTCGGCGAGCGCTCCCGCGAGGGGAACGACCTCTGGCACGAGATGCGGGCCTCCGGCGTCATCGAGAAGACGGTGCTCGTGTTCGGGCAGATGAACGAGCCGCCCGGCGTGCGTCTGCGCATCGGGCTGTCGGGTCTGACGATGGCTGAATACTTCCGCGACCGGGAGGGACAGGACGTCCTTCTTTTCATCGACAACATCTATCGCTACACCCTCGCCGGAATGGAGGTCTCCGCTCTCCTCGGGCGCATGCCCTCCGCCGTCGGCTACCAGCCAACGCTTTCGACGGAGATCGGCGACCTGGAGGAGCGCATCACCTCTACCAACAAGGGCTCTATCACCTCCTTCCAGGCCATCTACGTCCCGGCCGACGACTACACCGACCCGGGCGTCGCCACCACGTTCGGCCACCTTGACGGCGTCGTCGCCCTCGACCGCGCTCTCACGGAGCAGGGCCTCTATCCCGCCGTCGACCCGCTGGTCTCGTTCTCGCGTATCCTCGACCCCAACATCGTCGGCGAGGACCATTACCGGGCGGCGCGCGGCGTGCAGCAGGTGTTGCAGCGCTATAAGGACCTGCAGGACATCATCGCCATCCTGGGCATGGAGGAGCTCTCCGAAGAGGACAAGCTGACCGTGCAGAGGGCGCGCCGTATCCAGCGCTTCCTCTCCCAGCCCATGTTCGTCGCGGAGCCGTTCACCGGCCGGCCCGGTCGCTACGTGCCGGTGCGCGAAACGGTGCGCGGCTTCAACGAGATCCTGGAAGGCAAACACGACGACCTGCCGGAGCAGGCGTTCTACATGGTCGGCACGATCGAGGAGGCGCGGGAGGCAGCCGAGAAGCTGGCAGCCGGAGCGCGCGCATAGGCGCGAACCGAACGCCAGGCGAGAGGTAACTATCGATGGCTAAGCTGAGCGTTGACGTTATCACGGCGGAACGCGTCGTCTTCTCGGACACGGACATCGACGCCGTCGTCGCCCCGGGCGCGGCGGGAGAGATGACGGTCCTCCCTTCGCATGCCTCCCTGATAACGTCGCTCGTCCCCGGCGAGCTGCGCATCCAGAAGGCCGGCGCCGACGAGACCTACATGATGGTGACCGGCGGCTTCCTGGAAGTGCGCGACGACAAGGTCGTCATCCTCGCGGAGAACGCCGAGAGGGCCGAGGAGATCGATATCGCCCTCGCGCAGGAGGCGCGCGCCCGCGCTGAGAAAATGCTGGCCAGCCGCGAGGCCGCCGTCGACCTGGGGCGCGTCCAGGCGGAGCTGCGCCGCTCACTCATCGCCCTGAAGGTCGCGGAGCGCAGGCGCCGGCGGCGCGGTCCGGGAGCAGGGCCCGGCGGTTCTACCGGCCAGACACCGTAGCCTCCCGACCATCGACGCGGCAGGACTCGTTCCTCCCGGCTATCCTGTCGCACGCGCGCCACATTTCCCAACGCAAGCCGGCAGACAGCCGTGTCCGGCGGCGGCTTGAAGTCGCGTAGCCGTGATGATAGTGTTAACCCCAAAGCAGCAAGACGATTGGCGGGACTGTGACAGGAGACCGTTTTCGCGTAGAGGGCGGACATCGCCTTGAGGGCCGGGTGCAGATCAGCGGCAACAAGAACGCCGCAATCCACACCATGGCCGCCACGCTCCTCACGTCTGACGACTGCTATCTGGAGAACGTGCCGACTATCGGCGACGTTCGTTTCATGGTGGAGATCCTCCGCGCCCTGGGCGCTACCGTCGAATACACCTCGCCGTCCACGCTGCGCATCAACGCAGCCGGCGTCCACACGCTGGCAGCGCCCAGCGACCTGGCGACCCACCTGCGGGGTAGCTTCCTCGTCATGGGTCCGCTCCTGGCCCGTTTCGGCGAGGCCGCCTGCTGCCCGCCCGGCGGCGACATCATCGGGCTGCGGCCGCTGAACGTGCACCTTGCCGGCTTTCGTACGCTCGACGCCGCCGTAAGCCACGAGGGCGACAAGTTCGTCGCCCGCACGAAGCGATTGCGCGGCAGCAGGATCTTCCTTGACTACCCGAGCGTCCTGGGCACCCAGAACCTCATACTCGCCGCGACTCTCGCCGAGGGCCGGACCACGCTCGTCAACGCCGCCGCCGAGCCGGAGATCGAGAGCCTCGTCGAGATGCTGACGCAGATGGGCGCGCGCATCTCCGGCGCCGGCAGGCACACGATAGAAATCGAGGGCGTCGGCGAGCTGCACGGCGCCAGGCACCGCATCATTCCGGACCGAATCGAAGCGGGCACCTTCGCCATCGCGGCGGCCATCACGCAGGGCGACGTCGAGATAGCAGAGGGCGTCCCGCAACAACTCGACGCGCTTCTCTGGAAGCTCGATGAGGCGGGCGTGAAAGTCGAGGAGACGGATGGTCTGTTGCACGTCAGGGGCACAGGGTCGATGCAGGCGATAAACGCGCAGGCGGTGCCCTACCCGGGCCTCGCGACCGACCTCCAGGCGCCCCTGGCGACGCTCCTCACCCAGGCGAAGGGCGTCAGCTCTATATACGAAAGGGTCTTCGAGAACCGCCTTCTCTACGTGGGTGAGTTGCGCAAGATGGGCGCCGAGGTGATCACCTCCGGCACCACGGTGATAATCAACGGCCCGACACCGCTCTACGCGGCCAACGTGCGCGCCGTCGACCTGCGGGCCGGCGCCGCGCTCGTCCTGGCAGCCCTGGCGGCGGAAGGGAAGACGGAGATAAGCGACATATTCCACCTGGACCGCGGCTACGAGCGGTTCGACGAGAAACTGAGGTCGTTGGGTGGCTGCGTGGAACGCCTCGGCGCCACCGGCGAAGATAACAGGTTTAGGGGAGGCTGATGCTGACAAAGAGACTGGGGATTGATCTGGGTACAGCCAACGTGCTGGTCTACATGCGGGGCAAGGGTATCGTCATCAACGAGCCGTCTGTCGTCGCGCTGGCGACCCGCGACAATACGGTGATCGCCGTCGGCAACGAGGCGCGGGGGATGATCGGGCGCACGCCCGGCAGCATCTCCGTCATCCGCCCGATGCGCGATGGCGTCATCGCCGATTACCTGATCACTGAGGCCATGCTCCGCTACTTCATCGGCCATGCTCTCGGTCGCCTGAATCTAATCAAGCCGGAGGTCATGGTCTGTATTCCCGCCGGCGTGACGAGCGTCGAGCAGCGGGCCGTGCGCGACGCCGCAGAGCAGGCCGGCGCCCGACGGCCGGCGCACCTGGTGCCGGAACCGCTCGCCGCAGCCATCGGCGCAGGCATACCGGTCGGCTCCGCCAGCGGCAACATGATCGTCGACATCGGCGGCGGACGCGCCGAAGCGGCGATAATCTCCATGTACGGCATCGTCGTCAGCGAGTCCATACGCATCGCCGGCGACCGCCTCGACGACGCCATCACCGCCTACGTCAAGCGACGCCACAACCTCGTCATCGGCGATCGAACGGCTGAGGAGGCGAAGATCGCCATCGGCAGCGCGCTGCCTCTCGAAGAGAACCTGACGATGGAGATCCGCGGCCGCGATCAGATAAGCGGCCTGCCCAAGACAATCGTCATCACTTCACATGAGGTGACGCAGGCCATACAGGACTGCCTCGCCAGCATCGTCCAGGCGGTGCGCTCCGTGCTGGAGCGGACGGCGCCCGAGCTCGCCTCCGACGTCATCGACCGCGGCATCATGCTCACCGGCGGCGGCGCACTCCTGCGCAACGTCGACGCGCTCCTCACACAGGAGACAGGCGTGCCCTGCCAGATTGCCGAGAACCCCATGAATTGCACGGCCATCGGCGCCGGCGCGGCACTCGAGCACCTGGACGTGATCAAGCGCAGCCTGCCAACCGAGGAAGAATCCCTCGTCGCAAGCCTCTAGAGGGAACGCGCCGCGAGTCTAGGGAGAAGTGGTTTTCAGGTAGTAGGTCATGCTCTGGAGAGCAAGAACCGGCTCAATGTCCTTCAACTGGGTCCCTTCCGGCACGCGCAGCGCCACCGGTGCATAGTTGAGGATCCCCTTGATCCCGGAGGTTACCAGCATATCCGCGACCTCTTGGGCGGCCGCAGCATTTACGGCAACGATGCCGATGTCCGCAGGGTTGTTCTTCAGAAATTGGGGCAGGTTCTCCACGTTGAAGACCCGGATGCCGCCGACCGCCCTTCCCACAGTGTCGGAGTGAGTGTCGAAGGCGGCGATGATCTTGAAGCCTTCCGGCGTGAACCCCCGGTAGCTCAAGATGGCGCGACCCAGGTTTCCCACCCCAACCAGCACCATCGTCCATTCCTGGTCCAGGCCCAGGATCCGGCGCAGCTCGCCGGCGAGACGTTGCACGTTGTAGCCGCGGCCCTGTTTGCCAAACCGCCCGAAGTAGCTGAGGTCCTTTCGAATCTGAGCCGGCGTCACGCCGAGCTCTTCGCCCAGCTCCTGTGAGCTGACGACCTGGCGACCCCTGCTTTTCAGCACCGCGAGCGTGCGCGCGTAGACCGGCAGCCTGTCTATCACCACTTCTGGAACGCCGAGAAGCGTTGTCATTGCTATCCTCCCGACAAATGCCGGAACCCCGACGGACCACCGAAATGCGAGCCTCGCTCCCGGCCGTCGGGGTGCGCCGCCTTTCGTGGACGGCGACGCTTGCGATTTTCTGCACAATCTTACAGCGCCGCTCGTATGGCGTCAATGCGGACGAGCGGCCGTGGCCTGCAGCGTCTCCTCTGGGCTAAGTTGTGAGAATCGATATCTGGATGCCGCCGACTCCGGCGTTGTGGATCATGCCAACCTTTGCGTTCGCCACCTGGCGCGGCCCTGCCTGACCGCGTAGCTGCCGCACGATCTCCGTGATCATGGCCCCGCCGGTCGCGCCCATGGGGTGCCCGCGACTGAGAAGGCCGCCATCGGTGTTCATCGGCTTCTTGCCCGTGATCTCGGTGTTGCCCTCCCAGACAAAGACGCCGCCCTCGCCTTCGTTGCAGAAGCCGAGCTTCTCCACCGTCAGCACCTCGCCCGGCGTGAACGCGTCGTGGCATTGCGCGACGTCGACGTCCTCGGGGCCCAGGCCGGCCTTCTCGTAGACCTTGCGCGCCAGCCAGGCAGTGGGGCCTTCGGAAAGCTGTAGCTCGCCGGGCGTGTAGATCGGCGTGGCCCCCATCGATGCGGTCAGATAGACGGGCTTCGTCGTATAGCGACGCGCAGTCTCCTCGGAGCACAGTATGACAGCCGATGCGCCGTCACTGGTCGGGCAGCACTGGTAGAGCGTGATCGGGTCGGCGATCATGCGTGAGTTCATCACCTCTTCCAGCGACAGTTGCACCTGGTACTGAGCGTAAGGGTTCAGGCACCCGTTTTTGTGCGACTTGACCGATACCTGCGCGAAGTGCTCCGGCTTGCTCCCGTAAAGCGCCATGTGACGCCGCGCCTGCATCGCGTACTCTCCGGGGAGAAGCGCCATCCCCATCGCGCCGGCGAAGCTTACCCCGCCGCCACTGCTGCGGCCCAGGTCGAGCATGCCGCGCTGCATCTTCTCTACGCCGACGACCATGCACATGTCGTGCACACCGGCCTTGATCGCCGTCGCGGCTAGCTCCGCCGCACGGGAGGAACTCGCACACGCGAGCTCGACGTTGGTAACGGGGATTCCCGTCGATCCCAGCTCCTCGAAAATGTTCAGCCCAACACCCGTGGACGCCACGACGCGGCCGCAATAGCCTGCCTGGATGTCCTTATAACTGACGCCGGCGTCCTTCATCGCCTCGAGCGCCGCCGTCCGGCCGAAGTCCGACATGCTCTTCTCAGGAAAGCGACCAAAGGGATGGAGACCGACCCCGAGTACTACCACCTTTGTGCCATCGTTAGCCACGGTATTCCTCCCAGCTTGCCGATTAACGCTCCAGCCTCTTCGGCGGAACGTCGCCCCTTTCAGACCGGCCTGAACATGTACGAAACGACGTCGTTGCCGTCGTCATCCTCTTTCATCTTCACCAGCGTTATCTCAACGTCCATCCCTACCTTCACCACGCCCACGTCGACGCCCGTAAGCACGGACCTGATGGCCACCTTCTCCGGCAGCTCAACAACGGCCAGCGCGTACGGCGCCTCGACGAGTGACCCGGGGGGCGTCTGGCCGGCGATCGTATACGTCCATACCTTGCCGCGGCCGCTCAACTCTGCCTCGTCGAGGCCCTCGCGGCCGCAGGCGATGCAGATGTACCGCTTCGGGAAGTAGTGCGCGCCGCAGTCCGGGCAGCGACTGCCCAGCAACACCGGCTTGCCGTCCGGTGTTTCGGGGACACGAAATATCCCGCTCCGCAGCGGCACCATGTGCTTCGCGGAACCTTTCTCAGGACCGGTCATGCGTATCTCCTCTCAGCGGAATCGGTAGCCAGACGAATCTAGACTGTTACCATCAGCCATTCGCCGCGGTTGAGCGTGTACCCTCCCGGGTCGATCTCCGCCCGGATCATCGACAAGTCCTCTTCCGTCGGCGTCGCCATCACGCCCAGCGGCTCCGCTATGAGAGGCTTGAAGTCCATGCGGTCAAGCACCTCTTCGAGCGTAATCCAGGGAGCGATGGCGTCAAGCCGCATCATGTGCGTCTTCTCGTCGAAGCCGAAGATCGCGCGCTCCGTGACGATTCGGTAGGGGCCGGTGTTGGCGGGGAGGCCCGCCCTCTCCCGCGCGCCGGGGGAGCCGTCAAGATAGCCGGGAGAGGAGATGAAGTCCACCCGATCGACGAACTTGCGCTTCTCCAGCTTGGTCATGATTATCGTGGCCCAGCAGCAGGAGGCGATCTCATTCGCGCCCCCCGGCCCGCCGAAGCGTCTGTCCGGATGGTCGTAGTCCTTGCCCAGGAAGGTCGAGTTGAAGTTGCCGAACTTGTCGACCTGGACGGCGGAGAGAATGCCGTAGTCCGCGTAGCCCAACGCGGCGTGAGCGTCGACGATGTTCATCCCTTCCCAGGCGACGGAGCGGTAGTGCGAGCGGGCTGAGCCCAGCATCATCGGCGGCAGGGGGAAGTCAGGGCTCGGCGCTATGGCGCCCTCTTCGACGAGAAAGCCGACGCCGGGGGCATGCGTCCGCTTTGCCAGGAGAATGGCAAAGAGGGGCGGTCCCGCCATTTGAACAAAGTACAGCTTGTCCTCCTCTATCATGTGAGCGATGGTAAAGACGTTTTGCTCCAGGTCCGTGAAGGTCAGTTCACTCATGGTAGCCCTCCCGAACGGTCTCGCCCTGCATCAGCTTCACCAGCTTGGCCGCCCCGACCCGCTTCTCGAGCATCTCCTCGTGGGAGGAGACGCTGTACACGTACTTCTCGAGGTACTGGTCGGTGGTGCCCTGCATCTGCGAGACGGCGAACTCGAAAACGTTCTCGAAGTCGCCGACGTAACGACCGGGCACGCTGCCGGGGTAACCGCCAAACGGCGCGACCACGACGGCATCGACGAGGTAATAGGGGATCGTCGTTCGCTGCGGGTTTCGCCTGATCTCCTCGTTGCTGATTATCTGCTCCGTCGAGATAATCACCTTTTTTGACGCCATGGCGATCTCCTTAGGCGCCACGCCCGCGCCGTAGATACGGGCATTCCCGGAGACGTCGCACTCATGAACATGAATCAGGCCGACGTCCGGATTCAGCGCCGGCACCAGGACAACCGGCTTTCCGGTATAGGGGTCTTCTATCAGCTTGGCGCCCGACTTCTCGAATACGTCCGTCCCGCCGACGTATCGCATCGGCAGGAAGGAAACGCCGAGCGCGCCGGCGAGCAGTCGATAGCTGAGGGCGCCGTTCGTCCATTCGATGAATTTGAGCCGGTCTTCGCGAAGGGCGCTGTTTATAATTGCGCCCGTCTCCATCCAGCCCACGTCGACCTTGCTCACGCAGCCACCCGCCACCAGCAGGGTGACGTCTGACCAGTTGAACTTGGCGGCGAGCCAAAGGTCCTTCTTTCGCTGGCGGATGATCTCGCGGAAGAGGGAGACAGGGCCCCTAGCCGCGACGTTCATGTCATACGCCACGTAGTCGCCGTCGTTGACGAAGCGCGAGATGGCCTCCTGCTCCGTCAGCACCTTGTCCACGGGCTTGCGTACCTTATGCTCCCGCACCCATGCGCGCATTTCGTCGGGGTTGGGCAGTCTGAACTCCCCCGTCCCGGAAGCCAGTACCTCCATCTCGCTCTTACCTCCCTAGAATGCCTGGATCGAGTCCTTGGGCCACGGCAAGCGAATTATGGTGCCGACCCTCGGGAATTGTCAAACGTCCCGCGCAGCGTCACGACAACCGCCCCTGGTTGCCCGCGGCCTTCTGCCAGGGTCAGCCCCTGCGCTACAATTGTCGCTACGTCCCCGATTATTGCGATAATTCGTCGTCCAGCGACAGGGACCGCACGTTGACCTCCGAAGGCATACCCCTCATCGCCGAAGAAGCAATCGGCATCGACCTCCGGGAAGAGCGGCTGACCGGCACCATCCTCCGTCTCTCCGCCCCGCTGGTCGCCGAACGTCTCTCAACGACCGCCATCGGAATCGTCGACACAGTACTCGTCGGCAGGTACGTCGGCGCCGACGGCGTGGCCGCCATCGGTATCGCCGGTCTTCTCCTGTGGCTCCCTCTTTCCGGCGCCTGGGGCGTGAACGTCGGCTCGACTGTCGTCGTCGCGCACAGCGCCGGCGCGCGGGCGCTCGGCGACCTGCAGCGTGCGGTCCGCGCATCCCTGACCTTCGCCTTCCTCTGGGGACTTGCCGTCTCGCTGCTCCTAGTCGCCACGGCGAACCCTCTCATGCACCTGATGGCGGCGCGCGACAACGTGATCGGTGAGGGCGTCGACTACATGCGGCTCACATCCCTGGGTATGCCCTGCATGGCGATGATGTACGCCGCCAACGGCTGCCTGCGCGGCGTCGGGAACACGCGCACGCCGATGCTGGTCATCATCCTGGCTAACGTTGCCAACGGCGTCATCGCCTTCTTGCTGATCAGCGGCGTTTTCGGTTTGCCGAAGATGGGCGTGTCAGCGGCGGGTGTGGGCACAGCCAGCGCCGGCATCGTCGGCGCGTTCGTGGCGGTAGGCGTGCTCGTCAAAGGCTACGGACCGATCCTGTTCCGCCCCCTGCACGCGCTACGTTTTGGCCGTACCGAAGCCCGGCGTTTGCTGAACATCGCCATCCCTGTCGGCCTGGAGGAGCTTCAGTTCAACCTCGCCTTCCTTTTCTACTCGCGCCTGATCACAGCCTACGGCACGGCTGCCACCGCCGCCTATACGATCTCGCTACGCGCGGTCGACATCGCGCAGGTGCCCGGCTTCGCCCTTGGGACAGCGGGCACGGCGGTGGTGGGACAGTCGCTGGGCGCGGGCCGGCCCGACCTCGCCGTGCGAACGGGAAAGGAAACGCGAAAATGGGCGCTGATAACGATGGTCGGGCTGGCTGTCGTGGTGCTTGTCTTCGCGCCGCAAATCGTCGGCCTTTTCGTCGACGACCCTGCCGTCATCGACATCGGCTCGCGCTGCCTGCGCGTCTTCGCCCTCGCCTTCCCAATGATGGGAATGGGCACCGCCCTCTCCGGCACTCTACGCGGCGCCGGCGACGTCCGCTACGTCCTGGGCGTGCTCACGGTGACAGCCTGGACGGTGCGAATTCCGGCTGCCTTTTTCTTCAGCCACGTCGTCGGCTGGGGACCGGCGGGCGCATGGGTAGGCGCGGTGCTGGAGCAGAACGTGCGCGCCGGGTTGGTATGGAACCGCTTCGCCGGCGGGCGCTGGAAGACGAAGAGGGTGTAAGCCGCCGAGGACCGGGAGGGCGTGGACAAACAACGTAGCCGAGACTTTCCAGTCTCGGCATTCAAGGTCCGTTTTCCGTCGGCGCTAGGGGAAAAGCTGATGACAAGCGGGCGCGAGCATCGCGACGAGCATGAGAATCGTGACAGCGAGGATGAGCGCCCGCGGCGGGCGCCACGGCCTCTTCTCCGGTTCGACGCCGGAGTAGCCCGCCTCCGAGAGATCGAAGTCCGGATGGCTGGGGTCGTTCGGGTCAAGCTCCCAGCCCTCGCCTTCCGGCTCGCCGTCCTCATCCTCGTCCAGCATCACCATGCGACGTCCGCCTCCTAGTATGCGCCCATACGGCGCAGCGCCTCGTCGTCGATGCCGAAGTGGTGCGCGATCTCGTGCCGGACTACGCGCCCGACCCTCTCGACGATCTCGTCGTCGCTGCGGCAGGTCAACTCGATGGGTCGCTGGAAGATGAGGATGCGGTCCGGCGGCACCATGTTGTAGCCCATGCCGCGACGCGTCACGGGGATGCCGCGATACAGGCCCAGCAGCGTCTGGCCGCGTCGGGTGCGGGCCACGCGGAGGTCGTCCGGGCTCGGGTATTCCTCGACCTCCACGTCGATGTTCGAGAGCCGCTCGCTGAACTGCTCGGGCAGCGCGAGAAGCGCCCGTTCGACAAGCTCTTCGAATCGTTCTCTGTCCATCATCTGCCTCTATGCGGGGGCAGAACGATCATATCACAGCGGGCAAGGTTTGACTTCGCCGTGGAGATGGCGGAAGCTAGCCGGTGAGAGACCCGCTGATGAATGTGAGCTTGCCACTCCGTTACCAGGAAGATGTGCCGGCGCCGTTGTGGCTTCAGGCCGTCATCCTGCTCGGAGTCGCAGCGCTTGCGACGGGCGTCGCCACATCGGCGGCAAGCGGTAAGGGAGGTTGGCAAACGTATGCCCTCTACTACCCGTTCATGGCGATTCTGGGCGCGCTGCTGGTCTTCGTCTTCTTCTCGTTTCGATGCCTTCGAATTACGGTGAGCGACGAAGAGATGCGATTCGCCTTCGGTAGACTGCGGAAGTCGCTTCCGCTCACGGCGATCCGGTCGTGCGAGACGAAGAGGTATCGATGGCTCACGTACGGCGGTTGGGGGATTCGCTACGCGCTCGGAGGGCGCCGCGCGTGGAGCATGCCGGGCGTTCCGGAAGGCGTCGAGGTCACCGTTGCAGAAGGTAGGCGGGTACGGCGGTACTTCGTTTCTTCCCGTTCCCCCGAGCTTCTAGCTGAAGCTGTAAGAGGTCGCTGAGGTCCTCCTTCCGCAACGCGACGACGACCATGTCCGCAGCAGACGGGAACCGGTACGCCACACGATCGACCACTCGGAACGTGGCGGCCGCCAGCTCAAACGGCAGAGTCTCCAATAGCTCTCGCCAGGGCGGCAGGAATAGGAACATCGACGCGCCGTGGATCCGCGCGATGCGCATTGTGCCGTTGTCGAGACCCTTGAGAAGCCGGTAGCTACCGACGAACGTGTGGTCGGTCGGTATGCGCCAGAACTGGTAGCGCTTCGGCGTATCGACACCCACGAGCCGGCTGAGATCGTCCAGCGCCTTGCCGATTCGACAGGCCAGACTCTCGTAGTTCGCCAGCGCGACGACGAAATGCCCGCCCGGCTTCAGCACGCGCTCCACCTCCGCGACAAAGCGGCGCCTGTCCGCGAAGTGGTCCATTGCGCCCTGGCACATCACGACGTCGAAGTAGCCCGCGCGGAACGGCAGCGCCTCGGCGATGCCACGGGCCAGGCGCACCTTCTTGTGGACGGCCGGAAAACGGAACTGGCCGAGCCGCAGCATCTGGTCGGAGGCGTCGATCCCGTACGCTTCCCAGCCTCTAAGGGCCAGCCGCGCCGCCTGCGTGCCGAGCCCGCAACCAACGTCCAGCAGACGGTGTGTGCCCTTTCCGTTCAACCGCTGAACGGCGTCGAACACAGCCTTTTCCGTGCGATGGAGGTAGAAGTCGGTCTCGCGGTCGTTGAAGAACTTGAACTGTTCGATCCGGTACTCGGTGTCGGGTTTGACGGCTTGCATCCTGCGGCCCTTCTAGAGGTCTAAAGCACGAATTTACCACTTATCCCGTAGAATCGCAAACGGCGCCGCGCGGGGCGTCCGAAAGCGTAGGAGAATCGAACGGTAGCCGTCGGCGAAGCGTAAAGCGCGGGATTGACTGCGGGGGTAGAGTGACAGCATGGACAAGTTGTTATAATTGACGTAATTGCGTACGGAGGACCGACTTGAGAGAGCCACGGGAGATAGCGGCAGGCATCATCGCCAACGTCGAGACGGTTATCGTCGGCAAACCGCAGGAGGTGCAGCTCAGCGTCGTCGGCTTGCTCTGCCAGGGCCACGTCCTAATCGAAGACGTGCCCGGCGTCGGCAAGACGATGCTCGCCCGCAGCATCGCCCGCTCCACCGGCTGCACCTTCAAGCGGATCCAGTTCACGCCGGACACCCTTCCCAGCGATATCACCGGCGTCTCCATCTACAACCAGCGAACCAGCGACTTCGAGTTCCGGCCCGGCCCTGTCATGTCCCAGATCGTCCTCGCCGATGAGATCAACCGCGCCACGCCCAAGACCCAGTCCGCACTGCTCGAAGCGATGGAGGAGCGCCAGGTGACGGTCGACGGCGTGACCCGCCCGGTCCCGCAGCCATTCATGGTGATGGCCACGGAGAACCCCGTCGAGTACGAGGGCACGTTCCCGCTCCCGGAGGCGCAGCTCGACCGCTTCCTCCTTCGCGTGCACCTCGGCTACCCGGCCCACAACGACGAGGTGTCGATCATCGAGCAGCAGCAACGCGCGCATCCCATCACGGCCCTCGAGCAGGTGACCGACGGTGACGAGATCACGGCGGTGCAAGACGCCGTCAAGGAGATCTACGTCGACTCCCTCGTGAAGCACTACATCGTCGCTCTCGCCGAATCGACGCGGGAGCACGAAGCGGTGCACCTCGGCGCCTCTCCACGCGGCTCGCTCGCCCTCTTTCGGGCGGGCCAGGCGCGCGCTCTTATCGACGGACGCGACTTCGTGCTGCCCGATGACGTTAAGGAAGTCGCGTACGCGGCCCTGGGGCATCGCATCCTCTTGAACGCGGCGGCGCGCGTCAAGGCAGTCACAACGTGGGACGTCGTCACCGACTGCCTGGACCGCGTGCCCATCCCGAGTGCGCGCTCCCGCACCGGCATGCGCTGACGTCCGGCCGGACCGATGAAAGCCCTCGCCGCTCCCTACAGATTCGTCCGACGCCACAGATCCGTTCTCGCCGTCTGTATCATACTTATCGCGTCCCTCATTCCCGCGTTCGCCACCGGCTTCTGGCTGCCCTTCCGGCTGGCCTACGTTATCCTGCTGGCGCTGCCGGCCTGCCTCCTCTGGGCGCGCCTGAGCCTCTGGGGCGTCCACGCCGAAATCGAGCGCGCGGCCGACCGCCTGCAGCAGGGCCAGACCTTTAGCGAGCGCGTCTCCGTCGAGAACCGGAGCTGGCTCTCGAAGCTGTGGCTGGAGGTCGACGAGCCGTCGGACCTGCCGGGGCATGCGATTCGGCGCGTAGTCTCCCTGCAGCCGCGCCAGCGTCGCTCCTGGAGGGCGGTCAGCACTTGCGGACGGCGCGGCCTGTACACCCTCGGTCGCGTCACGGTCACCAGCGGCGACCCCTTCGGCCTCTTCCGTTTCACGAAGTCCTTCGGCCGCCCGCAGACGGTACTGGTCTACCCGCGGCCCGTCGAGCTCAGCGGCGTGCGCCTGCCGCCGGCGGAGCTGCTCGGCGAAGGGCTGCTGCACCGGCCGACGCACTACGTCACGTCGAACGCCGTCAGC
>Ga0315281_10004088_pt1 | contig 21276 bp, 18 predicted proteins | sample YL17G07_0_MG_FD_204540 | JGI IMG/M metagenome (GOLD analysis project Ga0315281, IMG submission 204540) | Sediment microbial communities from Yellowstone Lake, YNP, Wyoming, USA - YL17G07_0 | ecosystem: Environmental > Aquatic > Freshwater > Lake > Sediment | place: USA: Wyoming | collected...
TATCAGGGGATTTAAGATGCAACCTATCGCCTATCGTGAGATAGAAGGCCGCAGTCCCGCCTATTACGCGCTGTTGGGCGGCCTCGCGCTGTTTGTCCTGTTCGGCTTGTCGGCCGCCTACTACATGGAAGAGCACGGCCATATCGTCACCGGCATGAACAACCAGATCGTATGGGGCATGCCGCACGTGTTCGCGGTGTTCCTCATCGTGGCGGCATCCGGTGCGCTGAACGTGGCGTCCATCGGTTCGGTGTTCGGCAAGTCCATGTACAAGCCGCTTGCACCCTTGTCCGGACTGCTCGCCATCGCCATGCTGCTCGGCGGCCTGACGGTGCTGATGCTGGATCTGGGGCGTCCAGACCGGCTCATCGTGGCCATGACCTACTTCAACTTCAAGTCGGTGTTCGCCTGGAACGTGTTTCTCTACACCGGTTTCTTCACCATCGTCGCGGTCTATCTGTGGACCATGATGGAGCGGCGCATGAACCCGTACACCAAGGCAGCCGGGGTGGCGGCCTTCATCTGGCGCTTGCTGCTGACCACCGGTACCGGCTCCATTTTCGGCTTCCTGGTGGCGCGCCAGGCGTACGATTCCGCGCTGATGGCGCCGATGTTCATCATCATGTCGTTTTCCTACGGCCTCGCGGTCTACATCCTGGTGCTGCTCGCCGCCTACAACTGGACCGGGCGCGCGCTGGGCGACACGGTGCTGCTGCGGCTGAAGAAGCTGCTGGCGATCTTCATTTCTGCCGTGCTGTATTTCGTCGCGGTGTTCCACATGACCAACCTGTATTTCACCAGGCAGCACGGCATAGAGCGCTTCATCCTGCTGGACGGCGGCATACACACGCTGCTGTTCTGGATCGGGCAGATACTGCTGGGCAGCCTGCTGCCGCTGGCCATCCTGTTCCATCCGACGCTGGGCAAGCAACGTCCGATGATAGCCCTGGCAGCAGGGCTGGTCATACTCGGCGGCCTGGCGCAAATGTACGTGACCATCATCGGCGGCCAGGCCTATCCGCTCGACCTGTTCCCCGGCATGCAGGTCACCAGCAGCTTCTACGACGGCGTGATCAACCATTACACCCCCAGCCTGCCGGAAATCATGCTGGGCCTGGGCGGCGTGGCGATTGCCGGGGCCATGGTGGTGTTCGGCATCAAGATCCTGCGCTTCCTGCCGGAAAGCCTGGAAAATAGCGTGGTCGATTCGCATCGCAAATAAGTGCTGAGTGCTGAGTCCTGAGTGCCGAGAGAAAGACCCGGCCTCGCTACTCGGAACTCAGCACTCAGCACTCAGGACTCTCTATATGACTGAAGAACACCCTTTCGCGGGATTCATCCGCACCCTCGGCAAAGGCAAGCACGGCTCGCGTTCCATGAGCGAGGACGAGGCGCACCGCGCCATGCAAATGATACTGGCGGGCGAGGCCGAGCCCATCCAGTTGGGCGCCTTCCTGATGCTGATGCGGGTCAAGGAAGAGACCCCGGAGGAGTTGGCCGGTTTCGTGCGCGCCGCCAAGGAGTCCTTGGCTCTGCCGGCCGATGCGCCGCAAGTGCAGCTCGACTGGTCCTCCTACGCCGGCAAGCGCCGCCATCTGCCGTGGTTCCTGCTTTCGGCATTGCTGCTGGCCGGCAGCGGCTACAAGGTCTTCATGCACGGCGCGCCGGGCCGCAAGGATGACCGCGTGTACACGCCGCAGGTGCTGGAAATGCTCGGCGTGAAGGAATCCTCGACACTGGCCGAAGCCGCCGAAGCCATCCGCAGCCGCAACTTCGCGTTCGTCACCCTGCAAAACCTCAGCCCGGTGCTGAACGACATCATGAACCTGCGCCCCATGCTGGGCCTGCGTTCGCCGGTGCATACGCTGGCGCGCATGATCAATCCGTTCGATGCGCCGGCGTCGGTGCAGGGAATTTTCCACCCCGGCTACCGCAACATCCACCAGGGCGCCGCGCTGCTGCTGAAGCAGCCGCACACGGCCGTGTTCAAGGGCGAGGGCGGCGAAGTGGAGCGCAATCCGGATGGCACATGTCTGGTGCAGAGCGTGCACAACGGCGAACTGCAGGACGAAGAGTGGCCGGCCATGTTCAGCGGCCCGCGCCACCTCAAGGACGAGACCATGGACCCCTCGCGCCTGCTCTCCGTGTGGCGCGGCGAAAGCGGCGACGAATACGGCGAGGCCGCGGTGATCGGCACCACCGCCATCGCGCTCAAGACCATGGGCGAGGCCGACAGCATCGAAGCGGCCGAGGCGCTGGCCGCGGATCTGTGGAAGAAGCGGCCGGTGTCGTGGCTGAATGCGGCATAGAAGTCCTGAGTGCTGAGTCCTGAGTGCCCGGGGTTTTCGCTCAGCACTCAGCACTCGGAACTCAGCACTTACAACAGCATGTCCCGCCTGCTCATCTCCGCCGCCCACAAGTCCTCCGGCAAGACCACACTCAGCATCGGCCTGTGCGCGGCGCTGACTGCGCGCGGCTTGGTGGTGCAGCCGTTCAAGAAGGGTCCCGACTACATCGACCCGATGTGGTTGACCGCTGCCAGCGGGCGCGCCTGCCGCAACCTCGATTTCTACCTGATGGGCCACGACGAGATATGCGACGTCTTCGCGCGCCATTCCGCGGGCGCCGACATAGCCATCGTGGAAGGCAACAAGGGGCTCTATGACGGGCTGGACCTCGACGGCAGCAACAGCAACGCGGCGCTGGCCAAGCTGCTGCAACTGCCCGTGGTGCTGGTGATCGACGCGCGCGGCATGACCCGCGGCATCGCGCCCCTGATCCTCGGCTATCAGGCATTCGACCGCGACATCAATATCGCCGGGGTGATCCTCAACAACCTCGGCGGCGCGCGCCATGAAGCCAAGCTGCGCGCGGTGATCGAGCACTACACCGCAGTGCCGGTGCTGGGTGCGGTGCACCACGACCCGCAGCTGCAAATCAAGGAGCGCCATCTCGGCCTGATGCCGAGCAACGAGTCCGACGAGGCCGCGCGCCATGTGGCGGATATCGCCCGCCGGGTGGCGGCACAGGTCGATCTGGACGCGCTGCTGCGCGTCGCGGCCAGTGCGCCGCCGCTGCCGGCCGCGGAGGTGGCGCCCGTCTCCGTGCCAAAAGCGCCCCAGGTGCGTATCGGCATCGCGCGCGACCATGCTTTCGGTTTCTACTACGCGGACGATATGGACGCGCTGCGCTCGGCGGGGGCGGAGCCGGTGCCGTTCGACACCCTGCAGGATGCGCATTTGCCCGAGGTCGACGGCCTTTTCATCGGCGGCGGCTTCCCAGAAATGTTCACCGCAGAGTTGGAAGCGAACGCCGGCCTGCGCGCCGAAATCCGCAACGCCATCGAAGCCGGCATGCCGGTGTATGCGGAGTGCGGCGGCTTGATGTATCTGGCGCGGTCGATTGCCTGGCAGGGGGAAACGCGCGAGATGGTCGGGGTCATTCCCGGCGACGTGGTGATGCACGGCAAGCCCGTGGGCCGCGGCTACGTGCGGCTGGAGGAAACCGGGGACGCGCCCTGGCCGCGTCTGGATGCAGGTGATACAGGGGAAGTCAGGGCGCACGAATTCCACTATTCCAGCCTTGAAAATCTGGCGCCCGGCACCACGTTCGCTTACCGCGTGCTGCGCGGGCACGGGGTCGACGGCGTGCATGACGGCATCGTCTACAAGAACCTGCTGGCCTCGTACTGCCATTTGCGCAGCCTGCAGGGCAACAACTGGGCGGCGCGCTTCGTCGCCTCGGTGCGCCGGGCACGGGCCGTTTGACTCAACCATCCTCGCAACGGAGAAAGCACATGATTACAGTCACACCCGACGCCGCACGCCAGATTCGCCAGGCGGCCGAACAGACCGAAGCTGCGGACATGGCGCTGCGCATCGCGGCGAAGCGCCTGGCGGACGGGGCGATCGACTATGGCATGGGATTCGACGAGGAGCGCGAAGAAGACGCGCGCATCGAATGCGAGGGCGTCACCGTGCTGGTGTCTCCGCCCAGCCAGGGATTGCTCGCCGGCACCACGCTGGATTTCGTGGAACTGGAGCCGGGCGATTTCCGCTTCATCTTCATCAACCCCAACGAAGCCGGCCCCTCGGCAGGTTCGGGCTGCGGCAGTAGCGCCTAGCCGGATAGCGGGCGGAGGTTACATGAGCTTCGACGTAGTGGTTATCGGCAGCGGTCCCGGCGGCTACAAGGCCGCCATCACTGCCGCGCACCTGGGAGCCAAGGTGGCGCTGGTGGAAAAGGGCCTGGCGGGCGGAACCTGCCTCAACCAGGGCTGCATCCCGAAGCAGACCCTGCTGCACCTGGCCTCGCTCATCGAGGACGTCAACGAGTTGCAGGGCCTGGGCCTGGTCGGCCGCGTGCAGGGCGATTTCGCGGCTGCCATGGCGCACAAGAACGATGTGATCAGTGGCATCCGCAGCAACTTCACGGTATGGCTGAAGCGCCTCGGCATCCAGGTATACAGTGGCCGCGGCCGCCTGCTTGATGCAACCACGGTGGAAGTCGCCCCGGTGGAAGCCTGCGGCCAGCCGGCCGGGCAGGTGGTGAGCGAGCCCATCCGGCTGACCACGCGCAAGGTGATACTCGCCACCGGCTCGGAGCCGCGCCAACTGCCCGCATGCCCGACCGACGGGCACATCGTCATCAATTCGCGCGACTTCATGTTCGACATGAACGCATTGCCGGAATCCATCCTGTTCGTCGGCGGCGGTGCCATCGGCGTGGAGCTTGGATTCCTGATGCACCAGTTCGGCTCGCGCGTCACCGTGGTCGAGCAGGGCGAGCAGCTGCTCAGCCAGATGCGCGTATCCGAACGCGCCGGCAGCCTGCTCGAACGCAAGTTCAAACGCCTCGGCATCGAAGTGCGCAAGAACCTCACCGTAGCGCATTGCGACACCCGTGGCGGCGTCGCCGAAGTGACCTTTAGCGACGGCAGCCAGGGCCGTTTCGAGCGTGTGCTGGTGGCGATCGGGCGGGCGCCCGTGACCGCCGGCCTCGGGCTGGAAGAGGCGGGCGTTGCACTCACCGCGGAAGGCTTTGTGCGCACTTCCGAACACCTGGAGACCTCGGTTCCGGGCATCTACGCCATCGGCGACATGAAGCCCGGCCCCATGACCGCCAACGCCGCGCTGCACGATGCCAAGGTCGCGGCCACCAATGCGGTCAACGGCAACCAGACGCATTCCAACTACTTCAAGGTGCCGGTGGTGATCCACTCGGCGGTCGAAATCGCCGCAGTCGGCCTCACCGAAGACCAGGCCGAGGCCGCCGGGTTCGACGCCGACGTGGCGCGCGCGAGCATGGGCGGCTCCGGCAAGGCGCGCGCCTACCACGACTACGAAGGCTTCATCGAAGTGGTGCACGACGCCGAAACGGGTCAGTTGCTGGGCGGCTGCATCGTCGGCCCGGAAGCCGGCGAACAAATCCAGATGCTCACCGCGGCCGTCCAGTCCGACCGCGGCTTGTGGTTCTTCAAGGACATGAGCTACAGTCACCCCTCCTGGTGCGAGGAGCTGGAAACGGCGATCGACCCTTACACATCGGCATTTTCCAGATCGAACAAGACGCTGTTTCGGCCGGGCATTTTTGCCGAGCATGAGTGAGATCAACGCCGTGAAAGGCCAAACAAGTAAAGTCATTCTGAACAACAAGCTGCAACGTACTTTACGTACGAACATGACCGATGCCGAACAGCGGCTCTGGCGCCATTTGCGCGGAAAGCAAATGAGCGGATTCAAGTTTCGCAGGCAACATCCATTTGGCAACTGCATCCTCGATTTTGTCTGTTTGGATGCAATGCTGGTTGTCGAGGTGGATGGAGGGCATCACTCGGAGCGGACTGACGCGGACAATATCCGCACCGCAATGCTTGAAGGAGCGGGGTTCCGCGTACTCCGTTTCTGGAATAACCAGGTGCTGCAGGAACTGGAGGTGGTGAAGGAAGTAATATGGACGGCTTTGCAAAACCCATCCCCACCCCGGCCCTCCCCTTGAAGGGGAGGGGGAAATGCGCCGCCGGATTTAAGTTGGCGCTTATGTCTCCGAGGAGCTGAGGCGAGGGTTGCAGCGATACTTACTCCCCTTACAACCCTGTTCCTTCCCCTTCAAGGGGAAGGCTGGGATGGGGATGGGGTGATGCCGGGCTAGGCGCCAACGCATTGGCGATAACGGAACTTTTTGCAGGAATGTGGCACATGAATTTTCTTCCGATTTTCCTGGATATCAAAGGCAGGAATTGCCTCGTGGTTGGCGGCAACGAAACGGCGGCGCGCAAGGCTGCGCTGCTGATGCAGGCCGGCGCCTGGGTGACGGCGGTGTCCCCCGACGGGCTGGCACCCGGTTTCGCCCAGCTCACGGAGCAGGACCGGCTGGTGCACCGCAAGCAAGCCTTCGGCCCCGAACTGCTGGACGACATGGTGCTGGCCATCGCTGCGGACGAGGACGAGGCGCTCAACCGCCGCGTGTCGGAGGCGGCCAGGGCGCGGCATCTGCCGGTCAACGTGGTGGATCATCCCGAGCTGTGCTCCTTCATCATGCCCTCCATCATCGACCGCTCGCCGCTGATCATCGCGGTTTCCAGCGGGGGATCGTCGCCGGTGCTGGCGCGGCTGCTGCGCGCGCGGCTGGAGACCATGATCCCCGCCGCCTACGGCCGCCTGGCGAGCCTTGCCGAGCGCTTCCGCGGCGCGGTGAAACAGCGCTTTTCCAGCTCCGCGCAGCGCCGCATGTTCTGGGAAAAAGCCCTGCAGGGACCGGTGGCGGAAATGGTGTTCGCCGGCCAGGACAAGGCGGCCGACGCCGCGCTGAAAAAACTGCTGGAATCCGGGAAGCCCGAGGACATGCCGCGCGGCGAGGTTTACCTGGTCGGCGGCGGCCCCGGCAACCCGGACCTGCTCACCTTCCGCGCACTGCGTCTGATGCAACAGGCCGACGTGGTGGTGCACGACCACCTGGTCACCCCCGCCGTGCTCGACATGGCGCGGCGCGACGCGGAACGCATCTACGTCGGCAAGGAAACCAGCAACCACACCCTGCCGCAGGAGGGCATCAACGAGCTGCTGGTGAGGCTGGCGAAGGAAGGCAAGCGCGTGCTGCGGCTCAAGGGCGGCGACCCGTTCATCTTCGGCCGCGGCGGCGAGGAAATCGCCACGCTGGCCGACAACGGCATCCCGTTCCAGGTTGTGCCGGGCATCACGGCCGCCTCGGGCGTCGCGTCCTACGCCGGCATCCCGCTGACCCACCGCGACTATGCGCAGTCCTGCGTGTTCGTCACCGGTCACCTGAAAGACAACAGCATGAACCTGGACTGGGACGCGCTGGCACGCCCCAACCAGACCATCGTGATCTACATGGGCTTGCTGGGCCTGCCGGTGCTGTGCCGCGAACTGGCCGCGCACGGCCTGCCGTCCTCCACCCCCGCCGCCATCGTGCAGCAGGGCACCACCGCTCACCAGCGCGTTGTGGTCGGCACGCTGGAAACCCTGCCGGCGCTCACCGTGGCCGCCAAGCTGAAGCCGCCGACCCTCATCATCGTCGGCAACGTGGTCAAGTTGCAGAGCAAGCTGGCGTGGTTTAAGGCGGAAGAGGACTAACAGTGCTTGTTAGCGCCCCGCCTGCGCCCCCCACACGAAGGTCGGCCCGAAGGTGACTTCGCCGTGGCCGCCCGGCGATTCGGACACCACGGCGCGCAACGCGCCTGCCTGCGTGGCGCCGCCGAATTCCCATATGCCGTCCACCACCAGGCTGGTGTAACCGCCATCCGCGCTGATCAGGAACGAGTGCTTCACTGTGCAGTTCTGCGACCAGCCGCCGGGGTTGTGCGCGGAAGAGCGGCCGTTGTTGACCAGCAGATCGCAGTGATCCCCGTGCCGTTCGATGCCGAATATCATGGCGCCGGATTCCGCTCCGGCGAATGTGTCGCCGCGGTCCCCCGCGTTGCGGATGCTGAACAGAACCCGATGGGCATCGTTATACGGGGCCGGGAGCGCCAGCGTGGTCTGTCCCGCGCCGTGCGCCGCGACCACCGTCGACTGGTGCTGCATCTGCCAGGTCCAGTTGGCGGGTAGCGCCGTCGGCGACAGCTGCCTGTCTTGCCCCCCGTTCACCAGGTTTGCGCGCACGCTCGCCGCAGAGCCGATCAGCACGGCAGCGACGAGGCCCAGAGCCACCGGCCGGTCCCACGGCATGGCGGTGCCACCCGCTGGCTTGCCGGCGGGTGCCTGGATGCGGCGCGACAAGCGCCCCCGCAGGCGGTTCAGCGGGTGTTCCAGGCCATGGACCGCAGCCAGCGCCAATGCGAAGGTGACGGGCAGCGCCGGAAGCATGGAATCCCCCACCAGACCCAGTTGCGCCATGACCTGGGCGACCGGGAGGTGCAGCAGATAGGTGGCGTAGGTGAGGTCGCCCAGCCACCCGTCCAGCCGGCTGCGCGCCCGCAGGCCCGCCACCAGCACGCCGAACGCCGGCACCGCGAGCAGCTGGTTCAGGGTGACGTTGCCGAGCCCCAGCGGCAGGTAGCAGACGAGCAGCAGGAACAGCGCCGCGGCCGCCATGGCGGCGGCGTTGGGGCGGAAGGAGCGGTAGCGGTAGAGCAGTGCGCCGCTGGTGAAGGCGAACAGCAGCGGCATGCCGCCCGTGCAGAAATACCACTCCCACACGGGCTGGCGCGGGTCCAGGAAGGCCGCGAACACCAGGAAGTAGACAAGCCCGCCGCCCCACACCAGCCACAGCCGCTTGCTGCGCGTCACCAGCCAGGGCGCGGCAGCGTAGAAAATCAGGTCGTAGGCCAGCGTCCACGCGGGCCCGATGAAAAAGTCCCGGAACAGCGGTCCCTGGACGCCATGGTCCGCGAAGAAGCCGCCGATGCCGAAGGGGAACAGCAGGAAATTGGCGAAGAACTGGTCGGGCAGCGGGAACAGCAGGAGGTTCTGTACGATCTCCAAAGCCGTGCGGTGCGGGGCGGCCTGCACCGAGGCGGTCAGGGCCAGGGCCAGCCAGTAGGCGGCGAAAACCAGGAAGTACAGCGGATAAATGCGCAAGGCGCGGCCGGCATAGAACGCGGCGACACCGCGCCACGACGGCGCATATTTCTCCGACAGGGCGGCGGCAATGACATAGCCGCTGATGACGAAAAATCCCGACACCGCGATGTTGCCGGCCCCGGCATAGGCGAGATACTCCACCCCCACGCGGTCCACCAGCCAGGGCTGCATCTGGCCGCTGAAAAAGGCGTAGTGGAAGTCGACGACCACCAGGGACAGAACGAAGCGCAGCCAGCCCAGTCCCATGCGCGGTCACCCCGCCCGACGACGAAGGTGGTTGCGAAGGCCCGAAATCCATGCATAAGGTGTGCGGGAAATGCAGGTTATTCCGGGTGCGGGAGACTTCAGCGTTGCCGGGGATGGGTGTGCTGCGGGGCTGGTGCGGCTGACGTGCATTGGGCGCCAGGGAAATGTGACTTGCATGAACCTAAACGCGGCAGTTCGTTAACCGCAGAGGCGCGGAGGCGCAGAGAATACAAGCAGTTAGTGCTGCACATGAAGGCACCGACAAGGTGAGTGCCGGGTGTGCGATTTTCTCTTTGTAAATCAACTCTGCGCCTCTGCGTCTCCGCGGTGAACCGCTTTTTCCAGGATGAATATAGCATGCCTCGGGGTTGGATGTGCTGCGGTCGAACGTCGTGCTCTCCGAGCACTCCGCCCATGCTTTTTCGATCTTGTTGTGTGCTGCCATTATTTGATATCATGACGGCATGAACCGCACGCACCGAAAGACCCTCGCCGCCGTCTTTTCCGCACCCGTTCCCGGAACGCTTGAGTGGCGCAGGATCGAAGCTCTTCTTGTGGCGCTTGGTTGCGAGCCGATCGAAGGCGAAGGTTCCTGCGTCGCCTTCAGGAAAGGCGTGGAACGCACCGACTTTCACCGCCCGCATCCCGGCAGGGAAGCCAAGCCCTACCAGGTGCGCGCCGCGCGGGAATATCTCGAACGTATAGGAGTCAAACCATGAGCCCAATGACCTGCAAAGGCTATGCTGCCCGCATCGAATACTCGGACGAAGACGGATGCCTGGTCGGCCGCGTTGCCGGCATTCGGGACATCATCACCTTTCACGGCGAAACGGTAACCGAACTGCGCGCGGCCTTTCAGGAGGCGGTGGATTTTTACCTCAAAACCTGCGCGGAGCGTGGCGAAGTGGCGCAAAAACCCTACTCCGGCCGCCTCATGGTGCGCATCGCCCCAGAACTGCATGCCCGCGCCGCCATGCTTGCCGATGCCTCCGGGAAAAGCCTCAATCAGTGGGCGCAAGAAGCCCTGGAGAAACAGGCGGCGGCATAAGGCGGGGGCAAACGGCCAGTAGCCGCTCCGGGGAAACGCCCAATGCGTTGGGTGTAAGGGCTTCAGACGTTGAAAGCCACCGGCAAGCCGCGGTAGTGGCCAGGCATCGATCACACGGGTCATCTTTTTAATCGGTTAAACCAGGCTCAATCGTGCAAATGCGAACGGCGTGGGCTTAAGGTAGTGCCATGAGGGACGGAGCCGGGTTTCGGCGGCCCACTGGAAACAAGAAAACATATCGGGCTCCGTCCCCGTTTTCTTTGTCCGCTCGAACGACAGGTTGAACGACAGGTTGGACGAAGCCGCTACGCGGAGGAGTCGCGTACTTCTGCGCCACGAATTATTCTGCACCTTCACCCCCTCGTTGCTGAGGGGATGATTTTGCAATATTTCGTGAGGATAAACCAGCATGAAGACCATCACCGACGAGCACTTTGACCGGCAATACCAGACCCACCTCAAGCACCTCAAACTCAAGGGGCTGCAACCCAAGACCATTGACGCCTACGCCCGAGCCATCCGGCGCCTGGGCGGATATTTTTCCAAGCAGATCGACGACCTCTCCGAAGCCCAATTGACCGACTATTTCAGCGACCTGATCGAGAGCCACTCATGGAGCGCGGTCAAGCTCGATCTGTATGGACTCAAGTTCTATTGCACCCACGTCCTGCATAAACCCTGGGTCATGCCCAATCTGATCAAGCCGCCCAAGGTGCAGCGGCTGCCCGACATTGTCACGGTCGACGAAGCCCAGCGCCTCTTTGCAGCGACCCGCACGCTGAGCTATCGGGTGTTCTATTTCACCCTGTACAGCCTGGGTTTGCGCTTGGGCGAAGGACTGCGGCTTCAGGTGGGGGATGTCGATGCGGCCCGTAGCCGCGTGCACATTCGCGATGCCAAAGGCAACCGGGACCGCTTCGTTCCGCTGCCGGAAGCCACCCTCAACGCCTTGCGCCGCTTCTGGAAAATTCATCGCCACCCGCAGCTGCTCTTCCCCAATCGTCATGGCGGCCTGAAGGCCGCGCATGGCGCCCGCTCGCCGCTGGATCGCGGCGGCGTGCAAACCACCTTGCGCCAGGTAGCCCTCGATTGCGGCCTAAAAAAAAGATCACCCCGCACAGCCTGCGCCACTATCCCGAGTCCAGGAATATTCCGAGACGTATTGGCCGGCGCCTTGCATCAAGGGGAAGTTGGCGAAGTTTGCTCGGCATAGTTTCATCACCAACCACACCTCGTGGTGCAACTGGAGATGATCATGACTCAGACATTCAGGGATCCGTGCCGAGAGGCGCAGAAGGGTTCACTTTCGGCGTTCGTTCAGGTTTTTGTTGAGCAACAGCGGGATCAGGGATACACAGTGGCTTCGGTGAAGACATCGACCCGGTTAGTCAAGGACTTCGTGGCCTGGCTCGATCAGCGCGGGATTGATGGCCAGTGTCTCGCGGCGACCCATGTGGCTGACTACCTCGATGATCGCTGGCAGCAACACCGCCGCCACCGCGGCGACGCCTTTACACTTCATGGGTTTGCTCGGCTGATTGCACCTGAAGGGTACCAGGCAAGCTCCAAACGGGAGGCTGCGATTACGCCGGCACATCAAACTCTTCAGGAGTTCGAGCAGTATCTGTTGCGCGAACGCGGACTCGCTGCTGCGACGATTCGCTTGTACGGCGATTCGGTCGGGCGCTTTCTTGAGAACGCCTTCGGCGACGCAGAGGTTCGGCTCGATCAGATCACTGCTGTTGATGTCATTCGCTTCGTACAGGCTGATGCGGCACGCTTGCACCATCCGAAACGCGCCCAAGTCATGACCACAGCGTTGCGCGCGTTCCTGCGGTACGGGCGCTATCACGGCGACATCGTCACCGACTTGGACGCCTGCGTGCCAACGGTGGCGAACTGGTCGATGGCCGGGATTCCCAAGACGATTTCGCCCTCGCAGGTGCAAAGCTTGCTCGCCAAGTGCGACCAACAAAGTGCCTCTGGCATTCGTGACTACGCGATGCTGCTGTTGATTTCACGACTTGGGCTGCGTGCCAGCGAGGTGGTCGATCTGACGCTGGATGACCTCGATTGGACCGAAGGCATCCTTCGCATCCGCGGCCCGGCACAACGTGTCGACTGCCTGCCGCTGCCTGCGGATGTCGGAACTGCCTTGGCAAACTACTTGCGCCAGGGGCGCCCCGCGTGTTCCTTACGTAACGTGTTCATCCGATCACGAGCACCCCGGCGCGCACTGCGTGGCCCGAGTACTGTCAGTTGCATAGTGCGTCGCGCCTTGCTGCGCGCTGGAATCGATTCGCCTACCAAGGGAGCGCACCTGTTGCGCCATTCGCTGGCTACACAGATGCTCGGCGGGGGTGCCTCACTCGGTGAGATCGCAGAGATTCTGCGTCATCGTAACCCGCAGACCACCACGATCTACGCGAAGGTCGATCTTGTGTCGTTGCATGCATTAGCCCTTCCTTGGCCAGGAGGTGTGCAATGAAGCCACTGACCAAGGCAATCCAAGACTATCTCGCGTTACGCCGAAGCTTGGGGTTCAAGCTTCATGCTGCCGGGATGGTGCTCGCGAAGTTTGCATCGTTCATGGAACAGCAGGGTGCCGACTGCATCACCACGCAACTGGCACTGGACTGGGCGCAGCAACCAAGCAATGCACAACCGGCACACTGGGCGCAGCGCCTGAGCTACGTGCGATGTTTCGCACGCCATCACGTCGCCAGTGATCCCAACACCGAGGTTCCGCCGCCCGGCTTGCTGCCATTTCGTGCGGCACGCGCCCATCCCTACCTCTATTCGCTCGACGAGATCGAGCGCCTGCTCGAACATGCACTGCAACTGTCGCCCAGCACGGAGTTGCGACGATGGACGTACCACGCACTGCTGGGTCTGTTGAGCGTGACAGGTCTGCGCGTGGGCGAGGCGCTGCGACTGAAGCTCGATGATGTCGATCTCGACACTGGCGTGCTCACGGTGCGCGGCACCAAGTTCGGCAAATCCCGGCTGGTACCGATTCACGACTCCACCCGGGACGTCCTGGCAACCTATCTGACGCGCAGGGCAAGCCATCTTGGTGATTCCAATTCGACCCATTTCTTTGTCACCCGCACAGGAAACCGACTTGACGGCGGCGACGTGCGTCGCACCTTCTACCGTTTGTCACGCCAAGTCGGACTGCGCGGGATGACTGACAGCCATGGACCGCGCCTACACGACTTTCGCCATCGATTCGCCGTCGAGACCCTGCTGGATTGGTACCGCTCGGGACAGGATGTCGAGCGGCGCCTGCCGGTGCTGTCGACATATCTCGGGCATGTGCGTGTCAGCGACACCTACTGGTACCTCAGTGCCCACCCAGAGCTTATGACGCTGGCGATGACCCGTATGGAGCAACGCTGGGAGGGCCGGCAATGACTACGCCCACCTTTCCATCGCTCCTGCAAAGCTTTTTTACGAGTCGACTGATGCAGCAGCGCCAAGCCAGTCCCCACACCATCGGGTCATACCGGGACAGCTTTCGGCTGCTCTTGCAGTTCGCGCAAAAGCGGCTCGGCGTTGCACCGCAGAAGTTGACCTTCGAGCAGATCGATGCACCGTTGATCGCCGCATTCCTGGAAGATATGCAAACCACACGTGGTATCAGCGCCATTAGCCGAAACTTGCGACTGACCGCCATTCGTTCGTTCTTTCGGTATGCGTCTTTCGAGATGCCATCTCACGCGGCGCAAATTCAGCGGGTGCTGGCCATTCCGAACAAGCGCTGCACCCGCACGCAGATCGGGTTTCTCACTCGAGACGAGATTGACGCACTTCTGCGCGCCCCTGACCTGGGTACTCGTTCCGGGCGAAGAGATCACGCGCTCATGCTGCTCGCCGTTCAGACGGGTTTGCGTTTGTCGGAGATCACAGGTTTGCGTCGCCGTGAGGTTTGTCTGGGTACGGGAGCCCATGTGCGTGTCGTCGGCAAGGGTCGCAAGGAACGATCGACGCCGCTGACCAAGGCCACCGCTGATGTCCTGAGAGCGTGGCTGCACGAGATAGAAGCCGGTGATGATGCGATCGTGTTTCCCAGTGCGCGAGGCGCTCGCCTGAGTGCGGACGGTGTGCAGTATCTGCTGGCAAAGCACGTTGCACAGGCATGCCAGGCATGTACAACATTGGCGAAGAAGCATGTCACTGCGCACGTGCTTCGGCACACCATGGCGATGGAACTTCTGCAGGCAGGAGTGGAACGTAGCGTGATCGCCCTTTGGCTCGGGCATGAATCAATCGAGACGACGCAAATATATCTCGATGCCAATCTCGGGATGAAGCAAGCTGCCTTGGATAAAGTGGATCCACAACCTGGACGAGTCGGCCGCTTTCGACCGGATGACCAGCTTCTCGCATTTCTGAATGCACTCTGACCTCATGGAATATGCCGACAGCCAACCTTCAACGATGCTTCTGAATGCCCCGCCAGCTCGTGCTCCCCCAATTTGACTCGGCATATTCCTGGACTCGGGATAGTGTCGCAGGTCGTGGATGCGTGGCGCATGGTGTGTCCCGCGATTGCGCCAGCCCAACTGCTTGCGTAATTCGGCGAATACGCGATGCACCTGGCGGTTGCCAAGTGGCAATCCCCGCCGTCGCCCTCGCGTACCGGCGAAGAATGGAGCATCGTCTTGCGCGGACTCGCCCGCCAGGTCGCGCATCCAGCAGTAGCGACGCAGCGCTTCCACGGTACTCAAGTGCATCGGCACTTGGCGCGACTTGCCGAACTTGGCCTGGTGGATGGTGAGCATCCCACACCTGAGGTCGACATCTTCGTTGCGCAGCGACAGCGCCTCGGAGATCCGCATCCCGGTGCTGGCGATCAGACCGAACAGCGTCTCGAAGATGACGCCGCGCAGCCCCGGCGTTGGTCCGAGGCGTCGCGCGGCGGCCAGCAGATCGACGATCTCCTGCTCGCTGTAGATGTGCGGCGCCTGCCGCTCTGGTAGCCGACCGAAGATCGTGTCGTCGGGAACCTCGGTGCGCGGCTCGAACTGCTGCAGCCACCGCAGGAAGGAGCGCAACAGCTTCAGTCGGCGTGCCCAAGTGAGCGGATCGCTGCTGCCGTGGCTGTCGCGTCGCGCCCAGGCGGCCATGACCTCTACGGTTAACGGCCCGCGGTGTCCGACGGTCTGGACATGACGCACGAAGCTTCGCAAGGCATAAGCCTGGCTGCGCGCGGAGAAGCCCAAGCGGCGACGCTCGACCAGATAGCATTCGACGCGCGCTTGCAGGGAGGTGGGCGCGCTCATGCTGCGCTCCCCGGCCACGGCAGGGCGACCTCTATGAGCTTGCGGCTATCGAGCTTGGCGTAGATCAGTGTGGTGTTCAGCGAGCGGTGGCGCAGTACGTCGGCCACCTCCTTGAGGGAGGAGCCGCCTGCCAGCAGCCGGCTGGCCATCGTGTGGCGCAGCAGGTGCGAGCGCGTGTAAGGCAGCCCGGCGCGCGCGAATGCTTGTCGGATCGTCTTGCGCACGAGATCGGGGCCGACGGGCTGATCGCGTGGTGCCACGTGCCGCACGAAGACCGCGCGGTTGCGCGTGTTGGGACGCTCGTGCTTCAAGTAAGCTGCGATGGCCTTGCCGGTGGCCACCGGCAGTGGCAGCACATCTTCGCGACGGCTCTTGGTGTGACGCAGCGTGATCGTGCCGGCACGCCAGTCGATGTCGTCGAGACCGATTCTGGCGACCTCGCCGCTACGCAGCCCGAGATCGAGAGCGCAGCGCACGATGGCATCAGCGCGCCGCATGGAGCGACCGGGTTTGCCGAGCGATCCGACCAGTTGCTCAACCTCTTCTGCCGTCAGTGTCTTGGGTAGCGAGGACAACTGCCAGTTGGCGGGGTAGGACAACACGCCGATCAACCCGTGCACCGCGTCGCCAAGAGACGCGCGGTAGCGGAAGTATCCTCGCAGTGTTGCGACCACCGCGCCGGCGTTTGCCGGCTTGCTGTACAGCTTGGCCTGTTGCGCGAAGAAGCGGCGAACATGGTCGGGCTTGATCGCTGCGATATTGACAGCACCGTCGCCGAAGCGGGAGGCCAGCAACCGGCCTACGATACGCAAGGCGATGTCCCGGGTCTTGGGCGCCAGGCCACGCACATGATCCATGTACTGGTCGTAGCGGCGCAGTTCCTCATCCACCGGCGTTGTTCTTGCCGTTGGCGGTGCTACCACGCCCTGAGCGCGCAATACAGCCAACAGATGGCCCAGCGCGGCGCTCAGATTGCCACGATCACTGTGAACCGGGCCAGCGCAGCCGCATCGCGGCAAGTGATCGTCAAGGAATTCGGCGACGGCCGCCTCGTCGATGTGTCGGATGGACAGACGGCGACCGTGAAGCCATTGCGCAAAGTGGGCAACACTGCCCACGCAGTTGGAAAACGTGGTCGCAGCGTAGCCGCGGTCAGTCAGGTACTGCTTGTACGCATCTACGTGAGGCGCGAGAGGCCCCTTGGCGAGCCAGTCGATGCGGGTGAGTCGAGATGATTGTGTGTTTCCCATGATGGTCTCCTGAAGTGGGACCACCACTGCACTCTGCTGCGAAAATTATGTCCAGATAGATACTGATCGACCCCGCCAAATGCCACGTCACGATTGAATCAACGAAGTTCTGTTGGTACGTCCTGCGCATAGTTGCGAGCTGCGCATAGGGGTCACTATGTAGAGCTCTACATAGCGCCCCGAAGCGGCAATTCATGCGCAAATTGCCAACAACATATGATGGGAGTAGGCTTTCGGGTCGCAGGGGTCTTTAAGTGTTCGTGGCCCTGAAGTTGGTTCGACGAAAAAATATCGTCACTCCAATTCCGACTTGTTCAAGGCCTGGAACATCTCAATGACCACTTCCCGATTTGTTCATGGCAACCAATCAATACTCAACGCAGGAGGTCCGATGATGCGAAGCAGGCGGAAGGTTTGTGGGGTTCTCTTTAAAAGCATATTCCTGTTGCTGCTTGGCGGTGCGGTGGCAACGGGCGCAGTAGCCGGGGATATGCCCAAGCGCAAGGCGGGACTGTGGGAAATGCACACCCAGATGGATGGCATGCCAGGCGGGCCGCCCATCCAGATGTGCGTGGATCCGGCGTCCGACAACCTGATGCAGCAGCAGGCCCGGGAAAAGCCGGACTGCAGCACCATGGATGTCAAAACGGGCGCGGGCCGTACGACGATCCATTCGGTGTGCCGCATGCAAGGCACGACGGTGACCATGGACGCGGTTTATACCGGCAAGTTCGAGTCCGGCTATAAAGCCGACATGAAAATGCGCTACAACCCACCCCTGCAGGGCATGAGCGAGGCGCACATGACCCAGGAAGGCAAGTGGCTGGGCCCCTGCAAGCCGGGCCAGAAGCCGGGCGACATCATCATGCCCGGCAGGGGAGACTTCAACATGAACGAGATGATGAATGACCCCCGCATGAAGGAAATGATGAAGCGCCAGCAGAAGCAGGGTCAGTAGCGACGTCCTTCACGATTCATGGTTGATGGAAGGCCGCAGGGCGTGAGTGGGGACGCCAAAACCGCGCGGGCATTTTTCGCCCTCTGGCCCGGGCCGGCGGTGCAGGCGGCGCTCGACCGGGCGGCGCACAAGCTGCACGCAATATGCGGCGGGCGTCTGACCCGGCGTGACACCATCCACATTACGCTGGTGTTTTTGGGTGAAGTGGAACTGGCGCGCCTGGACGTGTTGCGGGCTGCGGCGGCGTGCGTGCAGGCACCGGCTTTTTCGTGGGAACTCGGGAAATTCGGCTGGTGGCGCCACAACCGCATCGCTTGGGCTGCCCCGGAGGCAACGCCGCCGGCGCTGGTTCAACTGGTGGGGCAGCTGCAAAGCGGGTTGAAGGAGGCCGGGCTCCAGTTCGACGAGCGGCCCTACCTGCCGCACGTCACCCTGCTCAGGAAGGCCGACTGCCGCCATGCTGCGTTGATCGCGGAGCCGGTTCCCTGGGAGGTGAACGACTTTGTGCTGATGCGCCCGGTGCCTGGGCCGGAAGGCTCGACCTACGAGATCATCGGGCGCTGGCCGTTGCAGCCTGCCGGACTCACCACAGCTTAGCTACAACCCTATTTGTTTGATGATAAGAGCCCGACCATGACCTTCCGCCCGATTGAAAAACATGGGCAGAAAAACAAAACGCGCCGTAAGGCGCGTAATTGCTTGATGCCTGGCGGAGAGGGTGGGATTCGAACCCACGGTAGGTTTGAACCTACGCCTGATTTCGAGTCAGGTACATTCGACCACTCTGCCACCTCTCCGAAAGAGGCGCTACTTTACCATTTTCCGCGGGTTTTGTGGAACCTGGAAATCATGGCACAATGGTTTCGCCCCCCAAGACACAACCCGACCCATGCCCTTGTTCCCCAGCTTCGCCACGATCCGCGTCGCGTGCACAGCCGCACTGGAACCCCACTTGCTGCGGAAGTCGAGCCCTTGCGCAAGACCGTTTTTCCCGCTGGCTTTAGCCTTGGGCCTCGCCGCGTGCGAGCCCGCCGGGCAGCCTTTGCCTCCGACCACGGCAAGCGGGGAGCTGGTGGTCGTCACCCGCAGCAGCCCGACGACGTTTTTCGCAAACGAGTCCGGTGACCGCGCCGGCCTGGAACACGACCTGGTCGACATGTTCGCCAGGGAGCTGGGGCTGAAGGTTAAATTCATCGCCGCCCGGCAGTTCAACATTCTGCCCGCCCTGGCGCGGCGCAAGGCGCATCTTGCCGCGGCCGGATTGAGCATTACGCCAGAGCGGGAAAAGGTCGTGCGCTTTGCGACCCCCTACCAGGCGGTACAGCAGCGCGTGATCTACAACACCCGCATGGACAAACCCAAAAGCGCCGCGGATTTGGTCGGGCTGCGCATCGAGGTGATTGCCGGCAGCAGTTATGTGGAGCGGCTCAAGGAGCTCCGGCTGGAGTTTCCCGCACTGGCCTGGCGTGAAGCCACGACGGTGGAAAGCGAAGCGCTGCTGGAGAAGCTGGCCACGGGCGTGATCGACATCGCCGTGGTCGATTCGAACATTTTCGATATCGCGCAGAAGTTCTACCCCAATCTCAAAACGGCCTTCGACCTGGGCAGGCCGGACCAGCTCGCCTGGGCGTTTCCCAAAGACGGTGAACCGTATTTGTTCGAGAAGGCGCAGGACTTCTTCGCGCGCATCAGGAAGGACGGCACCCTCGCCCGCCTCATCGACCGCTACTACGGCCACGTCAAAAGGCTGGAAGAAGGCGACGTGGTGGGCATCATGACGAAACGCAACAGCGTGCTGCCCAACTATCGCAGCCTGTTCCAGCAGGCCCAGGAACTCACCGGGATCGACTGGCGATTGCTTGCTGCGCTGGGCTACCAGGAATCGCACTGGGATCCGCTCGCCACCTCGCCCACCAACGTGCGCGGACTGATGATGCTGACCGACGACACGGCCGACCTCATGGGCGTCAGCGACCGCCTGGATGTGAAGCAGAACATCCCGGCCGGCGCGCGCTACCTGCTCAACATGAAAGACATCCTCCCGCAGCGCATTGCGGAGCCTGAACGCACCTGGATCGCACTCGCCGCCTACAACTCCGGCTATGGCCACATCGAGGACGCGAGGGTGCTGGCGCAGCGGCAAAAGCTCAATCCGGATTCCTGGGCCGACCTGAAGAAAGTCCTGCCCCTGCTCGCAAAATCCGACTATCACGCCACCCTCAAGCACGGCTACGCACGCGGCGGGGAGACAGTGATCTTCGTGGAGAACATCCGCACCTACTACGACATCCTGGCAAGGTTCGAGCAGCCCTACCAGTCGATGTTCCCGATCGAGGGCCGCGCCGCGCCGAAGAAGGCGAAGGTCGGGCGGGTGGGGCTTAAGCTGCCGCGCCAGTAGGGACGAACGGGTCACACCCGGCAGGTTCAACTCAGGCTGATGCGCTCCAGCCCACCCATATAAGGCCGCAACACGGCGGGCACGGTCACGCTGCCGTCGCCATTCTGGCAGTTCTCCAAAATCGCCACCAGCGTGCGCCCCACCGCCAGCCCGGAGCCGTTCAGGGTGTGCACCAGTTCCGGCTTGCCCTTCTCTCCGCGGAAGCGGGCCTGCATGCGGCGCGCCTGAAAGGCTTCGAAGTTGCTGCAGGAGGATATCTCGCGGTAGGTGTTCTGCGCCGGCAGCCAGACTTCGATGTCGTAGGTTTTGGCGGAGGAAAAACCGATGTCCCCGGTGCAAAGCGCCATCACGCGGTAAGGCAGCTCCAGCTTTTGCAGGATGGCTTCGGCGTGGCCGAGCAGGATCTCCAGCGTTTCGCAGGATGTCTCCGGGTGGACGATCTGCACGATCTCCACTTTCTCGAACTGGTGCTGGCGTATCATGCCGCGCGTGTCGCGGCCGTAGGAGCCGGCTTCGGAACGGAAGCAGGGTGTGTGGGCGACGAATTTCAGCGGCAGGTTTTCCAGCGGGACGATCTCGTCGCGCACGATGTTGGTGACCGGCACTTCGGCGGTGGGGATGAGGTAGAGCTTCTCGTGCTCGCTTTTCTGCACGGCAAACAGGTCTTCCTCGAACTTGGGCAGCTGCCCGGTGCCGCGCATGGAATCGGCATTCACCAAGTACGGCACATACACCTCGGTATAGCCGTGCTCCTGCGTGTGCACGTCCAGCATGAACTGCGCCAAAGCCCGGTGCATGCGCGCCAGCGGCCCCTGCAGCAGGGTGAAGCGCGAACCGGTGATCCTGGTCGCGGTGGCGAAATCGAGCTGCTTCAGGCCTTCGCCTACGTCCACATGGTCCTTGACCGGGAAATCGAAGCTGGGCGGCGTGCCCCAGCGGCGCACTTCGACGTTGTCGGCTTCGGATTTTCCGACCGGCACGCTGTCGTGCGGGAGGTTGGGGATGTGCAGCAGGATTTCCTGGAGCTTCGTCTGGATGTGTTCC
>Ga0315281_10004089_pt1 | contig 21273 bp, 28 predicted proteins | sample YL17G07_0_MG_FD_204540 | JGI IMG/M metagenome (GOLD analysis project Ga0315281, IMG submission 204540) | Sediment microbial communities from Yellowstone Lake, YNP, Wyoming, USA - YL17G07_0 | ecosystem: Environmental > Aquatic > Freshwater > Lake > Sediment | place: USA: Wyoming | collected...
CTCGTAGTGGTCGAGGCCGAGCTCGCCCTTGAGCTGGCGGTAGTCGAGCTCGATCGTCCAGCGCAGGCGGGCCAGCCGGGCGAGGCGCTCGGGGGCGCTGCCCTCCGGCAGGTTCGAGAGCCAGTAGTCGATGGGGGCCGCTTCATGCGCGGGCCACTCGACGATCAGCCACTCGCTGCGCGGCGGCTGGTGATCGCGCTCCACGGGGTGGGCGGCGACCACGCGCAGGCAGGCGAAGCGACTGCTCACCTCCGCGCCGTCCGGCGCCGTGCGGCAGACCAGCGTGCGGAAGGCCGTGCCTCCCAGGCGCTCGGCGAGGGCGCGCACCGACTCGGGCCGCCGCTCGCGCCGCGGGCGGCTCGGGGGGCGGCCCCGCTTGCCGCTCTGTGCGGGCGCGCGGAAGACGGTCTCCGGCGCGAACACGCCGATCTCCGGCGAGACCGCGACCAGGTACTCGAGGGTGGCCTCGTGGAGGCACGTGCGGAAGGCGGTGTTGTCGCCGTAGGCCGCGTCGGCGAGGATCGGCGCCGTGGGCACCTCCCAGCCGGCCGCCGTGGCCGCCAGCGCGGCGGCCAGCTGCGGCTTGGTCCGGAAGCTGACCGCGCCCGGGATCTTCGCCTTGCGCCGCCGCGGCGCATCGGCGCACCACTCCTCGGGCAGGTAGAGCGCCCAGCCCAGGGGCAGCGTGCCGCGCGTCCCCACGGCGTGCAGGCTGACCGTGACCTGACAGTTGCCGACCTTGCCGAGGGTGCCGGAGTACTGGCGCTTCACCCCGGGCGAGTGGCGGCCGTCCTTGACGATGCCGGTGTCGTCGACCACCCAGGCCGTGAGGCCCAGCTCGGGAGCCAGGCGCTCGGCGCAGGCGCGCACCAGCAGGCGCGCATCCCAGGGCGAGTCGGCGAGGAACTGCTGCACGGACTCGTAGCGGGCGGCGTCCTCGCCGAGGCGCAGCAGCGTGGGCTGCAGGCTCTTGCGGCCGCCGTGTTCGATGAGCCCGCGCACGTAGAGCAGCGCGTTCTGGCGCTGGCGCACGTGCGGAAGGCGCGCCACCATCTCTTCCACGAAGGCGACGAGATGCTCACGCGCCTGCGCCGCGGACGCTTCTGTGGCCGGGGCTTCCTGCATGCTGCCTTCCTTCGGACGATGACCGCCTCCGGCGATCTCGTTCGGCGTGCAGGAAAGGGAACCTTCAATCTAACAAAGTACTATTAGGAGGATGCGGCGGAAGCCCTTGCCGGTCGCAATGCGCAGCACGTCGAGGATCTGCGGGTGCAGCGTAGGCTCTCCGCCGCTGAGCTGCAGGCTCTCGGGTTCGCCCTCGCAGGCCAGCAGACGATCCATCATGCCCTCGATCTGCGCGAGCGTGAGGTGGCCGCCGCCGGCGCTCGGGCCGGCAAAGCACACCGGGCAGTCCAGCTGGCACGCCTGAGTGATCTCGAGGAGGGCCAGGCAGGTGTGCTGCTGGTGCTCGGGGCACAAGCCGCAGGAGTCCGGGCAGCCGTGATAGTCGCGCTCCACCTGCACGGGCATGGCGCCCGGGCGGGCGAAACGACGCGCCTCACGGTACTGCCGCGCGTCGGACGAGACGAGTGCTTCGGTCCAGCCGTGTTCGGGGCACCAGGAGCGCATGACGACCCTGCCGCGACGTTCCACGAGCTGGGCATCGACCATGATCCGGCACACGGGGCAGACGCTGCGCGTCATGCTGAGCGGCGTGTCGCTGCGTTCGCGCCGCTGCGGCGCCCGGGTCAGCCCCTTGCGCGTCGCTCTGCTGTCGAGTGGCACCGGCTCACGCTCCTTCGGTGGATGGAAGACACTGGGCGTGGCCTGAGTCTGTCACGCCGAGACCGTGGGCGCAGCATCGCCGAGCAGGGCGGCGAAGCAGGCCGGCGAGTCGCGGCGCAGCAGGCAGAGCCAGTCGAGCGAGACGTTGCGGCAGACGAGCGCGGCGGCGCCCTCCGTCACCGGCTCACCTTCTTGGCCTCCTCGATGAGCGCGTTGAGGTTCGTCGGGATGGGGTTGGCCTTGAGCAGCCGGGCCATCCAAGTGACGTTGTGGGCCAGGTAGCGCGCCGTCTTGTTGGTGTACAGGTGCTTGTCGCCACCGGCCTCGATGTAGCTCGGGCCGGGGCCGGCGTCGCCGACCCAGTAGGTGTCGGCGTTGGGCGGCACCACGCAGCCCAGATGCGTGAGGTTGAAGAGCGTCGTGCCGGCGGCGTCGTGCGCGCCGTCCTCGTTGCCGGTGACGATCACCCCGGCGACCTTGCCGTACAGCGGGAACTGCCCGGTCACCGGGTCGCCGTCGTTGTAGCTGCCGTCGAGGCGCTCGATCACGAGCTGTGCGACGGCGCTGCGGACCCCGAACCAGATGGGCGTGCCGATGATCACGATATCGGCGACCTTGAGCTTCGCGTAGATCAGCGGCCACTCGTCGCCCGGGCCGAGGTCCGAGTCGACCCCGAACGGGACGTTGTGGTCGACGACGCGTACTACCTCGCTCTGCACGCCGAGCGGCGCCATAAGAGCGACGACCTTGTCGATGAGAGCGTCGGTATTCGAGACCACGGGTGACTTCTTGAGGGTGCAGTTGAGGATGACGGACTTCAGGTCCACGCTCACCTCCGAGCATCGAAAGTGCGAGGATCGTGTCGTTCCCGCCCCCGCGTCATGCCGCCGTTGTACCCACGGCCACCGGGGCGCAACCGGACACCGATGCTTCGCGAACCTGAAGCTCGGGAATACGGGCCTCATCGTGGAACATGGATTCGCCGCGCGCGCCTCGAGCGGGCTGCGCGTGCAACCATCACAACCGAGCGACCCTGAGACGAGGGGGGTTTCCCATGAGCCACTACGACGTCATCGTGATAGGCACCGGCGTAGCGGGCGGGTCGGTGGCCGCGCACTGCGCCTCTGCCGGCCTCCACGTGGCCGTCACGGACCGCGTGCCGTATGGGGGTACCTGCGCGCAGCGCGGCTGCGACCCCAAGAAAGTGCTGCTGGCGGCCGCGGAGGCCGTGGGTCGGGCCCAGGCTCTCGCGGGTCACGGCCTCGAGGGCGAGCCGCGGATCGTCTGGGGCGACCTCGTGCGCCGCAAGCGTGACTTCGTGGGCGGCGTGCCGCAGCGGACCGAGGCGCGACTCCGCGACGCCGGAGCCACGCTGCTGCATGGCGAGGCCAGGTTTCTCTGCGAGGACATGCTGGCGATCGACGGGCAGGAGCTGCGGGCGGACAGCATCGTCATCGCCACCGGCGCGACGCCACGCCCTCTGGGCATGCCCGGCGAAGAGCTGCTCGTGCACGCCGACGCTTTCATGGACCTCGATGAGCTGCCGCCGCGCGTCGTCTTCGTGGGCGGCGGCTACATCTCGTTCGAGTTCGCGGCGCTGGCGCGCCGCGCCGGCGCCGGGGTCAAAATCGTGCACCGCTCGTCGCGCGTGCTGAAGGGCTTCGATCCTGACCTGGCCGCTCTGCTGGTCGAGCGGTATCGCAGCCTCGGCATCGAGGTGCTGCTCGACACGCCCACTCTGGAGATCCGTGGCGAGAGCGGCGCCTTCGCCGTGCAGACTCCGGGCGGCAGCCTTGTCGCCGACCTCGTCGTGCACGGCGCCGGTCGCGTGCCCGACCTCGCGAATCTCGACCTCCCGGCTGCGAACGTGCACGCCGGCGACCACGGCGTCGTGGTCGATGCCCAGCTGCGCAGCGTCAGCAATCCCCGCGTGTTCGCCGCCGGTGACGCCGCGGGAGTCGGCGCCGCCCTCACGCCGCCGGCCTCACGCCAGGCGAACGTGGTCGTCAAGACGATCCTCGGCCAGGCGGCCGAGTACGACCCGCGGGCGACGGCGAGCGTCGCCTTCAGTGACCCGCCGCTCGCCGCCGTGGGCATCACGGCCGAGGAGGCGGAAGAACGCGACGACGTCGAGGTCGTGAGCAACGACATGAGCGGCTGGTTCACCACGCGCCGCCTCGGGCTCACCCACGCCGCCGCCAAGGCGATCCGCGAGAAAGACAGCGGCACGCTGCTGGGGGCGCACATGCTCGGGGCGAACGCCGAGGAGGTCATCAACGTGTTCGCGCTGGCCGTGCGCCACGGCCTCACGGTGGACCAGGTGGCGGAGACCGTGTGGGCGTACCCCACGGCGAGCTCCGACATCGGCTACATGGTGTGATGGCCGCCGGCTGACGGCCCGACGCATCGGCGCGCTGGTGATTGCGCGTTTGGACGTGAGCAAAGTTGCGTCTGCGCGAGAATAGAGCCGGCGAGCCGACGTAGCGGCTCCAGCGTCGAAGGGAAGGAAACGACCATGAGAGCGACATGGTGAGACACCGTCGTGGCAGAGAGCGACGCGACCGTCGTGGTCGAGAGCAATCACTACTTCCCGCCGGACTCGATCCACACAGAGTACTTCCGCGAGACCGACCAGCACTCCCCGTGCCCGTGGAAGGACACGGCGAACTACTACGACGTCGTGGTCAGTGACCAGGTCAACGACGGCGCCGCCTGGACCTACCCTCAGCCCAAAGAGGCGGCGAAACAGATCACCGGGTACGTCGCCTTCTGGAACGGCGTCAAGGTAGAGAAGTGAGTCTCGGGCGATGCGCGGGAACGATGAGCACATGGCATCGCTGTCGCAGCGCGCGAACGGCCGGCCTCATGCCGGCGGCCGCCTCTGGAGAGCCGCTAGCCTGCTCTTGCTCGCGGGACTGGCGGCCGTCGGCGTGAGCGCCTGCGGCAGCGCGCCAGAGGCCGCGAGGCCGGCGGAAAGCACTCCTCCAAACGCCACCGGCGTGCCGCCGCTGGTGTGCGGAACGGCCACTCCCCCGGCCCGCCCGGACCCTCAGCGCACGGGCCCACCGGTGACCATCACGGGTCGTGCGAACCACACGTGGGACATCTCCACGGCAGTCTACAAGTGCGGCTTCGACCCCGGGGAGTTCGACTACGGTCTCGGCGTCAACGTGATCCGGCCTATCGACGGCCCCGACTTCCTGGCCCCCGGCGACCAGGGCTACCCGGGCGCCGGCGAGGACTTCCCCCTGGTGGGGGTCGCGCTCGCCGGCGAGGCGCGCGCCTATCCCATCGACATCCTCACCCGCCACGAGATCGTCAACGACTTCATCGGCGATGCCCACCTTGCGGTGAGCTGCTGACCCCTCGCTGGGCTGGCCGCGGTGTACGGCCGGGAAGTGACGATCGGCGCGAACGCAGGATTACGCGACACCTCGGGCGAGCCCATACCTGCCGGTGAGCTCGTGCTCGATCTGGGCGCCAGCGGGTGGACGTATCATGACGTGTTCGTGCTCAACGATCGCGAGACCGGTTCGCTCTGGTATCCGTACCCTGAGGACGGGGGCCTGCGCGCCATCGTCGGCCCGCTCGAAGGCCGCGTGCTCAAGGCGGGGCGCGGTGAGTTGAGCTCGTGGGAGGACTGGTCGCGATCATCCCGGTTCGCTCTTGCTGGAGCCGCGTTAGTTGCGGGATTCGCATGGCGTAGACCCGACACTGGGGAGACGAGGCCTGGCCGGTCTGGTTCCGTCGGATAGGTTGTGGCTGAGTGCGTGGCGCGAGAGCTGCCGCGCCGTTGTGGCACCCGTTCGGGATCGCTCCCGGCTCAGCATGGAGGTGGACGTGCGGCAAGAGCGCAATGAGTACGATCTGGTGGTCGTCGGCGGAGGGTCGGCCGGCCTCACCGCCGCCGCCTTCGCCGGCCGGGTGGGCGCCCGCGTGCTGCTCGTGGATCGCGAGCGGCTCGGCGGTGATTGCCTCTGGGCCGGCTGCGTGCCGTCGAAAGCGCTGATCCGCTGCGCCACGGTGGCTCACACGGCGAGGCGCAGCGAAGAGTACGGCGTCCTGACCGATCCCACCGTAGACTTCCCCGCCGCCATGGCCCACGTGCGCCGGGCGATGGAGCGGATCGCCGCCGCCGACTCGGCGGATGCGCTGGCGGCGCGCGGCGTCGAGACGGCCTTCGGGGGTGCCCGCTTCGTCGGCCCGCGCCGGCTGCAGATTGGAGGCCGCGAGGTGCAGGGCCGCCGCGTCATCGTCGCGACGGGCGCCCGGCCGAGCCCGCCGGTGGTCCCCGGGCTTGAGGAGGCGGGCTACCTCGACCACGTCTCCCTGTGGTCGCTGGCGGAGCTCCCCCGTCGCCTGGCAGTGGTGGGCGGCGGCCCCGTGGGCGTGGAGATGGCGCAGGCGTTCGCCCGTCTTGGCGCGCAGGTGACGCTCGTGCAGCGGGGCGAACGCCTGCTGCCGCGCGACGACGCCGAACTCAGCGAGCTCCTGAGAGGGTACCTGGAGGAGGAGCTAACTATCCTCCGCGGTGCGACCGTCGTCGGTGCGCAGCGCCGCGGCGCGGAGAAGGTGCTCACGGTGCATGCCGACGGTGCGGAGCGCGACCTGGTCTGCGACGAGGTGCTGGTCGCCACCGGGCGCCGGCCGGCGGTCGAGGGTCTCGACCTAGAGGCCGCCGGCGTGCGCGCCACCGAGCGTGGCATTGAGGTCGACGCGAGCCTGCGCACGTCGGCCGCCGGGGTCTTCGCCTGCGGCGACTGCACCGGCGGCCCGCAGTTCACCCACGTCGCCGAGGCCCAGGCGCGCGTCTCGACGCGTAACGCGCTGTTCCGCGGTCGCGCCCGCTTCGCGCACACGCTCGCCTGGACCACGTTCACCGATCCGGAGCTCGCCCAGGTGGGCCTCACCGAGGCGCAGGCGCGCGCGCGGGACGCGGCCGTGCGCGTCTATCGCTTCGAGTACGGCGACCTGGACAGGGCGGTGTGCGACGGCGAGACCCGCGGCCGCGCCAAGCTGGTCTGTGACCGGCGCGGCCGCATCCTCGGCGCCTCACTGCTCGGATCCCGCGCCGGAGAGGCCGCAAGCGAGCTGACCGTCGCCGTCGATGAGGGTCTCACGATCCGGCGACTCGGGGCGAGCATCCACGTGTATCCCACCTTCTCGCGCATCGTCAGGCGCTTGAGCGATCAGGCGTTCGTCGACGACGGGATCAGCCCGCTCACGGTGCGTCTGTTCGGGAGGTTCCGCGGCTAACGCGCGGGGTCGACCTCGCCACGCAGCCGGGAGAGCACCGCGAGCAGCGACTCGATCGACGGCCTGTCCATAGGGGTCTTGCTCGGGGCGAGCAGGCGCACGATGCCGGCCGCATCGATGATGACGTCGCCGCCCAGCTGCAGGGAGTCACCCTGGATGCCGCGCCAAGTGCGGCCTTCCCGCATGAGCTGGCGGTAGCGACGGATGGTCGCAAGGTTCCAGGAGCCGCTCAGTGAGCGCCTCATCCCGAAGGCGGCATAGGTCTGCCTCCGCGCGTCGACGAGCAAGGGGAAAGGCGAGCCCGTCTCCTCGAGCCAGTCCGTCGCCTTGGAGGCGGGGCCGAACGAGATCGTCACGATGCGCGCGCCAAGGGCAGCGAACTCACTCTGCTGGTCGCGCAACTGCGCCACGTGCTCGCGGCAGGGCAGTCAGCCGTAGTGGCGCAGGAACACGAGCAGCGCATGGGAGCCGCCGGCGAGTGCGTCGGTAAGACCGTAGACGCCGCCGCGCGCCTCCGGCAGCTCGAACAGCGGCGACGGCCGTCCGGTGGCCGCGATCTCCGGACTGTGCCCGGGCTGTCGTGGCGTGCTGTCCATGCGATAGGCCTCCATCCCTCGCCTTGCGCGAGAGCGCTCGCCGGCAGCCAGTCTACGGCATGGGTGACGACGGCAGCCCAGCAGCGAGAGCCACGGTAGCCGCCATCCTCATCTACCACTTGACGGGATGCGGCGGCCTCACGATCACGTCCAGGTCCGTCACGGTGCCTTCCCTTCGACTCTCGTCGGTCATCTCGCGCACGCCGGGGCCTTGCCCGCCCGACAACAGACGCGTGCGATTGCGACCTTGCCGCGGAGCTCCCCACCACCGGCGCCGAGCTCGCCGCCTTCCGCAAGAGGCTGGTCGCTGGTATCAAAGACCGAGTTCGACCAGCCTCTCGAGGTTGCGAGCTTCAGCCCCAAGCATCAGTGGCGGGCAGTCATCGAGGGTCTTGTCGCCCTCCGAAAGCGCAACGGCGTATGCCATGCACGATGGGACCCCACATTCGCCGCAGTTGGTGCGGGGCAGGAGTTTGAGGATCTCGAGGACTTTCGGCTTCGACCGGGTGGAGAAGTCGGGTGTCATGCGTTCGCGCGCGTCCCACGTCTCGTTGAGAAACTGGACGAGTCCATCGACCTCCCTCTCGGCATGAGCTCTGTCGTGCAGGTTGCTCATGCCAAGCTGACGCGATCTCAGAAAGACCTTGTGCGGACCTTCCCTCCATACAAGCGTCGGAACGCCAGGTGAGTATTCACCCTTCTCGACGACAGCGTTGACGTATGGCATCAGCTCGCTCAACTCCGCAGCGGTGGTGACCGTCGCCACCCACGCCTCGGACCCCGGTTCGCACGCCGGGCAGTTCAAGTCGATTTGGTAGCCATCGATCAACATCCGGACACATCCCCCTCGCCTGTTCGTGCGGAGCCATCCTCGATGACACTATGCCCGGCCGGACACACCCGCAACGGCTCCTGACTGCTCAGGCGCGAAGGAGGGAACGAAAGGCGTCGAACGCGGTCGCCACGGCCTCGCGGTCGACAGCGTAGAAGTTCCACTTGCCGCGGGCTTCCTCGCTCACAAGTCCGGCCTCCTTGAGCAAGCGCAGGTGGTACGAGACCTTGGACTGGCCGATGCCGAAGTGCTCCTGGAACTCACAGACGCAGATGCCGACGGGGTCGGCGGCGCCGGGCACTCCCCGCTCCGCGGGGTCAGGCAGGCCGCAGCAGGCTCGACCCTGAGCCATGACGTCGAGCATGCCGAGCCGGATGGGGTCGCTGAGCGCCTTGGCGACGCGCGTCAGGCGCGCCACCGCCGCGTCGTCGGGTGCTGGGCAGCAGTGCTGCGCAGCTTCTTCACTCGGATGAGTGCGTGTCGCATCGTCCATCGTCTGCCTACCTTATCACAACCGATCTTGATTTGAGGTTGACATCAAGTCCCGCGGATGTATTCTTGCACTCATGGAACTTGATTTGCCGATGAGAGGACACCATGACCGAGACGACCAGCGACGCGGACCTCAAGACCCGGATCCGCGAGCACTACGCCGAGCGCGCGGTCGCGGCTAGCCAGGCGCAGCCGTGCAGCTGCGGCTGCAGCTGCGGCCCTGCCGCTGCGGTCGTCCCGCAGGACGAGTTCGCGCGCGGCCTCTACGCCGTCGACGAGACCAGTGACCTGCCGCCCGAGGCGATCCTCGCCAGCCTCGGCTGCGGCAACCCCACCGCGCTCGCCGATCTGCAGCCCGGCGAGGTCGTGCTCGACCTCGGCAGCGGCGGCGGCATCGACGTCTTCTTGTCGGCTCGTCGCGTCGGCCCTGCCGGCAAGGCCTACGGCCTCGACATGACCGACGAGATGCTCGCCCTGGCGCGCGCCAACCAGCGCAAGGCCGGCGTCGACAACGTCGAGTTCCTCAAGGGCGAGATCGAGAGCGTGCCGCTGCCCGACGCGAGCGTCGACGTGATCATCAGCAACTGCGTCGTCAACCTCTCGACCGACAAGGACCGCGCTCTGGCCGAGGCGTTCCGGATACTCAAGCCCGGCGGCCGCTTCGCGATCAGCGACGTCCTCTTCCAGGGCGACCTCGGCCTGGTGCCGGACGAGCTGATGCGTGACGTGGAGGCCTGGTCGGCGTGCATCTCCGGCGCGCTCGAGGAGCAGGACTTCCTGGCGCGCCTGCGCCGCGCCGGCTTCGCCGACGCGAGCGTCGAGGTGACCAATGCCTACGACGGGTCCGCGGAGAACTCGATGTGCGGCGCCCCGGCGCTGCCCGAGGGTGTGCGGCTGATCAGCGGGTTCGTGCGCGCCGTCAAGCCGGCCGGCTGACGCAGCGCGAGCTGCTGCTGAGGCGGCGCACCGTTTCTGAGGAAACGCCTCCCCGCATCCCAGACCGCGGGGCTGAAGCGAACGACGGACCGGCCGATGTTTCTTCTACGGCACACCGGCCGGTCCGCTTTCGCCCACCAGCCGAAGGCGCCGAGGGACTCGGACCGGGCTCCATCCCAAGCGCCGACAAAGACGCTTGAACCAGTAGATGCGTTCGTCATATAGTTGTGAGAGGCGCTCCATGGACTCTCTCAACACATTACCCAACGACCGAGCACCCGCCCGCTGCCTGCCGTGCGCGCCGGGACCCGGCCGCGCCCTCTCGCGGCTGGAGCCCTGGCTGCTGCTGCTCCTCGCAGAGGAACCCACGCACGGCTACGAGCTCCTGGAGCGCCTGAATACGCTGGCTGACGCCCCCTCCGCGGACCGTGGCCACCTGTACCGCACGCTTCGTCGCCTGGAAGAGCACGGGCTGGTGACGTCGGCGTGGCAGGCGCCGCAGTCGGGGCCGGCGCGACATACCTACACCCTGACCGCGAACGGCCTGCAGGCGCTCGACGCCTGGGCCGGCCACATCCGCGCCGCGCTCGCGAGGCTCGACGGTTTCCTGAAACGCCGTGAAGCATTGCGGGCCACCGCGCCGGCAGCGAGCCGTCGCGCGAGCAAGGAGTCGCCGTGCAGTCCATGAAGGCGTTCGATCTGACGACCACCCCCCACGCCCCCGTCACGTCCCCCGCCCCCGGCACGCGCGCCGCTGTGCTTCTTGACCAGGGCCAGGCCAAGGTGCGACGCATCGAGCTCGACGCCGGCGGCACGATCCCGCCGTGCCAAATGAGCGACGACGTTGTGTTCGTCATGCTGCGTGGCTCGGTGATGGTCACGTCCGGGGCGGATGAGGAGCTCGTCGCGGCGCCGGGAGCCGTGTACATCCCCGGCGGCGCGACGACGCGGTCGCTACGGGCTCTCGAGTCGTCCCTGATCCTCGCGGTGTTGTGCAGAGGCACACCCGAGGACTCGCCGACGACGCAGGCCTGATGGAGATACTCCTGGCGATCACGGCACTCGCCGTCATCGCGTCGCTCATCGCGGACCGGCGCAAGACCCTCATGGGCGTGCGCCGCGGCCTGCGCATGTTCGTCAAACTCCTGCCCACGCTGGTCGCGGTGCTGGCGGCGGTGAGCCTGCTGATGGCCGCCGTGAGCCCGGCGACCCTCGAGCGCTGGCTGGGCGGCGGCGGCCCCGTGCCGTTTTTCGCCGCCCTCATCGTCGGGAGCATCGCGCTCATCCCGGGCTTTGTCGCCTTTCCGCTGGCCGGAGTCCTCAAGGATCACGGCGCCACCACTCCCGTGCTGGCCGCGTTCATCACCACGCTGCTCATGGTGGGCGTCGTCACGCTGCCCATCGAGATCCGCTTCTTCGGCCGCCGCATCGCCGTCTGGCGCAACCTGCTCGCGTTCGGCGGCGCCGTCGTGGTCGCGCTGGTCATGGCTGCGATCCTTCGCTGACGATGGAGACGCGCATGAAACGTGTGCTCAAGGCGACGAAGACCGCGTTCCCTTGGGCGCTGGTCGCACTCGTCATTGCCCTCTGGTGCTACGACCGCCTTGTGGCGCCGTTCGCCTTCGGCCGCGCAGCCGGCGCCGGCTTCTGGACCTTCACCCTCGAGATGGCCGCCTTTCTGCCGGCGATGTTCGTCCTCGTCGGACTCTTCGACGTGTGGGTGCCGCGCCGCGTCGTCGAGCGGCACGTGGGCCGCGACTCGGGGCCCCTCGCCATCCTCTGGATGGTGCTGCTCGGGACACTCCAGGCCGGCCCGCTGTACGGCGCCTTCCCCGTCGCCGTCGCGCTGTGGCGCAAGGGTACGGCGCCGCGCAACGTGTTCATCTACCTCGGCGCCTTCTCGGCCCTCAAGATCCCCATGCTCACCTTCGAGGTCGCCTTTCTGGGCTGGCAGTTCTCTCTGGTGCGCACGGCGGTGACGCTGCCGGTGTTCATCGCCCTCGCCTACCTGCTGGAGCGTCTGCTGCCGGCCGACGTGACGATCCCTTCTGAGGAGGCCCCGGCAACGCCTGCGCGCCGCGGATAACCGAGTCGGCGCCAGCGGGGCATGCGCCCCTGTGACTCAGTACAATGGGCGGGCACACGACGAGCCGCGCCGGCTCAGAACGATCGGAGTCACGATGGGCATCCTCGAACTGCACAACATCACGCTGGAGCTGGGCGGCAAGCCCATCCTCAACGATCTCAGCGTCGACTTCTGGGAGGGCCACGTGCACGCCCTCATCGGCCCCAACGGGGCCGGCAAGTCGACGCTGGCGAACACCATCATGGGCCTGCCGGGGTACACGCACCACAGCGGCGATGTTCTGCTTGACGGCGAGTCACTGCGCGGCGTGCCGGTCGACGAGCGCGCGCGCCGCGGCATCACGCTCGCCTGGCAGGAACCGGCCCGCTTCGAAGGCCTGCGCATGGACCGCTTCATCGCAGCCGGCGCCAAAGTGAAGTCGCGCGAGAACGTTGAGGAGATGCTGACCCGCGTCGGGCTCGACCCGGAGCGCTACGTCGGACGCAAGGTCGACAAGACGCTCTCGGGCGGCGAGCGCAAGCGCGTGGAGCTCGCCTCGATCCTCGCCATGGAGCCGCGCCTCGTCCTTATGGACGAGCCCGACTCCGGCATCGACGTCGAGGCCCTGCAGCGCATCTTCGACGCCCTCGCCGATTTCAAGGCGATGGGCACCACGGTGATCATGATCACCCACAGCATGGCGGTGCTCGAGCACGCCGAGCACGCCTTCCTGCTGTGCAACGGCCGCATCCTCGACAAGGGTTCGGTCGGCAAGATCAGCGGCTATTTCGCCAACAACTGCATTCCCTGCGACCACGAGAACGTGCCGCGGCCGGAAGAGGAGATGATGCCGGCATGAGCGACGTAGCAACTGCGCGGGCGCTGCTCGAGTCGCTGGGCAGCTACGGCGCGCACTTCAGCGGCGACGACGTCGCCCATCTTGAGGTGAGCGGCAACGAGGTCGTGGGCGCGCACCTCGTCCCCGGCCTGGACGTGGACGTCGAGCAGATCGACGACGGCATCGAGGCGCACATCCGCCTGCACGAGGGCGCGAGGATCGCCAACCCGGTGCACCTGTGCTTCGGCATGCTGCCCACTGAGGGGCTGCAGCACATCGTCATGAAAGTCGACGTGGAGGCCGACTCGTTCGCCTCGGTCCAGGCCCACTGCACGTTCCCCAACGCCGTCGACATCACCCACAAGATGGACGCCGTCGTGACCATCGCGCCGGGAGCGACCTACGAGTACTTCGAGCGCCACCTGCACGGCGCGGAGGGAGGTGTGCTGGTCGTGCCCAAGACGCTGGTGAACATCGGCGAGCGCGCGCGCTTCAAGACCGAGTTCGAGCTGGTCAAGGGGCAAGCGGGGGTCATCGACTTCGACTACGAGGCCGACTGCGACGCGCAGAGCACGCTCGAGATGATCACGCGCATCATCGCTCGCGGCCACGACACGGTGACCATCCGCGAGACCGGGCGCCTGAACGGCGAGGGCTCACGCGCCGTGCTCAATTCGTATCTGGCGCTGCGTGACGACGCGCGCGCCGAGGTGTACAACACGCTCTCCGCCTCGGCGCCCTACGCGCGTGGGCACGTCGACTGCAAAGAGATCGTCCAGCACCGGGCGTTCGCCAAGGCCGTGCCCGTCGTCGAGGTGAGTCACCCGCTGGCGCACATCACCCACGAGGCCGCGATCGGCTCCGTGGACTCCAAGCAGCTCCAGACGCTGATGAGCCGGGGGCTCAGCGAGGACGAAGCCACCGACCTCATCATCGAGGGGTTGCTGAGCTGAGCGGCGCGGGGCTATGAGCCTGTCGAGAAATACCCGCCCTCCAGGCCTTTGAGGCGGCGCAGTCCGCCGCGTGGTCATTGCCTTCGGCGGGTGTTTCAAGAAGCTCCCCCGTGCCCGCCCCTGGGCCTCGGCAGGCTCGCTTCGTGCCCTCCGTTCTGATAGACGTTCCCCTGCAAAGAGGCTTAACGAGTGTGCAGACGAGGCATCCGCGCCGTGGCCCGAGACTTCCTGCCTTACGACCTCGATCAGCACTACCTGCTGCCCCCGGACATGCGCGAGTGGCTGCCCGCCGGGCACCTCGTGTGGTTCGTCAACGACGTCGCCGATGCCCTCGACATCTCTGAGATTGTAGGCGCCTACGAGAAGCCGGAGCTGCGCGGACGCCCCGGCTACCACCCGGCGATGATGGTCAAGCTCCTGCTCTACGCCTGCTGCGTGGGCAAGCGCTCTTCGCGGCGCCTCGAGAAGGCCACCTACGAGGAGCTGCCCTTCCGCGTGCTCTCCGCTGATCAGCACCCCGACCACGCCAGCATCGCCGCCTTTCGCCGCCGACACCTGCCTGCCCTTGCCGGCCTCTTCCTGCAGGTGCTCATGCTGTGCCGCAAGGCGGGCCTCGTGAAGCTCGGGCACGTGGCCCTCGACGGCACCAAGGTGCGCGCGAGCGCCTCGCGCCACAAGGCCATGAGCCACGAGCGCCTGTGCAGTAGCGAAGAGCAGCTCGCCGCGGAGGTCGCCGCGCTGCTCGTCGAAGCCGAGCGCGTCGACGCACGCGAAGACGGCCTCTACGGCAAGGACAGCCGCGGTGAGCGGTCCTCGAGGCAATCTCGCGCCTTGGCCTCCCGGTGCGCCCGCAGCCAAGCCACCGCCGCCTGCTCATCATCGTCCAGCAGGATGCGCATAAGTTCCAGCACGTCCTCGTCGTCAAGAATGAGGTTCATGACCTTGCGCACAATGCGGCCTCGGACGCTCGACAACTTGATAAATGATGGCTTATTATGCGCACGTGACGCTGTCGCCGCCACGCAGTCCCGTCAGGGAGGACCGCCATGATCACTCTCGGTACCATCGCCAACGTCGATCTCAAGACCGGCGCCGTCGTGCGCGATCTCGCGTCCGAAGCCGACGTGCAACTCGTCCTCGGCGGCCGCGGCTTGAACGTTCTGCGACTCCTTCGCGAACGGGTCGACCGCGCGGACCCGCTCTCCCTTGACAACCCGTTGCTCGTCAGCCTCGGACTTCTCACGGGCACCGAGGCTCCCTCTTCCCCGCGCGTGCACGTCAGCGCCCGCTCACCTTTGACGGGCGTGCTCGGAGGCTCCAGCGTAGGCGGTTCCCTCGGCCACGCGCTGCGCTCGCAGGGACTCACGTCGCTGGTGTTCAGCGCCCGTGCGGCGAGGCCCATGTACCTGCTCGTCGAAGCCGGTCACCCGAGGCTACGTGACGCCGCGGACCTCTGGGGCCTTGACACCGCCGAGACGGTCAAGCGACTCGTGGCCCGACACGACGAGGACAGCGACCCGGTCCGCACGCGGCTGGGAATACTGGCCATCGGACCGGCCGGTGAAAACCAGGCGGGGCTCGCCTGCATCGTGACCGGCGGCGGACATGCAGCGGGGCGCACAGGCATGGGCGCTGTGATGGGCGCCAAGAGGCTAAAGGCGATAGTTGTCATTCCGTCGCGACCGCCGGGGCGTGATGCGCGCGCAGGCGGGTCGCGCGCCGACACCCGCGCCCGCGAAGACGCACGCGCGCGCCAGGCGCACGCCGCCGCGAAGCAGTACACCGCGCTCATCAAGGCTGCCCCCGGCTTTGATCTCGCCAGAGAGTTCGGCACTACCGACTCCGTGCTGTGGTCAGACGCCAACGGCATACTGCCCACACGCAACTTCACGGCGGCAACGTTCGCGGGAGCCGCCGCCACCGACGGTACGAGTGTCGAGCGCTACGTGGTGCGCACGCACGGCTGCCCCGGTTGCGCCATCCGCTGCAAGGCCGAAGTGCGTGTGCCCGCAGGGCCATATGCGGGTCTCAGAGCACAGCGTCCCGACTTCGAGCCGCTCGTCGCCTGGGGCGCCAAGGTAGGCCTCGACGATGTGGAGGCAGTGCTGTACCTGCACGACCTCTGCGACCGTCTGGGCCTCGATTCGATCTCGGCGGGAGCGGCGGCAGCCTTCGCCCTCGACCTGTACGCGCGTGGCATCATCACCACGACGGATACGGACGGCCGCGAGTTGCGCTGGGGCGACGCCGGCGCGCTGGCCGCCCTGCTTGAGGACATGGCGGCAGGCCACGGCTTCGGCGGCCTCCTCGGCGGCGGCGTGCGCCGCGCGGCTCGCGCGCTGGGCCGCGGCGCCGAGCGCTTCGCTTACGAGGTCAAAGGCATGGAGCTGCCGGCCTACGACCCGCGTGGCGCGTTCGGCGCCGCGCTGAGTTCCGCCGTGGCATCGCGCGGCGGTGACTTCACGAGCGTTTACGCGCGGCAGGAGTTCACCCTCACGCCCGACGACGCCGCACGGCTCTACGGCGACGCGCTCGCCGGCGACCCCATCTCCCCCCGCGGCAAGGCGGCGCTCGTGCGCGCTGCCCTGCTCGCCAGCGCTGCCGCCGACTCCCTTGGCATGTGCAAGATCGCCGTGCTCATGCTGCTCAACGACTACGGGCTCGAGGCCACGGCGGCGCTCGCCGAGGCCGTCGCCGGCCTGCCACTCCAGCCCGTGGACGTGCTCCTCGCGGGCGCGCGGGTCGCGACACTCGAGCGCCTGTTCGACATCCGCTGCGGCATCCACGCCGAAGACGACCTCCTGCCGAGTGCCTTTGCCGAGCCGCTGGCGGATGGCCCCCGCGCCGGCAGCAGCATCGACGTCACCGAGATGCGCGACGAGCTCTACCGGCGCATGGGCTGGACGCCCGCGGGAGTGCCGACGGCGTCGACCCTCGAACAGCTCGGGCTCACGGAGTTTACAGGCGAGTGATGAAGCGGACCGCGACGTTGCTGCTGCACGAGGCGGAGGTGGCGCATCTCGTGCGCATCTGCGAAGGTGGCGACGGTCCGGTGGCGCTCGCTTTCACCCGCAAGCACCTGCAGGCGAAGATCCACGACCTTCTGGAGAGCGGCTGACGCGTCATCATCCAGGTGCCCCGTTGGGGCGCTGACTCAAGCTCGCTCTCGCGCTTCGGCTGAAGACCCCCACGAGCGGCCTTTGGGAGTCAGCACGCGCAGCACTGTCGGACGATGGGGGCGCAGGGCAGCGGTCGCGAGGAGAGGAGCCGAATCAGGCAGGTCGGTCACGCAAGACCGGACGCGTGGAGCACCGCCCAGAGCGCGAGCCCGCCGCCGAACACCCACAGTACGTCGAGATGCTCGCGCTCGCGCGCGAGAACCAGCGCAGGGCCGGCGCCACCAACGTCGAGTTCCTCAAGGGCGAGATCGAGAGCATCCCTCTGCCCGATGCAAGCGTGGACGTGATCATCAGCAACTGCGTCGTCAACCTCTCGACCGACAAGGACAAGTCACTCGCCGAGGCCTTTCGCGTGCTCAAGCCGGGCGGCCGGTTCGCGATCAGCGACGTGCTCTTCCAGGGCGACCTCAGCCTGGTGCCGGACCCACTCATGCGCGACGTCGAGGCTTGGTCGGCCTGCATCTCCGGGGCGCTTGAGGAACAGGACTTCCTGGACAAACTGGGGCGTGCCGGCTTCGTCGACGCCGGCGTCGAGGTCACCACCGTCTACGACGGCTCCCCCGAGAACAACATGTGCGGCGCGCCGCCGCTGCCGGACGGCGTGCAGCTGGTCAGCGGCTTCGTGCGCGCCGTCAAGCCCGCCGACGGGTGCTGCGCCCCAGGGTGCTGCGGCTAGCCGCCGGCCGCCGGCTATCTCGGATCTTCCACCGATCGCTTCGGCCCACGGCCGGCGGACTCGCTCGAGCCCGCCGGCCGTACAGCTGTGGTCCAGCTGACGATTAGGCGAACGGGTCAGCGAGAATATTCACTGTGGAGGTAGTGCCAACCGAGGAGGCGCCATGGATCCGAGAGTCCGCAGGCGAGAGACCCTCCACAGCGTCGCCGCCGATGCGCACGGTATCGCGAGCGACAGAGGCGTCTTCTCCGCCCTGCTGCTGGCGTTCGGGGCCGTCGGTGCGGCAGGGGCTCTGGTCGCTGCGGCGGTCCCGGCCTCCCGTGGCCTCCTCGCGGTGTTCCTCGCGTTCGTGGCCGCCATCGTGGTCGTGCTCCTCGTCGACAAGGGGCGAGACGCGCGCAGCTCGCGCCGTCTGGAGACCTCGGAGGCCAAACGGGCGCCGCTCGGCGCGTACCCGAACGAGAGCGACGCAGGGCGCGACCATGGAGGTCGCCGGGCGGCCTGACCGAGAGGCCGGGTGACGAGCCTGTCGACCTCTTCACGCCTGACTCGCTCGATCCGCACGCCAGAGACGCCGTTTGGACCGAGGCGGAGGCCATCTGCAGTGCCGCGGACGAGAGCGATACATGATGCTTCGCCGCTCGTGTACGCCGAGGGCACAAGGACGTATACTCTACGTAGTTGCTGTACGTCAAAGGAACCGGCATGAACACCAAGCTGACACTCCGGCTTGACGACGAACTCATCCGAGAGGCGAAGGAGTACTCACATGAGACCGGCAAGTCGGTCTCGCGCCTGGTCGGGGACTACTTTGCGTTGATCGCCGCCAGACGCACGAGGCGCGAGCCCCGGCTGAGCCCCCGAGTGCGCGCGCTCGCCGGCGCGCTCAAGGGCGCCAAGGTCACCGAGGCCGACTACCTCCGCCATCTTGAACAAAAGTACCGATGAAGGTCGTCTTCGACACCAACGTCATACTGGACGTCCTCATCGGCCGCGAGCCACACTTCGACACGGGTCTGGAACTGTTCGACGAACTCGACAAGGGGAGGCTGGAGGGGGTGATCTGCGCGATCACCGTCACGGCCGTCCACCACTTGGCGGGCAGGACGTTGAAAGCGGCGCGCGCGCGGAAGCTCGTCGCCGATCTGCTCGACCTCTTCGGCATTGCTCCGGTGGACCATGCGGTTCTCACGCGAGCGCTGGATCTCAGGTTCGCGGACTACCAAGACGCCGTCGTGCACGAAGCCGCCATCGCAAGTGGAGCAACGGCGATCGTGACGCGCGACGCCAAGGGCTTCTCGCGCGCGACACTCCCCGTGTACACGCCCATCGAACTGCTCGCAGCGCTGGGCTCGACGGAGGCAGGGCGCGGCGACACCTGATGCAGTTCCGCTTCGGCGCCAGTCAGGAGCGCCAGCTCCGCGCCGTGCCTCGTCGCCCGACTCCCCCACTCCTCTTCAAGCCAATGGTTTGCCGACCGCCTCCAGGCGACGCTTGAACTAGATGTCTACCGCATCTATCATGCTTACACCTTTATGAGCCTTCGCACCCCATCAGCGAACGATTCCCTTGCCACCGAGCCGGCCGGATGCCGGGGCCTTGCGCAGCCATGCGAGCCCGGGGCCGGACGCGCGCTCTCGCGACTGGAGCCGTGGCTGCTGCTGCTGCTCGCCGAAAGACCGGCGCACGGCTACGACCTCGGCGAACGGCTGCACGTACTTCCCGCGGCGCCCGACGCGGACCGCGGGCACCTGTACCGTACGCTACGGCGACTCGAAGAACAGGGGCTGGTCACGTCCGAATGGCAGACGCAGCAGGCGGGTCCGGCGCGACACACCTACACGCTCACGCCGCAGGGGCTCCGGGCGCTGGATGCGTGGTGCGATCACATCCGCGCTGCGCGATCCAGGCTCGAGGCATTCCTCGAACGCCGCGAGAAGCTCGGGCGCACGCCGGCAACGCCCGGCGCCCATGCGGGTGCGACGTCGCGGGAGACCCGATGAAGACGTTCGACCTGGCCGCCGCCCCGTCGGTCCCCGTCGCTGTCCCGGCCTCGGGCATCCACGCCGCCATTCTACTCGACGAGGGCCAAGCCAAGCTGCGGCGCATCGAACTGGACGCCGGCGGCGCGATCCCCCCGTGCCGGATGAGTGACGACGTCGTGTTCGTCGTCCTGCGGGGCTCGGTGGTGGTCACCGCCGGGCCGGAGAAGGAGCAGATCGCGGCGCCGGGGGCCGCGTACATCCCCGGCGGGGCGACGTCACGGTCGCTGCGCGCCCTCGAGCCGTCGCTGATCCTTGCGGTGCTGTGCAAGGGCGCGCGCGCCTATGACCCGCCGCCCGCGAACGCCTGATGGAGATACTCCTCGTCATCACGGCACTCGCCGTCGTCGCCTCGCTCGTCGCCGACCGGCGCAAGACGCTCATGGGCCTGCGCCGCGGTCTACGCATGTTCGTCAACCTGCTGCCCACCCTGGTCATCGTCCTGGCCGCGGTGAGCCTGCTGATGGCGGCCGTGCACCCGGCGACGCTCGAGCGCTGGCTGGGCGGAGGCGGCCCGGTGCCGTTCCTCGCCGCCCTCATCGTCGGCAGCATCGCGCTCATCCCCGGCTTCGTCGCCTTCCCGCTGGCGGGAGTGCTCAAGGACCATGGCGCAAGCACCGCCGTGCTGGCCGCGTTCATCACCACGCTGCTCATGGTCGGCGTCGTCACGCTGCCCATCGAGATCAGGTTCTTCGGCGGCCGCATCGCCGTCTGGCGCAACCTGCTGGCGTTCGGCGGCGCCGTCATCGTCGCGCTCGCCATGACGGCGATCCTCAGGTGACGATGGCGACGCCGGCGAAACGCGCGCTCAAGGCGGTGAAGACCGCGGTCCCCTGGGCGCTGGTCGCGCTCATCGTCGCCCTCTGGGCCTACGACCGCTTCGCCGCCCCGTTGGCCTTCGGCCGGGAGGCCGGCGCCGGTCTCTGGAGCTTCACGCTCGAGATGGCGGCGTTCCTGCCGGCGATGTTCGTGCTCGTCGGGCTCTTCGACGTGTGGGTGCCGCGCCGCATCGTGGAGCGGCACGTGGGTCGCGACTCCGGGCCGCTCGCCATCCTCTGGATGGTGCTGCTCGGGACCCTGCAGGCCGGCCCCCTCTACGGCGCCTTCCCGGTCGCCGTCGCGCTCTGGCGCAAGGGCACGGCGCCGCGCAACGTGTTCATCTACCTCGGCGCTTTCTCAGCGCTCAAGATCCCCATGCTGACCTTCGAGGTCGCCTTCCTCGGCTGGCGGTTCTCGCTGGTGCGCACGGCGGTGACCCTCCCCGTGTTCATCGCCCTCGCCTACCTGCTCGAGCGCCTGCTGCCGTACGATGTGACGATCCCTGACGGGCTGGAACAGACCGCGAGCGCGAGCGCTGCGCCATCCGGCGTGGTCGACTGCCGGGAACGCGACACGGTGCAGCGGACGCAAGCCCCATAGGAGGGACCTGATGGCGAGCAAGGACAGCCGTGCGCCGACCCGCTACGAGGTGGACGGCGTGAACCTCCCCGGAGGCGAAGCCCGCATCAGCGCACGGGGCGGCGACATCCGTTTTGACGGCAGCGGCCGCGGTGCGGCCGACGGCGACACGCTGCCGGGCCCCGCCGACCTGTTGGCCGCCGCACTGGCGGCGTGCATCCTCAA
>Ga0315281_10004090_pt1 | contig 21272 bp, 24 predicted proteins | sample YL17G07_0_MG_FD_204540 | JGI IMG/M metagenome (GOLD analysis project Ga0315281, IMG submission 204540) | Sediment microbial communities from Yellowstone Lake, YNP, Wyoming, USA - YL17G07_0 | ecosystem: Environmental > Aquatic > Freshwater > Lake > Sediment | place: USA: Wyoming | collected...
TCGCGCAGGCCCTGTTTCAGGTCGTGAAAGACGGTCACACCCAGCTTTTCCACGCCGGCGGGGATCAGGGTCACGGGCCCGATCACGCGCAGATCGGGCGTGCCCATCAGGGTGAGCGCATGGATCAGCGAGCGCGCAACGCGCGAATGCAGCACGTCGCCGACGATGGCCACCGACAGCTTGGTGAAATCCTTCTTGAAGTGGCGGATGGTGTACAGATCGAGCAGACCCTGGGTCGGGTGGGCATGGCGCCCGTCGCCGGCGTTGATAACGTGCAGGTGACTGGCGACATGGCTGGCGATCAGATGCGGCGCGCCGCTCTGCGCATGCCGAACCACGAACATATCCGCATGCATCGCCGACAGATTGTCCACCGTGTCGAGCAGGGTTTCCCCCTTGGTGTGCGAGGAGACGGCGATGTTGAGGTTGATAACGTCGGCCGACAGGCGTTTCGCGGCGATCTCGAAGGTGGTGCGCGTGCGCGTGGAGTTCTCGAAGAACAGATTGAATACCGATTTCCCGCGCAGTAGCGGCACCTTCTTGACTTCGCGCGCGGTGACGCCGACGAACGAAGCAGCGGTATCGAGAATATGGGTAAGCGTCTCGCGCGGGAGCCCCTCAATGGTAAGCAGGTGCTGCAGCTCGCCTTTGGCATTCAGTTGTGGATTACGCATCGAATTTCAGCCTGAGTTTTCCATCTGCATCGCGGTCAAGCACCAGCATGCGCCCTGGCGGAATCTCCAGCGTGGCGCCTACGTACTGCGCGGCGACCGGCAACTCGCGCCCGCCGCGGTCGATCAACACGGCGAGGCTGATCGAAGCCGGCCGGCCGTAATCGAATAATTCGTTCATCGCGCCGCGCACCGTGCGGCCGGTGTAGAGCACGTCGTCGACCAGGATGATGTGGCGGCCGTCGACTTCGAACGGGATTTGCGTCGGCTTGATCTGCGGATGCAGCCCGGTCTTGTCGAAATCGTCGCGGTAAAAGGAGATATCGAGCAGACCCAGCGGCAGCACGATGCCCAGTGCCGCGTGCAGCCGCTCTGCCAGCCAGACGCCACCGGTATGAATGCCGACCAGGGCGGTGTCGGCGCTGATGTGCGGTTTGAGCTCGCGCACCAGCACCGCGCACAGCGTTTCAGGATCAGGAAGCGCCAGGGTCATCAAAATGGCTTTGCAAAATGATTTGTGCCGAGACCTGATGCGCGTGCAGCTTGTGCTTGCGCCCGCCTTTTCCGGCCGCCCGCAACACTTCTTCGGCTGCCGCAGAACTCAAGCGCTCATCCACCAGCCCGACCGGCAGTCTGAAACGGGACTCCAGCTGGCGCGCGAAGCGGCGGCAGCGCCGCGTCAACTCATGGTCTGTGCCGTCCATCGAAAGGGGCAGCCCAACCACGAGGAAGCCGGGTTTCCATTCGGCGACGAGCGCGGCAATTGCGTCCATGCGCGCCGCATTGCGCTCTGCGGTGATGAGGGCAAGCGGATGCGCTACGCCGACGCTTGACTCGCCGACCGCGACACCGGTGTATTTTTCGCCGAAATCGAAGGCGAGGACGGTTCCCGCTGCAGGCTGAGAATTGGCCCGCCGGGGAATCGGAGCGGAGGCCGGCATCGCAATCGATCGGATCTTCTCCTTGCTGCTCAAGTTCCCTCCCGTATCCCGCTCAAGCATGCCCCGTGTCCTCGGACAGGCTGGCGAAATCCACACCCAATAATTCCATCGCCGCGGGCAATTTCTCCTCGGCCGGCAAATCGAAGATGATCTGCTCGCCCGCTTCCACCGTCAGCCAGGCGTTCTGTCCCAGTTCGTGCTCCAGCTGCCCGGCGGCCCAGCCCGAGTAACCCAAGGTGACCAGCATTTTGGCCGGACCGGCGCCCCGCCCGACCGCTTCGAGTATGTCTTTGGACGTAGTGAGGCCAAGGTTGTCGCGTACCGTCAGCGTGGAATGCCATTTCCCCGCCGGCTGATGCAGGACGAAGCCGCGGTCGGTTTGCACCGGCCCGCCGAAATAGACGGGAATGTCGTGCAGCTCGCGCGGCTCAAGCCGGAGATTGATGCGCTCGAACAGGGCTTGTAGGCTCAAATCGATAGGACGGTTGACGACCACGCCGAGCGCGCCCTGTTCGTTGTGTTCGCAGATGTAAGTGAGGGATTTGGCAAAATAAGGATCCACCATGTTCGGCATTGCGATAAGAAAATGGTGGGTAAGGTCGATCGCCACAGCGCTAGTTTAAACCTCTGGCGCAACATTCACAATTTCGGCTTTTCGCGAGGCTGGTGTGCGCGGCAGCTTCGCTCGTGAAGTAATGCGCCGCGGCGCCGCGCACATGCGCCCGACGTCAACAGAGCCTAGATTTCGACCATCTCGAAGTCTTCCTTGCGCGCGCCGCATTCGGGGCAGGTCCAGTTGATCGGCACGTCCTGCCAGCGCGTGCCCGGGGCAATGCCCTCGTCTGGCACGCCGGCGGCCTCGTCGTAGAGGTAGCCGCAGATGAGACACATCCACGTCTTGAATTCGGTGCTGGTCGATTCCGCTGCCATGTCCTGAGTCTTCGTTTGAGTTAAAATAGCGCCGCATCTTACTCTGTTGCCATGTCTTGTTCCAGCATGGCACCCACCATGCCCTCCTCCCAGCCGCCGATCGTCCTTAGTTTTGCCGGCACCGATCCCACCGGCGGCGCCGGCATCCAGGCCGATTTGCTCACCTTGTCGAGCATGGGCTGCCACGCACTTTCCGTTGTAACGGCGATCACCGTGCAAGATACCGCCGGGGTCGAAGACGTGCTGCCGATCGAAGCCGACTGGGTCAGCGACCAGGCGCGGGTGCTGCTGGAAGACATGCCGGTGGCGGCGTTCAAGATCGGTATGGTGGGCAGCGTGGAAAACTGCGCCGCCATCGCCGAGGTGGTATCGGACTATCCGGACGTGCCGCTGATTCTCGACCCGGTGCTCGCATCCGGCCGCGGCGACGAAATGGCAACCGAGGACATGATCGAGGCGATGCGCGAACTGCTGATCCCGCAGACCACCATCATCACGCCCAATAGCCTGGAGGCGCGGCGCCTGGCCGACGACGGCAGCGACGTCGAGCGCTCCTTGGAGGACTGCGCCATGCGCATTCTGGAGATGGGATGCGAATACGTGCTGATCACCGGCACGCACGAAAATACGCCGCAGGTGGTCAACACGCTCTATGGCCAGCAGGGCGTCATCCGCAGCGATTCCTGGCAACGCCTGCCCGGAAGCTATCACGGCTCGGGCTGCACGCTGGCCGCGGCCATCGCCGCGACGCTTGCCAACGGTCTGGACATTGCGGAAGCCGTGCGCGAGGCACAGGAGTACACCTGGCAGGCGTTGAACGCGGGCTTTCGCCCGGGCATGGGCCAGCACATCCCCGACCGTTTCTTCTGGGCGCGCGAAACGGAGGACGGCGAGCAGAAACGTGAGGACTGAGGCGTGACGCGCCCGCTCGCGGGACTCTACGCCGTCACGCCGGACGAGCCGCGCACCGATATGCTCGTCCGCAAAGTCGGTCAAGCGCTGCGCGGCGGCGCGCCGGTGGTGCAATACCGCAACAAGACGGCCAGCGCGGCATTGCGCCTCGAGCAGGCGCGCGCCCTTGCGCCGTTATGTCGCGCCGCCGGCGCCGCCTTCATCGTCAACGACGATCTGGCGCTCGCGCTCGAACTCGATGCCGACGGTTTGCATCTGGGCGCAGACGACGGCGACCTCGCCGAAGCGAGGCGGCGCCTGGGACAAGGGAAACTGCTGGGTGCTTCCTGCTACAACCGCATCGAACTCGCCGAGGCGGCGGCGCGCTCGGGCGTGGATTACCTGGCCTTCGGCAGCGTCTTCAGTTCCGGCACCAAACCCGGCGCGATGCGCGCGCCGCTGGCGATCTTCGCCGAGGCGCGCCGGCGCTTCGCCCTGCCGCTGGTGGCGATCGGCGGCATTACCCTGCAAAATGCCAGCGAGGTGTTCGCCGCCGGGGCAGACGCAGTGGCGGTGATCAGCGCGCTGTTCGACGCCGGCAACATCGCCGAGTGCGCGGCCGGTTTTACCCGACTTCATCAACAACACGGGATGCAGCAATGAGCAACGATTCTTTATTTGCCAAGGCCCAGCGATTCATTCCCGCCGGGGTCAATTCCCCGGTGCGGGCGTTTCGTGCCGTGGGTGGGGCGCCCCGCTTCATCGCGCGCGCCGAGGGCGCCTCGATGTGGGACAGCGAAGGCCGGCGCTACCTCGATTACATCGGCTCCTGGGGCGCGATGGTGGCGGGCCACGCCCATCCCGAGGTGGTGGCCGCGGTGTGTGCTGCCGCAAAAAAAGGACTGTCATTCGGCGCGCCGACCGAAGCCGAAATCGAGATGGCTGAACTTTTGTGCAAGCTGCTGCCGGGCATGGATCTGGTGCGCCTGGTCAGTTCGGGCACCGAGGCCACGATGACGGCGCTGCGCCTGGCGCGCGGTTATACCGGCCGCAGCCGCGTGATCAAGTTCGAGGGTTGTTATCACGGCCATGCCGACAGCCTGCTGGTGAAAGCCGGCTCGGGCGCGCTGACTTTCGGCCAGCCGAGCTCTTCCGGCGTCCCGCCTGAAATTGCCGCGCATACGCTGGTGCTCGACTACAACGATGCCGGGCAACTCGCGCGCAGTTTCGCCGAGAGTGGCAAGGACATTGCCGCGGTGATTGTCGAGCCCGTCGCCGGCAACATGAACCTGGTCGCGCCCAAACCGGAATTTCTGCGCGCCCTGCGCGAACTGTGCACCAAATACGGCGCCGTGCTGATCCTCGACGAGGTGATGACGGGTTTTCGCGTTGGCTTGACCGGTGCGCAGGGCCGCTACGGCATCGAACCCGACCTCACCACGCTGGGCAAGGTCATTGGTGGCGGCATGCCAGTGGGCGCTTTCGGCGGGCGGCGTGACATCATGCAAAAAATCGCGCCGCTCGGCCCGGTCTACCAGGCCGGCACGCTCTCGGGCAATCCCGTGGCGGTCGCCGCGGGCCTTGCCACGCTGAAGTTGGTGCAGGCCCCCGGCTTCTATGAAAGACTCGGCGCCAGCACGCGCGCGTTGACCGAAGGCCTAAGCGCGGCGGCGAAAAAACACGACGTAGCATTTTCCGCGCAAGCGATCGGCGGCATGTTCGGCATCTATTTCCGGGCGAGCGTCCCGCACAGCTTTGCCGAAGTGATGGAGTGCGACAAGGAGACATTCAACCGGTTCTTCCACGCCATGCTCGAGCGCGGCGTGCATTTCGCGCCCTCGGCCTACGAAGCGGGCTTCGTCTCCGCCGCGCACACGCAACAGGACATCGGCGCGACCATCAGCGCTGCCGACGCGGTGTTCGCAACGCTGGGCAAATAGAAAACGCGAAACGAACGGTGCGCCGGCCCGGGCAAAGCCAGCAATAACAGATGATGAATGCCGGGTTGTGCCCGTGTCCCATGGCGGATTCTAGCAGCAGGGTTATCATGGCTGCATCGCCTTGCGACGGGTTTCGAATATGTCCGAAATGCGCAGTGACGCCGAACTCGAGCGGACCGCGGGTCCATTGGAAATCTGGGCCTGGGCGATGTACGACTTTGCCAACTCCGGCTATACCACGGTGGTGCTTACCGCGATTTTCAATGCCTACTTCGTTGCGGTCGTGGCGGGCAACGCGCCCTGGGCAACCTTTGCCTGGACCGCGACATTGTCTTTGTCCTATGCTTTGGTGATTGTCACGGCCCCGATCATCGGCGCCTATGCCGATCTGCGCGCGAACAAGAAGCGACTACTGCTTATTACGACCGTCGGCTGCGTTCTTGGTACAGCGGCTCTCGCACTCGCCGGCCCCGGCAATCTGCTGATCGCCGTCGTCTGTGTGGTCATATCGAATTTCTTCTTTGGTACCGGCTGCGATCTGGTTGCGGCGTTTCTGCCGGAGTTGGCGCGTGGCAGGAACTTGGGCAAGGTATCGGGCTGGGGCTGGAGCCTGGGCTACCTGGGCGGCTTGCTTACGCTGGGTGTCTGCCTGGCTTACGTATCCTGGGCTCAAGCCGCGGGCCAAGCCGCGGCCGAGTTTGTGCCGGTGACCATGCTCATTACGGCGGCGCTGTTTGCGTTGGCGAGCGTGCCGACTTTTGCCATTCTGCGCGAACGCGCGACGCCGCAGCCATCGGCCGCGGGCACATCGCTGGTCGCTGCCGCGTTCGCGCGTCTGGCGGACACCTTGCGCCACGCAGCGCGCTACCGCGATTTGCGCCGTTTTCTGATATGTCTCGTGTTCTACCAGGCTGGAGTACAGACCGTGATCACCCTAGCGGCGATCTACGCCGAACAGGCGATGGGATTCAACATCCAGGACACGCTCATGCTGGTGCTGGTGGTCAACGTCACTGCGGCGCTGGGCGCGTTCTTTCTGGGCAACGTTCAGGATCGCATCGGCCATGTCACGACCATCGCGCTCACGCTGGCCGGCTGGATCGCGACGGTGCTGATCGCCTGGACGGCCGACACGCGGCCGCTGTTCTGGATTGCGGCGAACCTCGCCGGCTTGTGCTTGGGCGCTTCGCAGTCGGCGGGCCGCGCCCTGGTCGGTTATCTGAGCCCCAGCGCGCGCCGCGCCGAGTTTTTCGGGCTGTGGGGGCTGGCGACGAACCTGTCTTCGATTCTCGGCCCCATAACCTACGGCAGCGTGAGTTGGATATCGCAGGGCAACCACCGTCTCGCCATGCTGATCACCGGCGCCTTCTTTGTGGCCGGATTGCTGATACTGCAGGGCGTCGATGCGCGGCGCGGCCGGCGCGCCGCGCTGAAGAACGCGTAGCCGGCACGATGCCGGCAGTCTACGGAAGCTGGGCCGAGGGCATGCGCGCGCGTATCGTTTCGCTGTAGCGCCGCAGGAACTCGGAGTCGCGATTGCGCTCGTAGTAAAGCGGTCGTGGCAGCATCGCTGCCAGTCGCGCCGCCTGGTCGGCGTTCAAGCCGGCGGCGCTGATTTGGTAATAATGCCGGGCCGCGGCTTCGGCGCCGAAGACACCGCTGCCCCACTCGGCGACATTCAGATAGATTTCGAGAATGCGCTCCTTGTCCATCAGCAGCTCCAGCATCCAGGTAATGACGGCCTCCTGCCCCTTGCGCCACAGGCTCTTGTCGCCGGAGAGGAACAAGTTCTTGGCCAACTGCTGGCTGATGGTGGAGCCGCCGGCGACCACTTTTCCCTTCTTCTGGTTCTTCTCCAGCGCTTTCTGGATGCCTTCCCAGTCGAAGCCATCGTGCTCGGAGAACTTCGCGTCCTCGGCAACGATCACCGCACGCTTGAGTTCGTCGGAGATGCGCGCGTAACTGGCCCACTGCTGCTTCAGGCTCGCACCGGAATCGCGTTCGCGCAAGCGCTCCAGTCGCGCCTGCATGAAGCTGGTGTTCTGCGGATTGTGTCCCGTCCAGTACCAGATATGCGCGGCAAACCAGCTTTGGTAGAGGAGCAGCGCGATGAACAACAGGCCGAGCGTGTAGCAGAACGCCTTCCACAGCCCTAGCAGAGCACGCTTGAGCGCGCGAGCCATGCTCAGGCGCTTGCTTGGCGGAGCAGCTTCCGTACCGGCGCGCTGTCCGGATGCAGTCCGCGCCAGATGAAGAACGATTGCGCCGCCTGCTCCACCAGCATGCCCAGTCCATCGGCGAGCGCCGCAGCGCCCTCGTGGCGCGCAAACGCAAGAAAAGGTGTTTCCCCCACGCCGTACATCATGTCGTAGGCGAGCGCGCCGCGGGCGAACACGCCCCGCGGCAACGGCGGCAGCTCGCCTGCCAGGCTCGCCGAGGTTGCGTTGACGACTAGATCGAACTGCCTGCCGGCAAGCGCGGCATAGGTGGCGGCTTCGAGCGCGCCGCGAAAACTTTGCGCAAGACGTTGCGCCTTGTCGAGCGTGCGGTTGGCGATTAGCAACTGCGCCGGTTGCTGCCCGAGCAGGGGCCCGATCACGCCGCGCGCAGCGCCGCCTGCACCGAGCAGGAGTACGCGAGCACCGGCGACGGCGCAGCCGAGATTACGCGCCAAGTCGTGCACCAGCCCGATGCCGTCGGTGTTGTCGCCAATGATTGCACTACCTTCGAATTCGAGCGTGTTTACCGCCTGTGCCGCCTGCGCGCTCTCCGATAGCCGGTCGGCATAGTGAAACGCCTCGCCCTTGAACGGCAGCGTGACGTTCAAACCGCGCCCGCCGCGGTTGCGAAACGCATCGGCGGTCGCAATGAACGCGCCGGTCGGCGCGAGCAGCCGCTCATACACCAAGTCCTGTCCGGTCTGGCGTGCAAACTCGGCGTGGATCCGCGGCGACAGGCTGTGCGCGACGGGATTGCCGATGACGGCGTATCGGTCCGACATGGCGGAGAATCACTCTCCAAACAGTTTGTCGCCCGGCGCGAATGTCCAGGTACGGGTGATGACCAGAATATCCGTGTCGCGCCTGATATTGGCGGGGAAGCCGGCGTATGGCGAGCCCATCTTTACAATGCGCTCGGCAGCGCGGTCGAGAATCTGGTGGCCGGAGGAACGCTGCACCTCGACTGCTTCCAAGCTGCCGTCGGCCTTGATCGAAACGGTGAGCACGAGACTGCCATAGATGCGGCCGCGCGCGCCGTCCGGATAGTTCAGGTTGCCGATTCGTTCGACCTTGAGACGCCAATCCTCGACGTATTGCGCGAAGCGGTATTCCTGCGCGCGCGAGCCGATAAACGCTCGTCGCGGGCGCTGCTGGTATTCCTCAAGCTGACGCGCGATTTGCGCTTCCAGGCGCGCGATCGCAAGCGCGCTGGTAGCGAGGTCTTGGCCCGGTACCTGGCGCTGCGGCGTCTCCGCCGCTGCCGTCGCCTTGGGCTGTTCGGCGGCGGTCACGCTTTTCGCCGCCTGCAGCCGGGTCATGATCTTCAGCTGCTGCGCCTCCAACTCCTGCATCCGGCGCGCCGCGCGTTTGGCGTCGGCGCCGGACTCGGTCTCCCTCAGCGCTGGCAGCGGCGTCTTGGCGCGCCGGCGCTCGTCGGTGTTGCCGCCCCCATCGAGATTGGCCTGCGCCAGCACATCGGCCTTGACCGGCTTCGCGCGCGTCTTGCTATTGACCAGCACGACTTCCAGCGCCTGGGACGCGTACCGGTCGAGGATGATGTCGGGGAGCTTGAAATGGATGGACAACACCACCGCATGCAGGACAATGGACAGACCCAGTGCGAGCGTAAAACTGCGCGACGAGGGATCCATGCCAGCCATGAACTCAGGCCAGCGCAGATGCATGGAACCGAGCGGATAGACGCTGTGCAATCAGACCCCAAAAACTCTTAAAATCAAAGTATTTTACGCTTTTCGAGAGAATTCATCTTAACTTTCGTTTTGACGCATCTTGCGATGCTGCGGCTGCGTCGCAGGGTTGCAAACGGCAGGTCCTCCGGCTCGCCCGTTCGGCCTGCGCTCGCGCTACCCTGGGCGCTCTCGCGCTGACGCGTCAACCGCCGCGGTCCTCAGCCGGTCCCTTGTATCGCGCTTTGACCGAGTTATCGATCAGATCCACCCCCTCGATATCGAGCAACACGCGGCTGCCGACTTCCAGGTTTGGCAGCGAGGGCACGCGGATATACAGCGGAATGCCTTCGAACTTGACCAGATTATCGCGCAGCACCTGTGCCGTCGACAGCGTAATCTGCTCCTGCAGCAGCCAGCGCAGGCACCAGTAATGCTCCATCTTTCCCTGGAACTGATCGTAAGCCGCGTAGGTCAGTTCGAACTCGCGCATCGCCGCGAGCAGGTCCGCGGAATTCTTGGGAAATGGCGGCGCGGTACCCGAGAGGCAGGCAAGCAATTGCCACTGGTTTGCCAGATCGACGTAGCGGCGCAATGGCGAACTCGCCCAGACGTAATGCGATACGCCCAGCCCCTGATGCGGCGAGGGCACCGTAGTCATACGGACTTTGCCGTTGGATTGGGCGCGGTAGATGGCGGGCACACCGCGGTCGGCGAGCAGTCTGCCCCAGTTGTTGTTGGCGCTGATCATCAGTTCCGACACCAGTTTGTCCAGCGGCGCGCCACGCCTGCGCTCGACGATGCTGACGCGTTCATTTTCGACATAAAAATTATAGTCGACGCGGTCCTGGTGCACCGCGGGCTTGCCGCGTGCCGCCTCCAGTTCGAGCGCGAGCCGCCACAGGAAGAACAGCTCGGCCTCGAACGGCAGCTCGCCGCGTTCCTCGCCGGCGAGGAACGCGGCGTCCAGTGCCTCCACCTGGTGGTGGCGCAGGTTGGCAGCGATCTTTACGCGTTCGATGCGGGTTTCCTGCGCCTCTACGATATGCGACAAGGGATTGATGTCCAGGTACAGCGACAGCGCCGGGCATTCCCGGCCTTCGGCAAGAGTGTAGCGTTCAATCACCCGCGGCGGCAGCATGGTGATCTTCCGGCCGGGAATGTAGGTGGTGGACAGGCGCGCGCGCGCGATCTTGTCCACTTCGGACCCGGGCGTGAAACCCAATGCCGGGGCGGCGATGTGAATGCCGACGCGGTAGCGGCCGTTGGCAAGTCGCGTCAGCGAGAAGGCATCGTCGATTTCGGTAGTGCTGGCATCGTCCAGGCTGAACGCCGCGACATCGGCCAGGGGCAGGCTTGGCGGCTCGTCTGCGGCGACGCTCTCGAACACGCCGCTGGCGTGCGGAAAGTATTCGAACAGAAACGCCCCCAGATGGTAATCGTGGCTGGAAGGCAAGGCGCCGGCGCGCTCAATCAGCTTCGCGGCGGAGAGCCCGCTCGCTTCGCAGGCCAATTCCAGCGCCTTGGTCTCGATGCGATTGCGCTCCGGGCTGTACAACAACTGCGGCAGAATCGCGCGCAGCGCTTCGGGCAAAGTGCCGCGCTGCAGTTCGTCGGCCCACGCCCTGATCTGCGCCTCTTGCGCGCGTCTTTTCTCAACGCCTGCAAGCGCCGCCTTGAGCGTGTCGGCGGGCGCTGCGCGAAAGCGGCCCTTGCCTTTGCGGTAGAAGTACATCGGCGCCGATTGCAGTTTTAGCAGAATCGCCGCCGCCTCCAGCGCATTGGCCACATGGCCGCAGTAGTCGCGCGCCAGGTCGGTGAAAGCGAACTCCGCTTCGCCGCAGCATTGCCACAGGAATTCGGTGTCAATTTCGGCCGCGAGCGCTTCGGCGCGGCCCAGGAGTTCGCCAAGCGGCGGGACTTCGAAGCGCAGCAACACACTCGTTGCCTTGATTTTGCTCCTCTTGCCGCGCGCGGCCTCCACCTGCATCGAAGCATCGCTTTCGGCGAGCACAGTGCCGACTTTGAATGAGCCGGTCTCTTCATACAGCACGTTCATGGGGTCAGGGCCGAAGCAATTGGGTTGGTCGAGCGCCGCGGCCACACTTGACGGGCAGGTTGAAACGCCTGGCGTTTGAGCGGTGTCCGATTTGATACAGCGGGTTGAAATTATACGCCAGCCGCGCTACTGCGCGCCGGTGGACCGGCGCGCCGATTGCGGGCGTGCTCAATCCTGTCCCTGGCTTTGGCTTTGCAGAGGCTTGGCCGCCCGGGACCTGAGCTTAGACTTGCGCTAATCCCGCGAATTCGAGGATCAGCGGGATATGCTCGGGGAAACGCGTCAGACTGTGGTCGCCACCTTCGATGACGATCTGTCGCGCGCCTGCATATTTGTTCACCGCGCAACGATAGTCGAGCACCTCGTCCCCGGTCTCCACCAGCAGCAGGTAGCGCTGCGCCCGGACCGTGGGCAGGTAGAACCTTTCCCACTGGCGCAGATGCGCCTCGGTGAGTTCATATTGCCGCTGGGTATGCAGGTTGCGCTGCACGCCGAGATAGGCGCGCAAGTCCTCGTGCGGATACACGGCGGGATTGATCAAGACGGCACGGATATCGTGCCGCTCGGCGAGATAGGTGGCGTAGAAGCCGCCGAGCGAACTACCGACGAGGGTGATGGATCCGCGCGGATACTTCGCCATCTCGGCCTCTAGCACTGCCATGGCACGCGTGGGCTCATGCGGCAGCGCCGGACAGCAGAAGTGCGCGCCCAGACCGCAGCCGGCCATATGGCGTTTCAGCACCTGGGCCTTGTGCGAACCGGGCGAACTGTTGAAGCCGTGCAGATAGATCAGCATCTTGACTCGGTACTGTTCGGTACCGCGGCGCAATCGCCCGGTCGACTGCGATCAGCTTGGCAATGCGGCAGCTGCATTCAGCCGATCGAGCAGCTTCTGGTGTATGCCGCCGAAACCGCCGTTGGACATGACCAGCACCTGGTCGCCAGGCCGGGCCGCGGTGACGATGGCGCTAACCAGGGCATCGAGATCGTCACGGCAGACCGCCCTGGCGCCGAGCGGCGCGAGCGCCTCCGCGGGATTCCAGCCAAGCTTCGCGCTGAAGCAGAAAACCAGATCGGCCTGTGCGAGGCTGCCGGCGAGTGCATCTTTCATTACCCCGAGTTTCATCGTATAGGAACGTGGTTCGAGCACGGCCAGAATGCGCGAAGTACCTACTTTGTGGCGCAAGCCGGCCAGGGTGGCGGCGATTGCCGTCGGATGGTGGGCGAAGTCGTCATACACCAGGACCCCGCCAGCCGTGCCGCGCAGTTCCATGCGGCGTTTCACGTTGCCGAAACGGCACAAGGCGTCACAAGCTGCGTCTGCGGCCACGCCAGCGTGACGGGCGGCGGCAATGGCGGCGAGGGCATTGGCTTGGTTATGTTGGCCCAGAAGTTCCCAAGTCACCCTCCCCTGTTCCATTCCCGCGAAACTGACACGGAAGGCGCCGGCATCCAGCGCCTCCGCCTGCCAGCCGTCACTGACGCCAAAATGCTCGATAGGGGTCCAGCAGCCGAGCGCCAACACTCGGGCTAAAGCAACGTCAACGCCGTTGGCGACGAGCAAACCCGACTTCGGTACAGTTCGAACAAAATGATGAAATTGCCGCTCGATAGCTGCAAGATCTGGGAAGATGTCAGCATGATCGAGCTCAAGATTATTCAAAACGGCAGTTCTCGGACGGTAATGCACGAATTTCGAGCGCTTGTCGAAGAAGGCCGTGTCGTATTCGTCCGCCTCGATCACAAAGACTCGGGAATCGGTCAGGCGGGCGGAAGTGCCGAAATCCTGTGGCACGCCGCCGATGAGAAAACCCGGCCTCTTTCCGGCAACTTCAAGAATCCAGGCGAGCATGGATGAAGTGCCTGTTTTTCCATGTGTTCCGGCGACTGCGAACACCCACTTATCACGCAGGATATGTTCAGCCAGCCATTGCGGGCCGGAGATATAGGGTTCGCCGCGGTCAAGAATTTCCTCTACCAGGGGCATGCCGCGAGTGACGACGTTGCCGATCACCCACAAGTCCGGCGCTAAACGTATCTGTTCGGCGCCATAGCCTTCGATCAAGGCTATGCCCTGGGCCTCGAGTTGACCGCTCATCGGCGGATAGACGTTCGCATCGCAGCCGGTGACCTTGTGACCCGCTTGCCGCGCGATCGCAGCGACGCCGCCCATGAAGGTGCCGCAGATGCCGAGGATGTGGATATGCATGGACAAAATCGTTGGTTATCGCCGGATCTGCATTCCACTGCAGCGGCAAATTCGCTACGCGAAATAGGCAGCTTCCCCGGCCCGCAGCTGCGGAATGACACTGCTAGCGAGTTTACCTTATTTCGGTTGCTGCCCCGCTGCGCTATCATTCTTACCTGATTACGCGTGGAGCGCTGCCATGCCCAAGGAACAGAAGTCAAAGCAACAACACATGCGCACCCGGATTGCCGCGATCGCGGCACGTATCATGGCCGAAGACGGCGTCGAGGATTTCGCCACGGCCAAGCGCAAGGCGGCACGCCAACTCGGCGCCGGCGATACCCAGTCCCTGCCCACAAACGACGAGATCGAAACCGAGCTGCGCATGTACCAGTCGCTGTATCAAGGCGAAGAACAGCGCGAGCGCGTTCGTTTTCTGCGCGGCCAGGCGCTGGCAGCGATGGAACAGCTGGCTGATTTCAAGCCCTATCTCACCGGGCCGGTGCTGAAAGGCACCGCCGGCCGCTACGCCGACATCGATCTGCAGGTATTTGCCGACAGCGGTAAGGACCTGGAGATCTTTCTGCTGAACCGAAACATTCCTTACCAAACCTCTGAATTGCGGCATTACAGCGGCAATCAGGAGCGCGCGGTGAGCGTGTTGTCCTTGGACTGGGAGGGTACGCCAGTTCGCGTTGCGGTCTACTGGCCGGAGGATGAGCGCCGCAGCGTAAAGACCTCGCCATCAGGCCGGCCGCTCGAGCGCGCCGGCCTGGATGCGGTGCGTACCCTGGTCGCCAGCGGTGAATAGGGCGCTCCAGGCGGGATTATTTCTGGCGGTGGCGGGACTGGCTGGCGTAGGCGGCTTCTATTTCCACCGGGACGACCCCATGCTCGCCGCGACGGAAGCCGCCGCATCGAGGCTGGTTTCGGCGACGCTCCCGGACCTAAGTGGCAAGCCGCAGTCGCTGTCGCAATGGCGCGGCAAAGTGCTGGTGGTAAATTTCTGGGCGACGTGGTGCGTGCCCTGCCGGGAAGAAATCCCGGCATTGATGAATGCGCAAAGGAAATATGTCGCTAATGGTGTTCAAATTGTAGGTATCGCCATCGATAATGCTTCTAAAGTTAGAGATTACGCGAGGGAGATGCACATCGATTATGCGCTTCTGATCGGTGCAGTCGAAACCCTCGGCATGGCCAGCGATCTGGGTAATCGCGCCGGTGTCTTGCCATTCACTGTGGTGCTGAACCGAGCGGGAAAAGTGGTACACACGCAAGCCGGGGCGCTCACCGAGTCGTCAATAGGTAGGATATTGATGCCGCTGCTCTGATGCAGGTTATTGAAAACTCTGTAATTTGTGCTAACTTCTTCGAAAAGATAGACAATAGGCGCCTATTTGCGGCAAACTTGCGGATATGCCGAAAAGAATATCTAGTCCGGTTGGGCTTGGGTCAGAACCACGCGCGAAGCCCGGTGCGAAAAGAATTTTGGTCCTGCACGGCCCCAATCTGAACCTGTTGGGAAGTCGCGAGCCGGAGATCTACGGTCGCGAAACGCTGGCCAAAATCAATCGGCGCCTGATCGCACAGGGACGGGCAGCGGGCGCGACCGTGGCCTGCTTCCAGAGTAACCACGAGGGAGCGCTCATCGACCGGGTGCAGCAATCCAAGAAAGATCGGGTCGACGCTATTATTATCAATCCCGCCGGCTTCACCCACACCAGCGTCGCTCTGCGCGACGCCTTGGTCGCGGTGGCGATCCCGTTTATCGAAGTTCATTTATCGAACATCCACGCCCGCGAGCCATTTCGCCGTCATTCCTATTTTTCCGATCGGGCGACCGGAACCATTTGCGGCCTGGGCAGCCGCGGCTACGAGCTGGCGCTGCAGTTCATTCTGCGACAGAACTAGGGCCACCTGGATTCGGCCGATTCCGGCGCGCCGGGCTGGCGCCGCGCAGTGAGGAGGAACAGCCATGGATTTGCGCAAACTGAAAAAACTGATCGACCTGGTACAGGAATCGGGCATCTCCGAACTGGAGGTCACCGAGGGCGAAGAAAAGGTCAAGATCGTCAAGAGCGGCGCCGCGGCTGTCGCCCATACGGGTCCCGCGCCGAATCTGGCGCCAGCATCCGTATCGGCGCCAGCGCCCGCGGCAGCGGCTGCCGCGATCCCGGGCCACGTGGTCAAGTCGCCCATGGTCGGCACGTTCTACCGCTCTCCCTCACCGGGGGCCAAGCCCTTTGTGGAGGTGGGCGATACGGTCAAGTCCGGGGACACGATTTGCATCATCGAAGCGATGAAGCTGTTGAACGAGATCGAGTGCGACAAGGACGGCGTCATCAAGGCGATACTCGCGGAGAACGGGCAGCCGGTTGAGTATGGCGAACCCCTGGTGGTCATAGATTGAGGCATGAGGCGGGAGAGGTGGTCAAACGCGCCCCAATCCCGGGTACGTTCGCGCGCGCGCCGGCGCGTCGGCCTTGCCGGATTCCGGTGAATCCGGCCCAGGGCCGCGAGGGATTTGCGCTTCGCGATGTTTAAGAAAGTCCTCATCGCAAATCGGGGCGAGATCGCCCTGCGCATCCAGCGCGCCTGTCGCGAGCTCGGCATCAAGACCGTCATGGTGCACTCCGAGGCCGACAGCGAGGCCAAGTACGTCAAGCTCGCCGATGAGTCGGTATGCATCGGTCCGGCGCAGTCCTCGGCCAGCTACCTCAATATTCCGGCCATTATCAGCGCGGCGGAGGTGACCGATTCCGAGGCGATCCATCCGGGATACGGTTTTCTGGCGGAAAACGCCGACTTTGCCGAGCGCGTGGAAAAAAGCGGCTTCGTTTTCATCGGCCCGCGTCCCGACACCATACGTCTGATGGGCGACAAGATCAGCGCCAAAGCGGCGATGAACAAGGCGGGCGTGCCCTGCGTGCCCGGCGCCGAAGGGGCATTGCCCGAGCAGAATGAGGAAATCCTCAAGATCGCGCGCAAGGTCGGCTATCCGGTGATCATCAAGGCCTCTGGCGGCGGCGGCGGACGCGGGATGCGCGTGGTGCACACCGAGGCGGCGCTGCTCGCGGCGGTGAACCTGACGCATCAGGAGGCGCAGGCCGCTTTCGGCAACCCTGCCGTGTACCTGGAGAAGTTCCTCGAAAATCCGCGTCACATCGAGATCCAGGTGCTCGCCGATGAATACAAGAACGCGGTCTACCTGGGCGAGCGCGACTGCTCGATGCAGCGTCGGCACCAGAAGGTCATCGAGGAAGCGCCAGCGCCGGGCATCACCGAACGCCAGCGCGTGCGCATCGGCGAGCGTTGCGCCGAAGCCTGCCGCAAGCTCGGCTATCGCGGCGTCGGCACCTTCGAGTTCCTGTACGAGAACAACGAGTTCTTTTTCATCGAAATGAACACGCGCATCCAGGTCGAGCACCCGGTCACCGAAATGATCACCGGGGTGGATCTGGTGCAGGAGCAAATCCGCGTCGCCGCGGGGGAAAAATTGCGTATCCGCCAGCGCGACGTGGTGCTGCGCGGACATGCCATCGAATGCCGCATCAACGCCGAGGATGCGTTCAAGTTCACGCCTTCGCCCGGGCGCATCACCTCCTACCATCCGCCCGGCGGGCCCGGCATCCGCGTCGATTCGCACATCTACCAGGGCTACTTCGTGCCGCCCAATTACGATTCGCTGATCGGCAAGGTGATCGCCTACGGTGAAACGCGCGAGCAGGCGCTGCGCCGCATGCGCATCGCGCTGTCGGAAATGGCGGTGCAAGGCATCCAGACCAACATTCCGCTGCACCAGGCGCTGCTGCTCGACGAGCGCTTCATCAAGGGCGGCACCAGCATCCATTATCTCGAGCAGAAGCTCGCACAGCAAAAGATCGAAAAAGGGTGATCCCCTGGCTTGGGTGTCGCTCATACTGCGTGCCGACGCACGTGTTGCCGATGCGCTGAGCGACGCTCTGCTCGCGCAGGGCGCCCAGTCGGTCAGCATTGAGGATGCCAATGCCGGCAGCGCCGAAGAGGCCCCGCTGTATGGCGAGCCCGGCGAGCCGGCGCAGGGCGCCTGGCCGCAGAGCTTGATCAAGGCGCTGTGCGAGCAAGGGGAGAATGTCGGCCAGATCATCGCCGCAGCCTGCGCGCAGATCGGGCTGGCGTCGTTGCCGCACTACCATGCCGAATTGGTGGCGGACGAGGATTGGGTGCGGCTCAGTCAGTCGCAATTCGAGCCGATCCGCATTTCCGACAAATTGTGGATCGTGCCCTCCTGGGCGATGGCGCCCGCTGCTGATGCAGTCAATCTCGTGCTCGACCCCGGCCTCGCCTTCGGCACCGGCGGTCATCCCACCACGCGGCTGTGCCTCGGCTGGCTGGAGCGGACCGTGCAAGGCGGGGAACGCATTCTGGACTACGGCTGCGGTTCGGGTATATTAGCCATTGCCGCGCTGCGCCTCGGCGCGCGCGACGCGCTGGGGGTGGACGTCGATCCGCTGGCGCTCGCCGCGGCGCGCGCCAACGCCGCGCGCAATCGGGTCGACGCCCGTTTTATCAACACGGAGACGGCTCCTGATTTCCAGGCAGACCTCGTGGCCGCGAATATACTTGCCAATCCGCTGATCCTCCTCGCGCCGCTGCTTGCGCGCTGCCTGCGCAAGGGCGGCCGCATGGCGCTGTCGGGCATACTCGATGCGCAGGCGGGGGAGGTAATCGATGCGTATGCGCCGTGGTTTGCGCTGCGCGTCGGCGCCAGTGACGAAGGCTGGGTGCTGCTGGAAGGCCTGCGGCATTGATTACCCGCTGCCCCTCCTGTGATACACATTTTCGCGTGCACGCCGAGCAACTCGCTGCGCGCGCCGGCCAGGTGCGCTGCGGCAAATGTAGCGGGGTATTCAATGCGCTCGAGCATTTGCTCGAAGAGAACGCGCCCGCGCACTCGCACGGGTCGACGCGGGAGCGCGAAGCAGCGCCCGCGCATGCTTCCGCTGCTGCACGGGCGCTGGCGCCGGGTCGCGCAGCCGACGCAGCGGCGGAACCGGTCGAAAGCGGCGCCGTTACGCCTGCGGTTGCATTGCCGAAGCAGGCGAACAGCGCAGCGTCGTCCGGCGCCAGCGGCTTTGATTTCGGGCGGATCGCGGCGGCGGAGCCCGCCAGGCCGCTGCGCCGCTGGCCGTGGTTGCTGGGCGCGCTGCTGCTGTTGCTGATATTGCTCGCGCAGGCGGGGTATCACTACCGCAGCACCATCACGCTACTCTTCCCCGAAACCAAGCCGTACGCCGCTGCGCTGTGCGCGAAGCTGGGTTGCGAATTGCCGCTGCCACGGCGCATCGAAATGATCAGCATCGAAGCCTCCGACCTGCAGGCGGACACGACCAACCCCAACGTTATGGTGTTGTCAGCGACGGTCAAGAACCGCGCCATTTTCAATCAGCAACATCCCATGCTCGAGTTGACGCTCACCGACTCGCAGGACCTGCCGGTAGTGCGACGCGTGCTCGCGCCGCAGGATTATTTCGGCAAAGCCGTCAACACGCAGGCCGGGTTTGCTGCCAACGCCGAAATCGCGATCAAGGTGTTCATCGAAGGCTCGCAGGTCAAGGCCACCGGCTACCGCTTGTATTTGTTTTATCCATGAGCCGACTTCGGGTATCCTTGACGGTTGTTTCAGCATGTCTGACACAGCGTCTAAATTGCGGCAGTTTGAGGGGACGTGTCCCCTCATTTCGTAACCGGGTCTGAGCCGCTTTCGAAGCGCTGCTCCGAGCCTGTCGCGAGACCCACAACCACGGAATCGAAATAGCTATGCGCATCCTGCTGCTAGGATCGATCGCCTACGACAACATCATGGTATTCGAGGGGCGCTTCCGCGAGCACATCCTGCCCGACCAGATTCACATGCTCAACGTGGCTTTCCTGGTACCGGCATTGCGCCGCGAATTCGGCGGCTGTGCTGCCAATATCGCCTACAACCTGCGCTTGCTGGGGGGCGAGCCGCTGATCATGGCCACCGTTGGCGAGGATGCCGAATCCTATTACAGACGGCTCGACGCGCTTAATATCGCACGCACGCACGTGCGCGAAGTCGCGGGCACGTATACCGCGCAGGCCTTCATCACCACGGACCTCGACGACAACCAGATCACGGCTTTTCATCCGGGGGCGATGGGGCATTCACATCTCAACAATGTCTCCGCGGCGGGCGACGTCGGGCTCGCCATTGTTTCCCCCGACGGGCGCGAGGGCATGTTGCAGCACGCGCGCGAACTGAAAGAGCGAGACATCCCCTTCGTGTTCGATCCGGGCCAGGGGCTGCCGATGTTCTCCGGCGCCGAGCTCCTCGATTTCGTGAAACTTGCCAGCTATGTCGCGGTCAATTCCTACGAGGGCAAAATGCTGGAAGACCGGACCGGCGAATCGATCGCAGATCTGGCGAAACGGGTGCAGGCGCTGATCGTGACCCATGGCAGCGCGGGGTCCGAGATTCACGTGGGCGGTCAACGACTGGAGATTCCCTGCGTTAAGGTTGACAACATCGTCGATCCGACCGGCTGCGGGGATGCGTACCGCGCCGGCCTGCTGTATGGCATCGCCGAAGGCATGGATTGGCGCTCGACCGGGCAACTCGCGGCGCTGATGGGCGCGCTCAAGGTCGGCGCGCGCGGCGGACAAAACCATCGTGCCACACGCGCCGAGATCGAGGCGCTCTACCGCCAGCATTTCAACGCGCAGTTAGGGTGAAGGGACCAGCAATGAGGATATCAGCAAGACTGGCAATTGCGGGCGCTGTCGCGGTCATGGTCAACGTTGGCGGTTGTGCCAGCACCAGCTCGGGCAGCGTTTATTCAGGCGGCCAGGCGCGGCAGGAGCAGACGGTGCGCCTGGGCGTGGTCGAAAGCGTACGCCAAGTCAGCATCGAGGGCTCCAGAAGCGGCGTCGGCGCAATGGCCGGCGGCGTAGCGGGTGGGGTGGCCGGCAGCAATGTCGGCGGCGGCAAGGGGAGCACCATCGGTTCTATCCTCGGCGCGGTCGCTGGCGGCGTCGCCGGCAATGCGATCGAACAGGGGGTGACCAAGAAGCAGGGCCTGGAGATCACGGTCAAGCTCGACAACGGCGAACTGCGCGCCATCACGCAGGAGGCCGACGAAGCCTTCCGGCCGGGCGAGCGCGTGCGCCTGCTGTCCGCGGGCGGCGTGACGCGCGTGACGCATTAATTTCCTCGCCGGCTATTCACTCCAGCGCCGCGCGTAGTTTGGCGGCATTCGCTTCCAGTTGTTCGCGTGGCGGATTCTTCGCCGGCCAGGCGAGGTGCATCCCGTCTTGGTCGTAGCGCGGCACGATATGCAGATGAAAGTGATATACGGTCTGGCCCGCGGCAGGTCCATTGGCCTGGTATAGCGTCACGCCTTCGGGCGCGTACGCTTTTTGCACTGCTCGCGCCACGCGCGCGGCGGTCTGGAATACCGCTGCGGCGAGCCTGTCGTCCAGGCCGAAAATATTCTCGACGTGCCGTTTTACCGCCACCAACACATGGCCGGGATTGACCTGGCCGATATCCATGAAGGCGAGCGTCAGCCCGTCTTCGTACACTTTGGACGAAGGAATTTGTCCTACTACGATGCTACAGAACACGCAGTCACTCATACTTTCCTCCTCTCGTGCGGCGAGGCGCTGGCCGGGCTAGGCATGCGTTGCGCGTCACTGGCAGCGCGCCAGCGCTATGCGCCGGGCGCCTGGTGCTGCTCGCAGGC
>Ga0315281_10004091_pt1 | contig 21271 bp, 41 predicted proteins | sample YL17G07_0_MG_FD_204540 | JGI IMG/M metagenome (GOLD analysis project Ga0315281, IMG submission 204540) | Sediment microbial communities from Yellowstone Lake, YNP, Wyoming, USA - YL17G07_0 | ecosystem: Environmental > Aquatic > Freshwater > Lake > Sediment | place: USA: Wyoming | collected...
CGTTTTACGACGAGAAGACGGTTCACGCGGAGGCGCTGACGATACTTGCGTGTGATCTGGAAAACCTTCTCGAAAAGTGGACAGAATGAAGCAGGGCGCTCACTTCGTCCGCAAGCGGCGCGCTCACCTAGATCCGCTTGACGTGTCGTGCCCAGGCTGTCTCGCTGCCCCAGGGCAGAAGTGCGGAGACTGGCAACGTAACACGCTCTCCGAACCTCACCCGGAGCGGGAGCGACTGGCTCAAGGAAAGAAGGCTCGCAGATGAAGCACGGATGCACGGCAGTCCCCGGCGAGAGCGTGCCGGTCAATCCTGATGACCTGCGCGTCGTGGAAACCGTCCATGGGACGTGGGTATATCACCTGGCGCGCGGTGGCGCTTTCCGTGGTTTGTGTGGCGCGCTCGTGATGAATACCGCCATCCTGCTAGATGGGTGGGGCCGGAGTAGCGGCAACACGAGTCTGCGTGAAAGGTGGTGCGCCGAGTGCGCGAAGCTGGGCGGAATCAAGACCGGATTGGAGTCGCGCGAATGAACTTGGGTTTCGGAGTTGTGACCGTCGCGTGGGGGGCCGCCACCTTCGCGCTATGCGCTGTCATGCTCGTCGAGTTGGTCTGGGAGGTCAGGATCGAGTGTTTCAGGACTGGAGGTCGAAAGTGAAGCAGGGCACTCACCGTCGCGTCGCGTACACAAGTCTCAGAACCGCGTCTGTCGCGGACCTGGACTCGGAGTGGGCGGATATGCAGGCGAGCGTGCCACCTTGTGGCAACTGCGGAGGCAAAGTCGAGCCGGAGAAACCGCCGACGATCTGGTACATCTGCAAGGCGTGCCGGTCGTGCTCTCCTGCGGTGTTCGCTCGCCGGACAAGGAGCGTAGGATGAAGCAGTGGATACCGGCTGTCCGCGCGGAGCGGAGCCAGAGAGAGGTGATTCGTTGACCAAGCCGTCGGCTCTGCTTCGTCAGGCGTACTCCGCTTTGCTGTTCTGGAAGTGGGACCGAGACGCTATCGCCGCACACAAGCGAATGCGCGGCTGCGCGCACCCTCGAACGATATTCGTAGACGTGGGAACGTCGCCGTTCGATTGCGTCGAGAAGTGCCTTGTCTGTTGGGCGCTCCGGCTACCAAAGCTCGGAGGCGCATGGCCTACCGACGAGATGGAGTGGACGCCGAACACGGCCAACCCCCGCCACGCGCGTCAGGTCAGCGCGCCCGAAAAGACCGCGGTGCAACCGTGAAGCAGTGGGTAATGGCTGTCTGCACAGAGCGGAGCCAGAAAGAGGTGTTCTCCCGGTGAAGCACACCGTCCACCGATGCCCGAGCTGCGGATGCCTTGAGCGGTGCCCGCAGCCCGTCTGGTGCGTGGACGCCGGGACGACCGAAGTGCTGTGCCTGTGCATCCAGTGCGCGCGAGAACGCGCTGCCCGCCCCACAAGGAACTTGAAGCCATGCCCGTGACCGATGACTTTGACACCGCCGACTTCTACGACTGCCGCGACAGCGAAACGCTCACGTGCGAGAGCGTCACCGAGACCATCGAGGGATGGCTGGATGGGTTTCTAGCCCCGGGCTGTGACACCAGCGCCATCATCCGCGAGGGTGGCCCGATCGAAGTGACGGCGTTTCGCCGGACGGTGATCCCCGATCCCGAGATCAAGCACGCCGCCGAGGACGCTGCTGAGCGGGCAGAAGAAATCCTCGCCGAGGAGTACGCAGATCCGGACGGAGACGGTTCGATCTTCCCGAAGGAGGCACGCGCCGTGCTGGAGGAAAGCATCGCTGCCGCGCTGCGCGTGGCAATGAAGACCGCCGACATCTGGGCGTGCCAGAAGTGCGGCAAGCGCACGTACAGCGTGGAGGAAGTCGAGAAGATGATGCGGGACGAAAACCCGGACTGGTGGGACGAGGAGAGCCGCGCGTGACCGGCAGAGTGGACACCACTGCACTGCGCAGGCTGCTGGCCGAGGCGACTCCGGGGGAGTGGTTCATGTCCTACTCCGCCGTCTGCTCCGCTGCCCTGTCGGCGGCTCGCCATGCCGCCGAGGACCTGCTCACCGACGACAGCCCCGACTCCGCATGGGATGCGCTCCCCAGCGACCTCGTGCTGCGCGTGCCCATAGCCGCGGGAGACACTCCGACGGCGCAGGGCGCGAACGATGCCCGGCTCGCCGCGGCCCTCCGCAACGCCGCGCTCGCCCTGCTGGACGAGGTAGACGAACAGCGCGCCCAGGACGAGCACCGGAACGCCTGCGTGGTCTGCGGCGACGTGCTGCTGCCCGCTCCGCCGCCGCACTGCGAGGGGTGTGACCTCGATGCCCCGTGGTTCACGTGGCGGACGCCCGAGCCGGAACAGCCATGAGTCTCAGCGATCTGCTCGAAACAGTGGTACGCGCCCTGCTCGCTCAGGTGTGGCCAATCTGCGTTTGCCGGTCCTGCGTCCACGCCAGCGATAAGATGCTGGGGCCCGCCGGGGACTTTTCGATCTGCGAACGCTGCCAGGCCAGCATCACAAGCAAGACCGGGTGCACTGTTCGTGCCGGAGGGACACCATGAGAGATCCGCTTGAACACGCAATCGGCCTGATAGCCGAAGCAAAAATGTACTTCATCCTCACCGCCCAGGGCACGGTGGCAGGCTCACCGGAGCGCGCCGAGCACCTTGTGCGCCTGGAGCGCACGACCACGGCGGCACGGGAGCACGTCGAGAGCATGGGCGGGCTCGACGCGCTGCCCAAATCGCTCGCGGTCGCGCTCCGGGTCTGCGAGAAGGGGCTCGACCGGCTGCGTGCCCCCGAGGCACAATCGTGAGCCGCGAGCTGCGGACCTGGCGCGACATGGCGCTACCCCTCATCTTCGGCGCGACCGGCCTGCTATCCGGCTGGATCGGCGAGGGCCGCTGGAACGGGTTAGCGTGGGCCTTCATCACGCTTGCGAGCGGCATGGCACTGGGCAGCTACATCGACAGAAAGGCTGAGTGAATCATGAGTCGCAACCCCAACGCCGCGGAGCGCGCCGTGCGCCTGCTGCTGATGGTCAACGATGCCCGCCGCATCCACTACGTCAAGCGCTCTCCGGATTCGGAGAAGGTGCTCGCCGCCGCCGAGATGGCGCTCGACGTGTACGACGAAGACCGCGACTATTCGCGGCAGAGGCCGCGGTCGTGACGCTCCGCAGTCCCCCGTGGGGGTGGTTCCACTGGCTCCTGGCTCACGCGACGCTGGGCCGGGGGGCACCGTGACCGTGTCCGACCAGGAGTGCGCCAGGCTCGTCCAGGAAGCCACCGGGCAGCTTGCCGCCGCGGGCATGACCGATGAACAGATCCGGGATGCTCTGCTCGGTTGCGCGCTCGGGATCGCCGCCCGGCTGGGCTGGACCCCGGACGACATCGCCCGCGTCGCCAAGGAATACGCCGAGGCGTTCGAGCTGGCCTATCAGCAGCGCGCAAACCTGAGCTTGTCCGTGACGGGGCAGACATGACGCAGCACGATCTCTGGCTGCTGTACGTGGGAGGGATGATCGCCACCGCGCTCATGGGGGCGGGGACGTTCGACGGGAATGCCTTCCTCCGGAAGAAGGCGACGCTCGTCGCCGACCCGGGAGGAGAGGCCAGCCGCTACGTCGCCTTCGGGGCCACGCTGGGCGCGCTCGTCTACTACGCGGAGGTCATGCTGTTCTGGCCCTACAAGCTCGGCCGCCGCTGCTACGCCCGGATCCGCGGCTGGGGAGAATCCCCCGCGGAGGTTACGCTCGGGATGGCGATGGAGTTCTGGCACTGGAACCGGGGCGCGGGCCGTAACGACCCCGCCGCTCACAACCGCGCGCACGCGGTGCTCCGCGGCATGGTGGAATACATGGACCAGAAATGGCGCCCGTACCTGGACGCTCACGAGCGCATGCAGCGATGGGTGAGCGATCGGCAGGGGAAGAAATGAGCTTCGTCTCGACGAGTAGCGACCTGACGTTGCGTCTCCTCGCGGAGCGCCGCCGGCTCCGGGAGATCCGAGACCGCCTCGGGCTCCCGTTCTACGTGTGCGATGGAGAGATGGTCTTCCGTGGTGAAGCCGGCGTCCGTGCGTCGCGGCGCCGCGCCGTCACCATCGAAGAACAGCAGATGTGGGACCTATTGATCCGTTTCGACGAGAGGACCAACCGATGAGCATGAGCCGCCGACACCGCCGCGCGCAGAAGCGCCTCCGCCTGGTGGGGGCCGATGAGCAACTGCCCCCCGCCGCGCCCCCGCGCGAGGGGGAGACCCCAGTCGAGCGATTCGCTCTCGACCTGGACGCCATGCTCCGGGCCTACCAGCAGAAGCACCCGGCCCTGGACGGGATGAGCATGTGCAGCACCCTGCTGCAGTTCGCCGCCGCCCTGGGGGTCGAGGTGGGGTGCCCGGCGGAGGAGTTCGCCGGGGCCGCCGGTCAGATTTTCGAGCGCGAGGCCGAAGCCCGTTCCGGGCGCTCCGGCGCCTGACCGTGGTACCCTCCGGGGCATGACCCGCGCCGAGCAAGAGGTCCGCGCCGCCGCCGAAGCGTGCGGTGAGCCCGGTTGCGAATGGTGCGAGGACGAGGGACACATGCCGAACGCCGCGACCACCATCCGCCACGTGGGCTTCTGTCCGGTGTGCCAGGGGATCTGGAAGGTCCAGAGCGGTCTCCTGGTGCACCACGGGTACCGCCGCCCCGGAGACGGGGAGATCCACGGCGACTGCTTCGGGGTGCAACGAGAGCCGCACGAGCTGTCCCCCACAACTGCGAGGCTCTATCTGCACTCGTCGGTCGATCCGTCTGTCGAACGTGCTCAGCGCGCGGTCGACGACCTGAAGACCGAGCCCGAGCAGATGCGGTTCGAGAAATTCGATCCCGAAGAGGCCCGTCGCCTGCGCGATGCCGGTGAACCCCTCCGGGGCAGCTACGTGAAGGTCTGGCAGCGCCGCGATCAGGTGTCCGCGTACGACTGGAATCAGAAGCTGAGGAGCCTACGGTACCAGGCGCAGCAGGAACTCGACTTCATGCTCGCCGAACAGAAGCGCGTCCAGGGGCTGATCGACACCTGGCAGCGCCGCGAGCTGGGCACGGTCGAGGATGAGGTACGGAAGGCGGATCAGTCGCGCGCCGAGAAGAAAGCGATCAAGGATGCCGCCCGCGCCGAGAAGGAAGCGAAGCGGGCTGCGCTTGACGCGAAGACACAGGCCAGGCAGGACGCAAAGAACGCCACCGCGCTCGCCTTCCACCAGGAGTTCCTGGCGCTCGCACAGCAGCCCCCGAGCCCGGCGCGTGACGAGGTAGCGCTCCGCCTGTACGTGGAGGCCGCGAGGCCAAAGTACAAGATCGGCGGATACCCCTGGTGTCTGGCCGATTTGACCGTCGATGGGATCTGGGGGAGAGACGCTGGTATTCAGGTTTTGGTCGAGTTGGGCCTGACGGAGCCGCGAGCCGGCTGGGGCGGCCCGAGCGGGCGGGAGTTCCCCATCTCCCCAGGTGACGCTGAGCTACGGCTCCGCCGATATTTGCGCTGACCCCCTTGCGCGCAGCGGCAGCAGCGGCTACAGTGCTGTCACCATGAAGAGACGCCAGTCAACAGCCGCGATCGGGGTTTGGGAAGCGTTCTGCATGCCGCCCACGAGCGGGCAGGCGGCGGTGTGGGACCAGCTCCGCAAGGCCCACGACTACTACAACCGACTCGTCCTGCTGGAGCTGTGGCGCCGGTTAGCGTTCCGCGAGGCCCGGGGCGCACTCGCGGGGGAGCTTCCCGCGCTCGAAGCGGAGCTGGCGGAGCTGAATCAGCGGATCAAGGACGCTCGCGGCGACATCCAGGTGAAGCGAGCGAAAAACCGCAAGCGCGTTGAGGACCCGGTTGTTGCGGCCCAGGTGAAGGCGCTGCAGGCGGAGCGTAAGCCGCTCGCTGAGCGGATCAAGGCGGCCCGAAAAGAGGTCGTGAAGGTCTACGGCCCGGGCAACGATGAGTTGAGCCGCCTCAGCGCTGAAAAGGCCGGAGGCAACAAGGCGGCCGTGGTGAGGGCAAAGACGAACGCCGCAGCGCTGGCCGAGATGCTTGCGGACCCAGCCTGGTCGGAGGAGTGGAAGATCGTGGCGCGGCTCGACGGGGAAGCGACGGCAGCCGGCAAGCTGTTCCGCTCCGAGTGCGGGCTCACCCCCGGCACGTACATGCTCGTCGAGAAGGCCGTCGAGGCCGCGTTCCGGCCCCCGAAGAAGGGCGAGCCGCCGCGCCCGGATCCGTCGCCGAAGGGCCGGTTCGAGGGGCGTGGAAGGATCGGGATTCAGTTGCACCAGTTGTCGGTCGCGGATCTGCTGGCTGGCCGTCACCGTCAGGTCCAGTTGCGGATGAGCGATCGTCTCCCGAACGGGAAGCACGCGACGCAGCGCTACGGCACGCTGCGCCTGCGGGTTACGCCCGACATGCAATTCGCGGAGGTGCCGGTCAAGCTGCACCGCCCGCTGCCGCCAGACGGCGTCGTGACGCAGCTATGGCTCCTGGTGCAGCGTGACGGCCCGCGCACGCGCTACTCGCTCCAGTGCGTGGTGGAATCTGCGCAGTGGGAGCGGCCCGCGCCGGTGAAGGGCACCGGCATCGTGGCGATCGATACGGGGTGGCGTCTCGTCGAGGAAGGGATCCGAGTTGCGTACTGGGTCGATGACCACAACCGGCACGGCCAGATCGTGGTGCCGAAGAAGGCCCAGGCTGCCGTCGCACACGCGAGCGTGCTGCGCGGCCACGCCGATCGGCACTTCGATGAGGCCCGCGCTACGCTTCGGTCCTGGATGGCCGAGCACGCTCAGGCCCTCCCCGAGTGGCTGCCGGCGGCCACCGAAAGCATCGCGCAGTGGCGCGCCCACTGGAAGCTCATCCGCGTGGCTCGCCGCCTGACCGAGGAGTACCTGCCGCAGGCTCCTCAGTTGTGGGGCCAGTGGCTCGCGCACCGCCAGGCGGCGAACCTGGACGAGTTCGCGCCGCTCTCGGTGGTTGCGGGTTGGCTGCAGGCGCAGGGCCCGGTGCCGCCGCTCGTCCAGTTGGCGGTCTACATGGAGTTCTGGCGCCGCAAGGACGCTCACCTGTACGACTGGGAGACCCGCGAGCGCCGGCACGCGGAGAACATTCGCCGGGAGCTGTTCCGGAAAGTGGCGCAGGTGTCCCGGCAGTACGAGCAGGTGATGATCGAACAGATCGATCTGCCGAAGTTCAACAAGAACGCGCCCCCGGAAGAGCAGGCGAACCAGGAGTGGATGCACGAGCAGCAGCGCCTGGCCTCCCCTGGCGACCTGGCGGCCAGGATCATGGAGGCGTGCAAGGGGCGCTCCACGAAGGTCACCTCCCACAACACGACTCGTACGTGCCACCGCTGCGAGCACGTGAATGCCGCCTGGGAGCATCCCGAGCGGCTGGTCCAGACGTGCGCGGGGTGTTCCGCCGAGTGGGATCAGGACGAGAATGCCTGCCGGGTCATGCTTGGTCGCGCGTATGCCCCCGACGGCGAGCGGCCGGGCGACGCGATACCCCCCGCCCCCGCTCGCGGCAGCGAAAACACACCGGAAACGCACGCCAGCGCGGCCGCTGAGCAGCCTTTCCGGTCGCCCGGAAAGGGGCTCGACGGGCACCGCTCGCAATCCAGTCTGCAAAGCGCGGAAATGATAGCGGGGCTCGGATGACAGGTCACCAAGGCAACGCGGGGCCTACGACGCCGCGGCGAGTCGGAGCCCCGCGAGGTCGAGAATGGTCGTGTCGTCACCAAGGCAACGCGGGGCCTACGACGCCGCGGCAGCGTGTCCAGGTTGTCGAACACGAGCACGTCGGTGCTGTCACCAAGGCAACGCGGGGCCTACGACGCCGCGGCTTGTACCCGATGTCGCGCATGCCCCGGAGGAACGCGGTCACCAAGGCAACGCGGGGCCTACGACGCCGCGGCAGCAGCGCGCCGATCGGCATGTCCCCCACCCGCAGGTCACCAAGGCAACGCGGGGCCTACGACGCCGCGGCACGCCGGCAGCCGGACGGCCCAGTCGATCAGCAGATCGTGTCACCAAGGCAACGCGGGGCCTACGACGCCGCGGCCCGCGTCCACCGGGTTGCCGACCACTGCCGGCGAGGTTGGTCACCAAGGCAACGCGGGGCCTACGACGCCGCGGCAACTCGTCCCAGAAGCCCGGGCCCTGCTACTCCAGGGTCACCAAGGCAACGCGGGGCCTACGACGCCGCGGCGAGGATGTCCGGCTCGCGTTCACGCGGGCGCCGCCAGTCACCAAGGCAACGCGGGGCCTACGACGCCGCGGCAGGCCCAGCTCCTGCGCGGCGCCGTCGACCACGTCGGGTCACCAAGGCAACGCGGGGCCTACGACGCCGCGGCAGGATCGCGGGCGTGCAGTCCGTGATCTGCGCGAGGTCACCAAGGCAACGCGGGGCCTACGACGCCGCGGCACCGGCGACGCGCTCACGCTGATCGCCAAGGTGACGGGCGGTCACCAAGGCAACGCGGGGCCTACGACGCCGCGGCAGCGAGGCGGAGGTCGAGCGGGACATTGCCTTGCGGAGTCACCAAGGCAACGCGGGGCCTACGACGCCGCGGCCGAAAGACCGGAGGAACGGACCGGATTCGCCATCGACGAGTCACCAAGGCAACGCGGGGTCTACGACGCCGCGGCGAGCGATGCCGGCTACGGTCGGTGTCGATGTGGTGTTCGTCACCAAGGCAACGCGGGGCCTACGACGCCGCGGCTAGAAGTAGGGGCTCGCGTGTACCTGGGCAAGCGCAGTCACCAAGGCACAAGGACGGTCGAGGCCACCGCTCGCGCCAGACCCGTCACCAAGGCAACGCGGGGCCTACGACGCCGCGGCTCAACAACAGATGTTCTCTTCCACTGACCGTTTCAGCACCAAGGCAACGCGGGGCCTACGACGCCGCGGCGCGCCACCCACCACGGCCCAGTCGATCAGCAGATCGTGTCACCAAGGCAACGCGGGGCCTACGACGCCGCGGCCCCGCACGGTCAGCGCTTGACGCCTCACCGCTACCTGAGCTATCACCGCTGCCATGAATGAAGCGCTGACGCCTGTTGACCCGTATCGCCAGTTTTTCGGGCTTCCCGTGGCCCTCCAGCTGGCGCACCCGTACATCGCGATCTCCCCGCTCGTGGATGAGCACGGCCCCGTCGTCCAGACCGTGGACCATTCGGACGGGACGGCGCGCACCATCGGTGTGCCCGCGATGCCCACGGTGAACTCGCAGACGGGAGCCGGCGTGCTCCAGGTCCTGCTCGGGGTTCTCCGCGCGACCGACTGCGGCACGCGACTGATCCTGACCATGGGCATCGCTCGCCCCCGGGCACAGGTGGAGGTACTCCTGCGCCCCGAGCAGATCGCCGTGGTCACCGCCATCACCGCGGTCGAAGCGGTCTCTCGCATCGCTCTGGCGTGAGATGGCCTGGGACCCCGGCGAAGCCCAGTTCCGCAAATGGTTGATCGCGAAGCTCAAGCAGAGCCGGTGGGGCAACTACCGTGGCGAATCGATCGAGACGCTTGCGGAGCGTCTCGGGCTGCACCCTTCGGTGCTGGTCGATGCGCAGGCCGAGCTGAACGACGATCGCAAGGCCGCCGGGCGCCTGCCCACGACGCTGGGCGCGCCCCATCGCCGACCGATTACCCGTGCCGTAGCGATGGCCGAGATCGATCTCCCGTTCGCCGAGCCGGTGTACCGCGACTGGGCCGAGTACTGCCGCCTGCGCGACCTGACCGAATCGGTGCTCCTCCGAAGCCTGATCGCCGTGCTGCTACTTGGTCCGTCGAATCCCAGGTGGGTGGGCCGCACGTGGCTCTACCACGGCCACGTACTCAAGCTGGAGGGCTACGGGCGCTGCATGGAGGAGCACCGCAAGTGGCCCTGGTGCGTGCAGACGGAGATCCCTCACGGCGCGATGCGCGCGCTTACCATGCGCGCCACCGCGCTCGGCACGACTGCGACGGCCATGGCTCGCGGCATGGTGCTGGAGTTGCTTGAAGGCCGACTCACTCAGCTGTTCATCGTGCCGACGCCCACCCAGATGTGGGATGACGAAAACCGCTACTGGACCGGAAAGGAAGATGCGTGATGACGAAAGCGAAACAGAGCGCGAAGAAGAAGGTTGCGAAGAAGCGTGCCCGGATCGTGGTCAAGGTAGCGCCTCGCGCGAAGCCGCAGAAGACTCCCGTTGAGATGAACGTGTGCTACTACGGCGGCCTCGACACCAACGTGGACCGGCTGCTCTGGAAGGCCGCTCGCCAGGTGAGTCACAGCGCCGGCTTTGACTTCGGTTCGCGCGGGCGGGACAACGAGTTCCGGTTCAAGACCTGGCTGGCGGCGGTACAGGCTGCTGAGCGGATGGTCCTCGCGGTCGATGCGCACTGGACCGGGATGGGCCACAAGCGGCCGTTCCCCAAGCTGCAGATCGAGGCGCTCAAGCCGATCGTGCTGTACCCCCCCATCCGGTACGTCTGAGATGCCGAAGCGGACCCGACGGGGGAACGGTGACACCGTGTTCGGCAGCGCGATGGGCGGGGCCGTGGGCGGCGCGCTTGCTGGCCCCGTCGGGCTGATCGTCGGGGGAGCGCTGGGCGCCGCCATCGGCATCGGTCCCGAGCGCGAGCGGCGGGTCCGTGGGAAGGGCGAGACCGCCCCCGTCACGCTCCGACTCCGGACGGTTCAGCATACGATTGACCGACTGAAGCGCGCGGCGGCGCGCGACGGATCGGACGTGAACGCCGTGGTGCACGAGGCGATCCACAAGCACCTGCACGAGAGCGAAAAGCTGGCGAAGGAGCCCTCCCGGTGAGCTGCAATTACGACGTACTCTGCCTGGATTGCGAGGACACGGCCGGGGTCAGCTATGAGCGGCGCCCGGGGGCCATCCGCGCGCTGATCAGGCACGCCGTCGCGATCGGTGCCCTTGCCCCCCTGACAGCCGAGGAGGATACCGTCGGGCTGAGTGTGTCCGCCCCGGGCCCGGGAGGGTCGGTTGACATCGGCTGGTTCGCGGCGCATCAGGACCACCGCCTGGTGGTCGTGGACGAATACGGCCGAATCGAGGGGCTCTGTGGGGAACACGCCGGTCCTGCGCACGAGCGCTGCCGCCTGCTGCCTGGGCACTCGGGCCCCCACCGGGGGGATGGCCTGCGACAGCCCCCCGGCGCAGGATAGTTGACCCCCTGGTGGCAGGGGGGGTAGCGTTCGGGCATGGCCATCGACGTTGGATCGATCGTCGCGATGCACGCGGCAGCGACAGCTCTGCCGGACACGGCTTTCGGCCCCCCGATCCAGCAGCAGCCGCCGATCTTCGGGATCGTGGATGCGTTTGCCGACCCGGCCACGACGGTGCTGTGGCAGAACGGCTCGAAGACCCTCGTTGACGTTGCAAGCCTCGACGAGATCACGAGCCCCGACCCCGGGCAGGTGACCGCGCTCGCCGGGAAGTTCGTGGAGCCGCTGTCTTCGTCCCTGCCATCGAGCCCCGAGTACCAGGGCACCGTCGTCGCTCTCTACATCCGGGTGCCGGGCAACGGTGTTGACCCAGCGAGCGACACCCGTGCGCTGGTGCGCACGAACGTCGTCATCTGGTACGAGTACGTGTCCAGCCAGCTGCAAGCGGTCTCCGGCCGCTGACAGGAAAGTTCGTCATCCATGGCCATCATCGCCGGCTCTATCGTCCTGATGCACGCTTCGTGCACGCAGCTCCCCGACACGGCATTCGGGCCGCCGATCCAGCAGCAGCCACCACTCTTCGGAATCGTGGATGACGCTTCCCCGCTGACGGTGTTGTGGGAGAACGCCGCTCTCACGGCGCTCGCGGCGATCGGTAGCCTCGACGAGGTGCTGCCGCCGGATTCCGGCGCAGTGACCGCGCTCGCCGGAAAGTTCGTGGAGCCAAGCTCGCTGCCGTCGAGCCCCGAGTATCAGGGCACGGTCGTGGCACTGTTCATCCGCGACCCAGGGAACGGGGACGCCAGCACTACCACTCGCGCGCTGGTGCGCACGAACGTCGGTACCTGGTACGAGTACACGGCTTCGGCGCTGCAGGCCGTCCAGGGGCGATGACCCCGATCGAGCACGCGACTGCGCAGGCGTGCCTCGCCGCCATCGACCGCGCACGTGTAGCGAAGTGGGACCGAGCGCAGGGGGCGGAGACTGCACTCGGCCGCGCCGAGACGCAGCTCGCGGCCCTTCGCCGCACGCTACCAGGTCACGCCCGAGTCGTGCGCCAAGCGCAGGTCGCGCTGGAGCGCACGCGCTTCGCCGTGCAGACCGGTGGCACCGACGAGTTGCTCGCCGCCGAGCGCGCCACGGCCACGCTTCGCGCAACCCTGTCGGTTGCAGTTGCAGCGGAACACGCCGTCACGGTGTGACGCCCGCCCGTCACAGGGCGTGACGCTTCTGCCCCGGGTCACGTGCGACCCATCTTGCCCGGGGCCGCGAATGCCGTATGATGCCAGTGGCAGCCGTGGTGGCACGGCTGGTGCAAGGTACCCTGGCATGAACCAGACCATTCCGAAGGCGGCGCCGAAAGGCATCCTGCAGGCATACGGGCACGTCGGAGACCTGTGCGACGCGGTCGGAGCGATCCGGGTCGCGGCGACGTCCGAGTTACACGAGTTGGGGGGCCTGCTGCCGGACACTGCCATCGCCAAGCTCATCGAGGCGCACCAGGCTCTCATGGCGTCGCATCGGGAGATTGAGGAAGCACTACTCCTCTCTCGCCAGGGTGCGGCGCTGTGATCGCTACTATCGACAGGGTTCTGCTCCGGGCAAACCGCCGGAGCCGTTCGCGCACGCTGGACCGCCCGGCGCTGCTCGCCGTCATCCGAGCCGTGCAGGCGGGCGACCCCTGGGCGAGTCGCGACGGGGGTGCAGTCCCGAACAGCTACGGCTACCCGGCGGAGACGACGGCGGTGCTCGCGGTGCGCCGGTCGGATGGGGCGATCGTCGTCGGCGCCACCCGGATGGTGACGCGCAAGCTGGCGGGCGGCGGAGGCCCGGACACTGACGTGTCCGTGGCCCGCGGCCCGTGGAAGTCCCTGGGGCCCTGGAAGCCTGGCACCCCGTCACCACAGAGCCCGGGGTGCATTCGGTTCGCCGAGCGGCTCGAAGCGTGGGCCCGTCACCCGTCGACTGATCGGCTGGTGCTGGCCGAGAACGAAACTGCGGCAGCACTCATCGTGCTCGCCGGGGACCAGGCAGCGGTCATGGAGGAAGCATCATGAGCAGCCAAGCAGCAATCGAACGCGCCCTTCGGCGCGGCACGGAAACCACCACACCGGACGAAGACGCGACCAGGATCGCCGACACGGCCCGCCGCCACGGCCTTCCCAGCGAGGTCCTGACGGCCGCCGCGTCCGACATCCGGGACACGACACGGAAGCCCACGCAGCCGCTCGCCCTGGCCGTCTGGCGGGTCTGGGGCGACCAGGGGGCCACCGTGCTTACCGCAGCCGCCCGGCTGCTCGGCGCAGCAGCGCTGGTCACCTGGCTTGTGGGCTGCGGTGGCAGCGACTTCGGTGGGGCGCCAGGCACCGATCTGGACGGCGGAGTGGACCAGGCGGCCCCGCCGCCCGAGAGCGGGCCCCAGGGTACCGGTGGTGCACCGAGCGCAGGCGGCGGCCCCACGGTGGCTACCGGTGGTGCCGTGGGCCAAGGGACCGGCGGAGTGACAGAGGGCGGTCCCCCGGGCGCAGGTGGCGCGAATGTGGTCCCGGCCGATGCCTCCCCCGATGCTTATGCGTCCGTCTGCCCGGTGCCGGTGATCAACGACACGAGCCTGCCCACGAGCTTCACCTGGGACAGCTACTTCTCCAAGTACGGTGACGACTGCATGCGGTGCACGGCGAGCCCATGCGGAGAGGTGGACCTTGGGTGGTTCCCGGTGCTTCAGGACGGCCTCACCGTGACGGCGACGATCAACTACTCGAAGCCGACCTACGTCAGCATCTCAATGGGACACTGCGGACAGGAGATCGCGTGCGCTCAAGCATGGCAACCTGCGGCGCGCGGCGAAGTGGTTCTGCACTTGGTCCGCTCCGGAGCCGGCTACGCCGTGGAGTCGGTAGAGGGAGGGGAAGGGTTGACGGGGAAGTTCATCGGGACATGCCCGAACCCGCTATACGGCAATCTCGTCGGCTCATTGTCACCGGATGCCGAGATCACCGCTGACCTGCGCGCGGCTTTGCTCGCTCTCACGTTTCCGTGTGGAGCGCCCTGAAGATGCGCGCCGCCGCAATCGGTGTCCCACACGGTTACGGTGGGCACACGACGCGCCAGACCACGGCGTGGTGCTGCACCTGCGACAACTGGGTTCTTCACGACGCGCCCGCGGAGCGGCAATTCAGGCACGAGGGTTGGCGAAAAACGAAAGACGGCTGGCAGTGCCCGAGTTGTCGAGGAGAGAGGGAAGTCGCATGAATCAGATGATGGGCGTGTACGGCCTGGACCCGGATGAGACCGAGACAGAGGTCTGGGTGGGCCCGTACCGCGCCCGATGCGGCCGTCTGCGGCACCTGTACGACCGCCCGACCGGGGAGATCCCGGACGAGTACGGCAAGGGGCTCCTGCGCACCCACCGGGACGCCTGGAGGGGCAGGGTGAAGCCAGTCGTCGTGCTCCTGGACGAGCCCGGGGGCACCTCCGTGTACCGCTGGCCAGGCGACTTTCGCGTGACCACCACGCGCGTCGACGGCGCGCCGATGCAACACGAGCGCCTGGGCGTGCTGACGGTGGGCATCCCCGCGGCGTGCGGGCCGATGGGCGCGGTGCTGAGTCCCGCTCGGGAGGGCCTGGCAGTGCAGGGCGATCCGTACCGGCTGAAGCGGGTGGGCGAGCTGCTGGTGCAGCGCTCACGTCGCCAGGCCCTGGCGATCTTGTCCGGGAGCGCGGGGGTGAGCCCATGAGTGGCGGAGCGATTCTGCTTCCGGGCCAGAAGCCAGTCCCCCCGGCCTCGATTGCGGTCGACGACCTGTTTGCCGTCACGAAAAATCTCACAGTCGTTCACGAGGCGCTGCAGCGCTGGCCGGGCGTGATCCAGGACGTCGAAAACGCGCTTCTTCGGGCGCAGCAATTTATGGCGGACCGAAGTGGGTTGCGCACCGCTGCTGACCAGCTAGAAGGGAGCCCCGCCGGGGCTCTCCTGCTCGACAGGACCGCGCAGGCCGAACAGCTCGAACGAGTATTCGCAGCGGCGCTCGTAGCAATCATCTGCCTGGCGCACGGCAACAAAGCCTTCCAGCCGGTGCCAGGTGGGGGGCAGTTGCTTTACGGCCGCATGCCTCTGGGCCTCAAAGCGGCCACGGAAGGGGCGCTCGCTGAAGCCGAAGCCTCCGCCTGCCGCGAGATGGCCATTCACGCGCTCGTGCCCGGTTACGATCCGAGCGCGAGAAGATAGCATTGACAGCAGCGGTAGCGCGTGGCAGGAATGGCGGGACGACGATGCCAGAGAAACTCTCCCAATCGACGCGAGTCGCCCTCAAGAGCTTGCGCGACCTGCTCCAGGCCACCAAGAGCCGCGACGCTTGGCACGCCTCGCTGGCGTCGATCCACAACAGCCACCCCGACTACCGGATGAAGTCGTCCTTCTGGCAGGAGATGTACCAGCTCCGGGAGACCATCGAACAGATCAGGACGCTCGACGCCGACATCGGCCGCCTCGCGGAACAACGTCGCCGTCACCTCGCTCTCTGCGCTGACCTCGGCGGCAAGCTTCTGTCCGTGCTGGACAGGGAACTGGCACTGGACGCACTGCAACTTTAGGAGACACCCACAGCATGGCAAAAAAAGCAGCGTACGGAAGCAAGAAGAAGTTCATCGTCGAGGCCCTGGCGAAGGGCATGAAGGTCGCCGCCATCGTGGCCGCCGCGAAAGCGCAGGGCCTCGCGCTCACGCCGCACAACGTGTACGACGTGCGGAGCTACGAGAGCCGAAAAGCGGTGCGGTCGACTGCTGCGAAGCGCAGTAAGCGCGTGGCTGTCCGCCGTTCCAAGCGCGCCACGCGGGGGCAGACGTCGCTCGATGCTTTGGTCGCCGGGTTCGTGGCAAGCCTGCGCAGCGTGCTCCGGGATGAAGTGCTCGCGGATCTGCGGGAGCATCTCGGATGAGCCCAGGCGACGTCACGGCTGGGGTGAGCCTGGTGGTTGCCGGTGCCATCGTGGTTTCGGTGGTGAAAGCGCTGGAGTGGTGTGAACGGCGCGCTGAGCGCGCGAGAGCGGCAGCGGATCGGATTGATCCCGCTCTCACAATCGTCGAGTACCGCACGGCGCCGCACGACGTGACCGTGACGCTCAGCGATGGCCGCGTGTACCGCACGCGCAACGGCACGTGGTACTCATACCCTGACGCGGAGAAGCTCGAACACAAGCCACTGAAGGAGTGGCTCAACAAGGAACTTCTCTCTCAGGAGTGGCGCGCGGAAGCGGCGAGGGCCCTGCTCACGGAGCACGGCCAGTCGCGTTCTCCCAATGAGCTGTTCGACGCCGCCGGCACCTGGGGCCTCCCGTCCCAGCCCGGCTGGCCCAGCAGTGCCGATCTGGCGATGCTCAAGAAGCTGACGGAGCCATGAGCAAGTTCAGTGATTGGGTCAGGGCGACGTTCCCGGACGCGGCCACCGCGGCGGCGCCGGTCGGCCCCAACCCCGGCGGGCAGAAGCTATCATAACGGCCATTCTGGCTGGTTCAGGAACGGAGAAAATCATGAAGCTGACGGATGAGGTTCTGGACGAGGGGAGAGCACTGATCGCCGCGGCGGACCTCGCCGGGCTCATGGCCTGGGTGAGGCGGCACGCGCCGCTCATGAGGGCCCATGTCGTCCGGGACACGTACCGGATGATCTTCCAGTACGGGGACGTGGCCAAGGGGCTCCAGCTCTTCAACAAGGTCTTTCCGGGCTACGATCCGCAGGCGCATGCGCGGCGCCTCATGTTCCAAGTGGCGGCGCTTGCGGTGCTGTTCTTCGGTGCGCTCGGCGGCGTGGTGTACCTGTTCCGGGCCTGCACGGGGCTGTGATGCCGTTCTGCCTCATCTCGCCCGCTTACCGTCGCCGCTCCCTGGCGAGCGCGGGCGGCGTCCGGGACCCACACGACCCCAGCCTGCTGATTGACCCCGAGGGCCGGATCTGGCGCACGATGCGCTACGGCAAGCGCTGCGAGCCGTACCGCGCGGAGAGCCCCCGGGGGGCCGGCGACGGCTCCCTGATGGTCCACCGGGGCAAGGGCGGTGGCGTGTCCGCTCACTGGCTGGTCTACCAGGTGCTGATCGGTCCGGTCCCGCAGGGCTCGCGTGTGGGGCACCGCAACGGCAACCGGGCGGACAACCACCCCGAGAACCTCGTGCTTGGGTCTGCCTCGAAGCTCTCATTCGCCGCTGCCCGAGCTATCCGGCGGCGGCGGGCCGCGGGCGAGAGCCAGGCGGCCCTCGGCCGCGCGTTCGGGGTGAGCCAGCCCACGATCTGGGCCATCGTCACCGGCCGAACGTGGAAGGATGCGCGCCCGGTGGCCACCGGAGTCAGGGTGGACAACCGGACGGGGCAGTTGTCCACCCTGGGCCGCCGGGGTCCGCGTAGACGGCACGGGAGAGTTAAATGAGTTCGAGCGTTGTTAAAAGCTTGGCAGGTATTGTCGTCGGTGCTACCCGCCGCCCCAGCGGATGGGCCGTTGACAACGACTGGCCGGTTGTGCTCCCGGGCAGCACGTGCGGAGCCACACTGATCGCAGCAGGGATTGATCCTCTTAACTGTCCGCGATGGGCGCATGATCTGGAGCACCACCTCGGACGGAAGAACCCACTTGAGCCAACCGACCTCTACTGGCGTGCGCGAGTACTTCGTCGCCTGAACGAGAACCCACGGGAGCGCGCACTGCTCGTACTCGCTCACGGCGAGAAGTGGTGGCTGTACGCGACTCCGGAACCTGGGATGTGGGGGAAGCCAGCGCCATGATGATTCCCACGCAGACGCGCGACGAACAGATCGTAGACGTGCTGACCGAAGCGGGCTTGCTGGGCAAGCTGGGGTTCCCACTGTGGGCGCTCAAGCTGTGTAGCCGCCTCTGGCATTCTGGGACTCCGCGCACACATCAGCTCGGAATTTTGAAGGAAGTGGCCAGAATCCCGATAGAACAGCGCTTGGTGATGGCCGGGGGGCTGCCGTACATGGACAGCGAACGGCCCGCGCGCAGCCCGGAACGCCTTTTGATTCTGGCGGGGCTCATCAGTGGGGGCGAGCACTCCCGGGAGACTGCGTGGCGTACGGCTCCGGCATGGGCCTATCGTGTCGCCCAGGCATGCACGCTCCGTCCGAGCGGCCGGATTCAACCCACGGAAGCCCAGGCCGTCGCGCTGCTTGAGCGTATCGTGGCCGACCCGCGCAAGCAGGCTTACCTCGCGTTGCTGGATGACAGCACCGGTGACGTTGACCTAGATTCGCTACTCCAGGAGGACCCGCCCATGACCGACGACACACTGACCGCCGAGCCCACCACCGATACCGAACCCGCGCCCGACTCATCCGAAATCCAGGTTGGCCCCTCCCGGCTCTCCTCGATCCTGGAGGAGATGGGCCCGCTCCCCGACATGCTGACGGCGGTGGGGCTGCCGCACGCAGCCGTCCTGGTCACTGCCGCTCAAGCCGCAGGAATATCGGTCGACGACGCGGTTCTGGAGGTGCTCACCCGGATCGTGCAGCCCTCCGATGTGCTCGGGGTGCACCAGGTCCCCCTGCAGGTCCCCCTGCAGGTCCCCCTGCAGGTCCCCCTGCAGGGGCCCGTTATGCCCTGGGGTGCCGCGGCCGGGCTCGATGACACCGACGAGCGGGCCTCGCTCAGGCTCAGCCAGACCGAGCTGCGGTCGCTCGCACTGGGCCGCGAAATCGACGAGGTACTCAACGTGCACGGCGTCGACGGCACCGGCACGTTCGGGGGCGGATCGCTCGGCAACGGCGTGCAGCTGTCGAACGTCGAGACGGTACGTGACCGCATCGAGGCGCTCATCGAGCGCAAGATGGTCGAGGCACGCTCCGCCTCCCGCGAGGAACTTCTGAAGGAACAGCTGGCGGAAGCTCAGGAACGCCTCGCCGCTCGGGCGTCCGACTCCTGAATCCTACTTTTCGTCCAGCTTGAGCCGCAGCCCAGCGGAAGAAAGCCGGTGCACCGGTGTCTTGTCCGGGTCGTGCTGGATCTGACTCTGGAGGCGGATACGGGCGATGCGCAGGTCCAGCTGGGCCTGGGGGATGCTCTCGACGGCCCCCTTGAGTTCGTCGAGCTTCTTCAGCAGCCCGGCGCGGTCGAGGGCGTCAAGCAGGCTTTCGGCCTTGAGAAGCGCCTCGATCGCATCCCGTAGCATCGCGTCCGACTCGACCTGCGTGACCACGGACCCCAGCATAGCATGGGTCCGCCAATACTCAGCTTGACGAACACCGGGTCCCGGCGGCAGCATTGGCAGCAGCATGACCGACCTGCCCGAGCGCGAAATGGACGTGGCACAGCTGCAGAGCGCCCTGGAGCTGATCGGGCGCCTGGAAGCGAACCAGCGGGCGGCGCGGGCCACGATGGCCCAGCTCCGACAGACCATGGCGTGGCGCCTGGTGCGGGCGCAGCATCCCGGGCCTTTGGCCATGCACGAGGCCACCGTGCTGATGCGAGCGCTCGGGGCGGAGCCGTACACGGCGTGCAACTGCTCCCCATGCGTGGCAGCGGCACGAGCGAAGTGGGCAAAGTTGTGACACCGGCGAGAGGGCACGGCGGCGCCTGGTGGTCGAGCTTCGCCGAGTGGCGCGCCTGGATGGATCGAAAGGATGCGTTCGATGTGCTGGCCGCAGTCGGCCGCAATGCTTTCTGGCTCCGAGCGGCGTACATCGATTTCTACGATTACGGCTTGCACGTCGGCCAGCGCATCTTTGTTCACCATCCGTTCGCTGCTTCGCTTTATCCCGAGCTGCGCCCCGGCGCTTGCGTGATCACCGGGCTGGAACGGAGTCCCTATGGGGTTTGCGTGAATGGGAGGAGGTTGCCGCTGCTGGAGTTCGCTGGGGCCGTGAGGGCCGGCGTGATTACCGATCCGCCAGAGGGGCCATGAGCGTGGCGACGCTCAGAGAAGCGCTTGACCGGGAGTACGCGGTCGCTGCGCTGGCGGGCCGCGGCGGGCTGAACATCTACGACAGAAGGTGGGGCGTGCTTGTCCAGGAGCACGTGCGCGTGCTCGACTTTCAGCGTCTGGCGCTCCACATGCTCCCGGACTGGCTGGCTCGGCAAAGTCACACTCCGCCCGACCAGATCGATGGCCGAGTTCAGGTGCACGACGTCACTGACATGAACGTCAGGGTGCAAGTGGACGCGGGCGGCGGTTCGTTCGTCTTCCACCTGTTCTACGATCGCTACTTGCCGGCGGTGCGGCAAGGGGCGGTGCTGGACGCGCAATGAAAATCGCGGCGATGAAGGCAGAGTTCGAGCGGCACGCGGCATTCGACTTGCTTCGGGGAGACGAGCTGGCGCGCCTGGCGTCGTACGCAGACAGGCCGCTCGGCTGGCGCCGCGACTGGTTGCCGATCGTCCGGAGGCATCTGCCATGCGTGTTCGATTTGCGCGCGCCCGCAGGGGGCTTGCCTTTGCAGCTGGGCGAGTACCGGATTCGTGTTAGTGGGGACGACGAGCTGCAGCTGCTTGCTGTCCAGCTTGGCAGCGGAAGCTCACGGCGCCTGGGCGTCTCGCACAAACCCGACCGGTACCGGTTCAACTACGTTGTGCGAGTGGAATCGTTCACTATCGCGATCATTGAAGGCACCATCGTTGACCCGGGGGGCACGTGAGCGCCACGCCGATCGCGGACCTCCGGGATGTGCTCGCGCGAGAGCGCGCGTGCCATGTGCTGGCCGGGAACAAGCCCATGCCGTTCCTCGAATGGGAGTGGCAGACATGGAACCGGGTGCGGATACTTCTGTGTCCGGGACCTGCGGTCTGGGTAAGGGTCCCGCTCTTCTGGAAGGGGCTTTCCACGCGCCAGCACCGGGTACGGATCGAGGGCGGCACGGTGCACCTTGGGCCGGTCCAGGTCTACTACCGGGACTTCTTAGCTGCGGTGTTCGACGGTGTGGTGACCGATCTGCACGAGGGCGACCGGTGAGAGAGCCAGGCCCCATCGCGCGGTACAGGCGAGAGAGGCAGCGCGCCGTGGCGCTCCAGGTGCTCAGTGGTGCGCGTCACTTCACGGCAGCAGTGTCGGTCCTCGACTTCGTCCCGAACGACACCTGGATTCTGCTTCGCCAGCCGCGG
>Ga0315281_10004092_pt1 | contig 21265 bp, 19 predicted proteins | sample YL17G07_0_MG_FD_204540 | JGI IMG/M metagenome (GOLD analysis project Ga0315281, IMG submission 204540) | Sediment microbial communities from Yellowstone Lake, YNP, Wyoming, USA - YL17G07_0 | ecosystem: Environmental > Aquatic > Freshwater > Lake > Sediment | place: USA: Wyoming | collected...
GCGGCCTCGCCGGCAAACCCGTTCTCGAGCACGCCAATGTGGGCCGCCTTGGCCATGTCATCCTCGGGCCGCGGCCGGCGCACCGAGTACTTGCGCTCCATCTCCGCCATCCCGCGGGCGATCTCATCCTTGCCGGTGTCAGTCAGGGTCTGATCCTGGGCAAGCTCCAGTAACCGCATCGTGCGGCCGAAATCAACGAGGGAGGGGAGGCCCTTCTCCACCCCCACCGCCGCAATCTGCCTCCAGTGCCGGCCCAACTCGACGCTGTCGAACTGCGCAACCGACGCCGTCTTCACCGCAGAGACATTGCTCACGATCCCCTGCGTGTCATCCGGGTTGTCCCCACCTGGTGTGTACGGTCGCACCGGCGGCCGCACCGGGCATGACATGGCACCCGCTGCGCGCGTTGTAGGCGCCTTCACCCCGGCAGCGGAAGCCCCAACCGGCCTTGCTCCGGACCCGCACGGGCCTTGATCCTCACACTGGCACGAGTACCCCTTCACCTCATCCCAGAACGCGAGGATCGCTCCTGCCGCTGCCTCGGTGGTGTGTGTCAGTAGGAGTTTCAGGCCTGCGTCAAACCTCAGCGGGTTGTTGCCGTCACCATTCCCTTCGTTTGGTTCTGCCCAGAGGCGCTCTGAAAAGTTCATACTGTTGATCTGGATCGCGCCCATATCGGGCTGGTGCATTTCTCCTTTTTGGAGAAAAGCGTGCCCGAGAAGATGCCGCTGTCTGCGAGACGTAGCGCCCTGACCATAGGGTGGGAAGAACTTGGTCTCGAACCACTGGAGACTATCCTTGGAATACGGGGGGTCCGGGATTTCGACCCAGTGAAAGTCGCGAGCAGTAAAGCCGCTAGGAGCGAGTACCTGGAGAAGCCCCGGCCGGCCCAAGGACTGGGTCAGATCCAGTTCGACACCGCAATGATACGGAGAGACATCAGGAAACGCCCCGGCTTCGGAGGCCAGTGAACCCATGATGTTGCGAAAGGTGCCCGGGGATGGTGTGGAGGCCAATGCTGCCGAGCGCTCAAAGAAACCAAGGTGGAAGCTTGTGCCGTCTTTCCTTGTATAGGTCGCGTCTTTGTCCCACAGCTCCAGGCTCCACTGTTCGTGAAAGCTTTCCCCATCTCCTCCCGTCCAGATCGGCGCATGATTCTCTGGGCCGACATGCTGAGGGGATCCCATGTCGTGGACGAGGTGGATGGCGTGGCCGAGCGAGCGCGCTGCCCAGCGGTGGTACTTGTCCCGCTCGAGCGGGCGGCAGATTCCACCTTTGTAAAGCCTGACCGCCCAATCGAAGTAGCGCTTGGCATGCACCAGCGCATCCTCACCGGCGAACGGGATCTCCAAGGCTGGATGAAAATGATCGATGGAGCAGCGGTAGAAACACGGAATCTCATCGAAATAGCAACCGCCACCAGGTACCGGCAGAGCTTTGCCTTCGAGCGCATCTTCGTCGGTCCCGAAGAACAAGAGCGGTTTGTAAGGCGTGCCCGCTCGATTGTCGAGATCTTCGCCAAAGCCGTTCTTCTCCAGATCGTCAACAAAATCGCGGAGGCCTGGATCGATCGCCCCTCTTTCAAGGAGATAGTGCCTGGCGTTGTATGCCATTCTGTTGTGGGACCTCCACTCGTAGGCTGCCGTAGAACTGGCGACGGCGAGGGCAACGAGTGGAGCAAAGATCCTGCTATTCATGAGGCCCGTCTTTTTCTAGCCACTCACGCAGTCGCTGGATCATTTGCGATCGCCGAGGGCGGCAGTACTCGCTATCGAGTGTTCGGTCGCAATATTCGACGACTGCCCTCGCCAACTTTCGAATCCGCGGGTCCCGGCAATACGGCGTGTCACACGGACCTGAAGGAACTAGCGACCCGATCTCCAGCATCATCCCTTCCGTCAGCGGACGGTTCTCCGCATACCCCACGGCTTCTTGGACGAACTCGTCTTTCTTGAGGTATTGGGACTGGGTGAGGACGTTGAGTCGTCGGAAGTACTCGCCCCAGGGATCGGCGTTGGCCGGCGTCTCGACGGGCACGACCTTGCCGGTACCGGTGTATGCGCGGAAGATGACGCCTTCCAGAGTCGGTGGGTACAGCCGCACCTCGAGGTGGATTGAGCCCACATGCCGCTCAGGGGTGTCCAGCACCCAGGGATCGGGGCTGCTGAAGCTGCCCTCGCCGCCGCAGCCTTGGGGGAATGGGAAGCCTTCAGACACGCACCCCCGGCCGGGCATCAGGCCAGGGTGGTAGACGACCCAGGTCATCCCCGAAGTGCCTGCGATCCCGATTGGCATCAGGCTAACCCAGCCGGGGAGAAAGAAACGCCCACTCTTGCCGGTCCTGAATTGGTAGAAGCTGAACGGCTCAGCGGTGATGCTGCCTGATTCGGCCAGGCTGGGTGGGCCTTTCCTGGAAATGGTGCGCATCACGAGGGCGCCTGCGACCGGTTTTCCCGTGGTGGCGTCCACAACCCGGCCATACACGCAGGGGGCCGAGAAACGCCAGAGGGAATACGCGCCGATGACGCTGGCGATGACCAAAAGCCACGGATAGGCACGAGAATGCTTCCAGCCTTTGGGTGCGTGCTTGGGCCAGTCCTCGGCGGGTGCCGCCCGGAAGGCTCTGACCTGCCAGCGCCGCCACAGGATCGCGCCCACGATTATGCCGATCACCACGGGCCACAGCAGGAGAGGCGGGAAGGGCACGTTCATCTTGAGACCTCGTTTCTAGGCCAAGCTTGATTGTTAGCGGAGCATGCTAGCACCGCTGTGAGCGTGCGCAAGGGCCGTTCCTGGCAGATTTCACATTGGGGCGGGTACTGAGGTTGACAGGGGACACGGGGAACGTACATTCAGTAGCGGGGGTACGTTATGACTGAAGTGTCAACCGTAGAAATCCGCCAGCAGCTATCGGAGCTCGTGAACCGTGTCCATTACGGGAAAGAGCGCGTCGTCGTGACCCGCAGGGGCAAGCGGCTGATCGCACTGGTCCCAGTTGACGACCTCGAGCTCATCGAAGCCATCGAGGACCGGATCGACGTGCAGGCGGCCAAAAAGGCGCTCAAGGAAAAGGGCTCCATCCCCTGGACTAGGGTCAAGAAGCAACTGGGGCTCTAGGCGGCTGTGACCTACAGGATCGAGTTCAAGCCCGCCGCGCTGCGGGGCCTTCGCGGACGGGGCTATCCTTGTTACGTGGCGCAACGTCGCACGAAAAGCCCGCCCCCATGCCCTCAATGCGGTAGCGGCAAGGTCGTGCCCGTTGTGTGGGGGTTTCCGAACTGGAAGGCCGGCAAGGCGGAAGAGCGCCGGGAGATCGTTCTCGGCGGTTGCTGCGTCACAGGCGATGACCCCAAGTGGTACTGCCGCGACTGCGGCTGGGCGTGGAACGCACACCGCGGCGAGCAGTGGGAGAAGAGGTAGGGAGAAAGTCAGTTCAGCACCCCCGCCCAGATTCTTCGGGCGCTTCGCGCCCTCAGAATGACATACTGAAATCCCTTTGATCCTGGGGCCCCGCCTTGGCCAGGCCGAAGGATCTTTTCACTTCGATTTATCGAGCGGGCGGTGCATACGACGCCGTCTATGGCTTCGCTGCCGGTGTGGTGGTTGCCAGGGGCACGCAACGGACTGGCGCTTCATGGCGTGCGTAGGTTGGCAGGGGGAGCCCAGCCAGGCTCCACGCTTCCAAGGTGAGCTGCCAAACCATTTCCAGGCGTTCCTCGGCCGTAGTCTCGGCGCTGATGTCGTCCCCGGGCTCGGAGCCCAGGGCGAGCTTGCGGACCGGCCAGTGGCTCCGATCCGGCTTGCCCGTCGTGTCACCCATGTGCGTATAGTATCAGGCCAGAGGCACTTGCGGATGGACCCATGCTGCCCCTGGTGATGAGTGTAACCAGAAGGAGATCCATGATGGTAGATGGCACATCTAGGTCAGGCGGGACGGTTGAGGCATCCGAGGCCGCCCTCCGGGAGCTGCTCAAGGACGTCCCGAGCGACGTTCGGCGCAGGGTCTCCCAGGAGGTTGGCGTCCTGATTGAAGAGCATGTCCAGGGGGAGCGCGAGCGGTGCGTCGAGATATGCCGGCGGCGGGCCAAGCTGTGGCGCAGCACGAGCGCGGCGCGGAGTGCCGTCGCGTCTGCTCGCGAGGAGGCGCGTGCGCGGGCCAACGAAGCGCTCTACCTGGCTGACTTGATCGAAAGCGGGGCGGACGTCTCCGGCGTCGGCGGACCCGGCGACGCGGACGCCTGACGCTCTGCAGGGGTGAGCTGGCCCGGGGTTGGGGTCGCCCTCAGGTGCTATGGGATCCTTCGCTCAGCTGCGCCTCCCTCAGGATGACAAAGTTTTTCGTCGGCCTGCGGTTTGGATGAGAGACGGTCCCCCTGTCATTCTGAGGGCGCGAAGCGCCCGAAGAATCCCACGGCACCTGGAGCGCCTCCGAAAAAAGAGCCCCGCGTCCCTTGGGCTGAGAGGCTGCCACGGGGACGCAGGGCGGAAGAGGAAGGGTCTTCATCGTCCCGTTGGCACGTCGAGCCGATGTGATCGGGGCGTGAGGGCTTCGCGAGGCTCCCGGGCGCCCTGCCAATCCGGGGCGCCCGGATGCCGGAATGGCAGGGAGGGCAGGCGCTGCGTCACCGGGAGGGGACGGTTTGGGCCGCACATGGCTGGTGGGAAGGCGGTCCCTGGAGCAAAGCCGGGGGTCCACGTTGGCATGCTGTTTGCTTCCGTATTCAGCAATCGACTCTCCTTCACCGACTGCAGAGCCAGTGAGGGGAGCGAAAGGAGGCGAGCGGTCAGGTTCCCACCTTGCAAGCCAACCAACTTGGCCCACCAAACAAGCCCTACCAAAACGTCCTTTCACTAGTATCCAATCACAGGGCTTGACCGCAAACCTCTTGCAACTCGGCCGCCGGCAACCGCCGGCGGCTCTTATTTTGTTTGGCCCTGCAGGACGGGTCGTGCCCCGCCTCTCTTGTTGCATCTACCACCGGGAGAGGGCGGGGTGAGGTTGCAATCGTTCGCTGCGCGCCGGCAAGGCACGCCCGGAGGGCGTGCCCCACATAGGACCTGCAGCGCCCGCAACCGCCGGCGGCTCTTTTCTTGCTCGGCACGACGCGGCGCTTGCGGGCCGAGGGGGACGATCGGGCGCTCACTGCTTTCTCAGCAGCAGCTTGAGGAACTCCGCGGCAAACTGTGCCTCATCGGCCTCGCGCGCAGCACGAGCCGCGTACTCCCGGAACACCTCGGCCGCCTCGACGAACTCGCTGACTGCCTTCACCACGATTTCAACCACCACGTTCCAGCTGTAGGCGGTCGAGACATCCTCGATCGCCTCGAGGATCGCCTCGAGGGAGTCCCGCACCCCGAGCCTCCCGGCCCGCACGCCCAGGAGCGGCATCGCCAGGGTGCGCACGCCGTCCGTGAGAGCGCACGCGAGGACGCCCCGGACCGCCACGACAATGTCGCCGACCCACACGTCCTTTCTGGCGTCGTGGTCGATGACGACCGCGTGGTAGATGTACGGAGCCGAGAGCCTGGCGGCGCGTGTGCGCACGACGCTGCCCAGTTTCGCCGGCGCGTGCGCGACTGCCTCCCGGTGGATCTCGATCCCGCCGCGCGCGAGCAGGGCTGCGGCGCCGCTGCCCACCATCTCCAGTTGTGTGTTGGCGGCGACCACCAGGGCGTCGGCGCGCCGATCCGCAACGTCGTCGTGCACGAGCCAGACCGTGATCGACCCAAAGGAGTGCGGGGGAAGGGGATCGTTGTTCGGCATCAGGAATAGTCTAAGCCCTCAGGCTTTTCAAAGCAGCGTCATTGAGCCGTCACCGAGGAAATACGTTGAAGCTCCCTCTCCCCTCGGGAGAGGGCCGGGGTGAGAGCGCTTCCGGTCACTCAGGCTCGGTCCTTTGCGATCAGCCGTCCCCTCGCCCTAACCCTCTCTTCCTGGGAGAGGGAACCGGGATCGACTGCCATGCCAGGCAGGCGGGCCCGAGGGCCGCCCCTACGCGAAGAGGAGAAGGGATGTGGGGCCGGCGCTCGGCGCCGGCATCTGTTTCTGCGGAGCGCGCGCCCACGCAGATTCTTCGGGCGCGTCGCGCCCTCAGAATGACAGGCCTCGGCAAAATCATCCTGAGGTCGCCCCGCCAAACACTCTGTCATCCTGACCCTGAGCGGCAGCGAAGGGGAAGGATCCCATCGTGCCTTGAGCGCCGAAGGCGCCAATTACTTCTTCTTCAGCAGTTCGTTGAGGAAATCCGCGGCCAGCGCGTCCTCTTCCTTCGAGCGGGAGGCGCGGTCCTGGTACCCCTCGAAGGCTTTGGTTACCTCCGCGAACTCGTCGTCGCCGTACACGACGATCTCGATCGTCAGCTCCCGGTCGTAGGTGGCGCCGATCTCTTCGACCGTCTCGAGGACAGCCTCGAGGGACTGCTCCACGGTCAGGCCGCCGACCCCCGCGCCGAAGAGCGGCATCGCGAGGCTGTGGGAGTGGTCCGCACGAGCGCTATTGAGGACGCTCCGGACCGCTGCGCTGACGTCTTCGATCGACGTGCCCTTGCTGACGTCCTCGTCGATCACCACGGCATGGTAGACGTACCGTGCCGCGAGCTTGCCGGCGTGGGTGCGCACGACGCTGCCCAGCGGCGCGGGCGCGCGGGTGAGGGCCTCCTTCTGGATCTCGATCCCGCCCCGGCCGAGCACGGCGCTGGCCACGCCGCCGCCCATCAGGAGCTGGGTGTTGGCCCCGAGGAGGATGGCGTCCACCTTGCGCGCGGCGATGCTGTCGTGCACGAGCCGGACCGTGATCGTCCCAAACGCGCGGGTGAGCTCTTTGTCGTCCACCATAACCTTCAACTATTGTACCCGCCCCGGTAGCGCACCGCCATGATTTCGGAAAAGAGCGGAGGACCCGTTGGACCCACACCCGGCTAGCCCCGCACGTCTTGCTCCCTCGCCCACTGGGAGAGGGCAGGGGGAGAGGACACCAGCCCCCTCTCCCCCTGGGAGAGGTCAGGGGGAGAGGACACTAGCCCCCTCTCCCAGCGGGAGAGGGCGGGGTGAGGGTCCAACCCGTCGCCCCGCGCCTGCATCTGACCCTGTGGAGCGTGCCTCGTGCCATGTCGTGCTACCTTGCCTCGTGCCTGACGCATGAATGGAGGGTCGCCATGTCGAGGATCCACGTCGCGGCGTTCCTTTCCCTGACACTGCTCGCTCTGTCGGCGCCCGCGCAGGACAAGCCCAACTTCTCCGGGGTGTGGGTGCTCAACAAGGCAAAGAGCACCCTGATGAAGCAGCTCGGCGACCTCGAGAGGGGAGTGATCAGCATCGAGCACCACGATCCGGTCTTCAAGTTCAGCCGCAACTTCACCATAGGCGGGAAGGACGACAGCTTCTCCTACGAGCTCACCACCGACGGCAAGGAAGTCGTCGGCGAGGAAGGGGATCGAAAGCTGTACTCGCGCCTCTACTGGGACGGCGACGCACTGGTCTACGTGACCCGGCTTGTCGCGCCCCAGGGCGACGCCATCAACGTCGTGCACTACCGCTTGGCCGCCACCGGCCGCGAGTTGCGCGCCGAGGAGCAGTTCCGGGGCCCGAAGCTCTCCTACGATAACGTCTGGGTGCTGGACAAGCAGTAGGCACGAAAACCGCTTCGCAACGAAATGTCATTCTGAGGCCCCGGGGTAGCGGGGCCGAAGAATCTCCCCAAGCCTGGAGCGCCGTGAACTCCATTCGTTGGTGTACGGGCGGGGCTTGCCCCCGCCCGCCGTGTTTGCTGTGGGGCCGGCACTCCGCGCCGGCATCCGTTTCTGTGGAGCGCGTGCTGTCGCGAGAACGCCGAGCGTAGCGAGGGGGACGACGCCGAAGCCGCGAGCGGGCTGGCAAGGCCGCGTGGCGGGATCCCGTCGTTCTCCGCGAGATTGCTTCGCCCCTACCGGGGGCTCGCAATGACAGGCGCGCGCGGGGCGCGTGCCCCACATCGTTTAGAGGTGGGGGATCGCGCGCGAGAGTGCGGCGGCGATTCCCAGGAGGGTGTCGCGGCCCGAGCGGTGCCCCAGGCGCGAAAGCGCCTCGGCGGCGCGCTCCACCGACGCCGGGCTCGTGTCGTCGCGCGCAAGCGCATCGAGCAGGGCGAGCACCGGCTCGGCGTAGAGGCCATGGGCGGCGGCGCGCAGCATCTGAGCCGAGAGACGGGTGGTGCGGGGCTCCAGTGGAACCGGCAGAGCCTCGACCAGCGCCTGTCGGAGAAGGCGAGCGTCTGGGCTGCACTCCGAAACCACATCGAGGCCGGCCAACGCACCAACCAGAGCGTCGTCGCCCGACGGGGTGAGGCCGGCGCCGAGACCCACGAGCGAGGCGAACTCGCGTGGATCGCCGCCGTCCGAGAAGCTGCTCAGAGCGGCGGCGAGCTTTTGGTCGAACGGATCCTGGCCGGCAAGCGACTCCGAAAACTGAGCCAGGCGCATGACCGCATCGGTGGGCACGTGCAGGGGCCTGCGGCGGAGGCGCAGATCCACCGTCTCCAACCCCTCGAGGCTGATCCTGAGCGAACCTGCGGCCAGGATCTTTCCGGACACCCGCACCGGCGCGCCCTCCTGCACGAGCGAAGGCTCGAAAGCCGTGGCGAGCGCCCACGGATGAAGGGGGTTCCCGGCGGGGAGGACGGCCACCAGCGAGCCGTCGTCGAGCAGGAGGTTGGCGGCTCGCCGATGGGTGGAGACGATCGTGCCGCTTGCCTCGCGGGCCAGAGCTTGCGCCGCGAGCGGCCCCGCACGGCACGGACGCCCGTCACCTCCAGGGTGGATCAAGCGCGCTGGCCGTGAAGCTGGGGCGCCAGGGCACCGGCGATGTCGCCGAACTTCGTGAGCTTGCAGCGCTCCTTTTTCTTCATCAGCTCGGCGTAGCGCTTGTCCTCCACGAAGGCGACGATGCGGGCGATGCAGCTCTCGCCGTCCACCAGACGCCAGGGGAAGCAACCGATGGTGCAGCGCTGGTTGAGGAGCAGGTCGAGGTCGCCACCCAGGCACTCGGCGTGGATGATGCCGTGGTTGAACATCTCCAGGTGCATGAGCTGGTACTTGCTGTCGTCGAAGTACTCCGCGAGTGGCTTTCCGTACTTGGTCTTGAAGTGGCGGTCGGCCTCGCGTGCCTGGCGCGGCATCCAGTCGCGGATGATCGTGTTCATCGGGTGGTCCGCGCTGCCGCAGTCCACGCCGATCCAGCGGAGCTTCTTGGCTCGCGCCCACTCGGCGAACTCGCGGTCTGGACCCGGGTGCTTGACCATGTAGGCGATCTCGTCGGCGGTGGGCTGGTCCCACCCGTGGTGGTGGTAGCCGGTGTGAATGATGAGGATGTCGCCCTCCCGCACCTCCACGCGCTCCTCGACCATCGCCGAGGTGTAGACGTCGTAGTCGCCGCAGCAGTCGGAGAGGTCCACGACCGCTCCCTCGCCGACGAGGAAGTCCAGGGTGAGCTGGGCGATGTCCTTCCCCGGCGTGTAGAAGTGGATCTCACCATCCAGATGCGTGCCCACGTGGTTGGAATGGGTCAGGATCTGACCGTTGGCGCCGTTCGGGGCGAGCCGCTTGAAGTACTTCATCTGCAGCGGCTCGTAGGTCGGCCACGCAGGGGTTCCGATGCCGATGGGGACCGTCAGATCGATGAGCCTCATACGCTCCTCCTTCTTAGCGTCTCTGCAAAGGCGACGATCGCCTTGTGGAAGCACTCGATCGGCGGTTTGACGAGACCCGCACCGACCATGCCGACACCAGGTTCCTTGTGGGCAATGCCGGTGTTGACAACGGGCACGATGCCGGTCTCGACGACCTTCACGGCGTCGATGCCGGTCGCAGTGCCGCGGAAATCGAGCATGGGGATCTTGAACGCCGGGTGCTCGGCGAGCGTGATGTCGTACATCCGGCGGGTGAAGCCGAGAGCCTGGGAGGCGCTGCCGCCGACGAACTGCACGATCGCCGGAGCTGCCGCCATCGCCATGCCGCCGAGGCCGGCGGTCTCCGTGATCACCGAGTCACCGATGTCGGGCGCCGCGTCGGCGGCGGAGAAGCCGGGCAGGTAGAGCCCGTCCACCATCGGCGACGGGGCGATGAACCAGCGCCCCGGGAGTGCCGAGAGCTGGATCCCGAAATCGGTGCCGTTGCGCGCCATCACGGTGACCATGGTCGAGCGCGGGATCCCCGCCGCGGGGTCGAGGGAGCACTTGCACGCCGCCATCGAGAGGTTGAGGAAGAAGTGATCGTTCCCGTCGAGGAAGCGCAGCACCGCCGCGATGTCATCGGCGCCGAAGCTCGTGCGCACGAGGTCCGGCGCCAGGGTGCGGATGAGCAGCGACGTGGCGGCGCGGTTGCGGTTGTGCCCCTCGTCGCCCATCTGCAGCGCCTGGGCGATCAGACTGAGCACGTCAACCGGCCCGTGGGCGGCCAGCGCCGCGCGCAGCACCGGCGCCAGCACGCGCTCCATCCAGCGCAGACGCTCGATCACCTCGTCGGAGTACGCCCCGTAGCGCAGCACCTTGCCCAGCCCCTCGTTGAGCGTGGCGTAGGCGCGGTTGCCGAAGGCGCTGTTCTCGAGGATCCACACCGGCATCGAGGCGGTGACGATCCCCGCCATGGGACCGACGGTCTGGTGGTGGTGGCATGGTGCGAACGCGATCTCTCCGGAGGCGGCCAGCCGGGCGGCTTCCTCGGGAGTCGCTGCCAGCCCCTCGTACACCAGGCCGCCCATCACCGCCCCGCGGGTGGGGCCGCACATCCGCTCCCACTCGACCGGCGGGCCCGAGTGCAGGATGAGGTCCTTGCGCATCCCAGGGATGACGTCGCCCGCCGTGCCGATGCCGACGATCGTCGGCCGGGCCTGCATCACGCGGCCGACCGCCTCCTCGTTGGCGGCGGCGATCTCTGGGAGCTCTTCGCCGCGGGGGCCGAGGCAGGCATCGAGCGCCGCCACGACCGCGGGATCACCGCCACCGGTCGGCCGCCAGTCCACCTGGACGGCGTTGGCCCCGCAGCGGCGGAGCTCGTCCGCGAACGAGGAGAGGCCCAGGTTGACAACGGTGAGCTCCTGGCCGAACAGCGCGCGGACCTTCTCGGTGCCCATCAGCCGGCCCTCCGAAGCACCGCCGCGGCGAGCGAGGCCGCCTGCCGGTTGTCGGGCGGGACGACGATACCGGCGGCGGCCAGCTTCCGCGCCTGCGCGCGAGAATCTTGCGGATCATCGGGCGTGCCCGTGACCGACGCGATCGCGACGATCTCCCGCCGCCGCTTCCCCCCGGTGGCGCGCGCTGCCTCCACACCGGCGACCAGCACCCCGGCCGGGTCGGGGTGCGCCCCGTAGCCGAGCACCACGTCGAACAACAGCAGCCCCACCTCCGTGTCCGCCATCTCCACCGTCAGGCGCTCGTTGCGAAGCACCGGCTCGATCATCGGGTGCGGCCGGCCGCGGGTGAACACGTCGTCGCCCAGGTCGAGCACGGCGTGGCCGGCTAACGGTTTGGTCCCGTCCATTCGCAGCTTGCCCATCTTGTGCAGGTTCGAGCGGACCTCGAGCCCCGCTTGGGTGAGTAGCGCCAAAGCCTCCTGCCCCGTGGTCCCGCCGCAGAACAGGCCGCGCAGCTTCACCCCCGGCCACAGCCGACCCGCGAGACTGGCGACCAGCCCCTCGTCCGGAGGCGGGGACGCACCCGCGCACCCCGGCACCCCGGCGAGCCGGCAGGCAAGCTCGGCTGCTCCGGCGAGCGAGTCGGCAAATGCGATGCCGCGCGCCTCGTCGGCCTCCCGCGGCTGGTCCCCGACGAAATGGACGACGCACGGTTTCTTCGTTCGTGCCAGCGCGGCCAGCACCGTCTTCGCGACCTCGGGGGAGGGGGTCTTGGAGACGACCGCGATGACCTGCGTCTCGGGGTCCGCCGCGAGCGCCTCGATCGCGAAGGTCGCCATCGCCCCGCCCACCGCCTCCGAGAGATCGCGCCCGCCGGTGCCGATCGCCTGCGAGACCCCGCCGCCCAGGCGGTGGATGCAGCTCGTCACCTCCTGAATCCCCGTCCCGGCGGCGCCCACGACCGCGATCGGCCCGCGACGCACCGCGTTGGCGAAGCCGAGCGGCTTGCCGTTGATGATCGCCGTGCCGCAGTCGGGCCCCATGAGCAGGAGGCCCCGCGACACCGCCTCCCGCTTGAGCGCGACCTCGTCCTCGACCGCGACGTTGTCGGAGAAGATCATGACGTGCATGCCCAGCGCCAGCGCCCTGCGCGCCTCGCGGGCGGCGTGCTCCCCCGGCAGCGAGATCAGCACCAGGTTGGCCTCGGGGTGCGCCTTGACCGCCGCGGCAAGAGTCGCCGGCAGCACCTCATCGGCAACGTCCCGCCTCTCCGAGCGCAGCAGCTCGTCCAGCGCCGCCTGGACCGCTTTCGCCGCGCCCGCGTCGCCCTTCACCGCGATGAGGAGGTCGTTCGGCCCCGCCGCCGCGAGGTCCGGCCCGCCGTAACCCTGTGCTCCGAGTAGCTCGCGGTTCTGCGGCGTGGCCATCGCCACCACGGCGTCCCCCACGCCCGCCACGTGCTTGAGCGCCTCGGAGATGCGCATGAGGAGGACGGAGTCGTGGTAGGAGTCCTTGCGGACGAGGACGAAGGCGGCCACTCGCGCGCTCCTACGTTTCCGCCCCGGCGAGCGCAGGCTGCCGCTCCGCCGCGTGCTTGAGCGCGAGGTACACTCGCTCGGGGTCCAACGGCAGCGCAAAGAACTCGACGCCGGTCGCGTTGGCCACCGCGTTCCCCACCGCGCTCGGCACCGAGATCATCGGGTGCTCCGCGACGCCCCGCGCGCCGTACGGCCCCTGCGGGTGCGGCGTCTCGACGAAGAACTGCTTCATCTCGAGCGGGATGTCCTTGGCGGTCGGGATCTTGTAATCCACGAAAGAATTATTGAGTAGGCGGCCGCCCTCGAACACGAACTTCTCGATGATCGCCGAGCCCAGCCCCTGCACCACCCCGCCGATCACCTGGGTCCTGCAGAGCTGCGGGTTCATCACCTTGCCGACGTCGAAGGCGGAGGCAATCTTCAGCACGCGAACTTGTCCCGTGTCGGTGTCCACTTCCAGCTCGACGCCGTGGGCGCCGTACGTCCAGTTGAGCGCCGGCAGTCCCTGGCCGGTTTCGGGGTCGAGGTGGGTGAGCCCCTGGGCCATGTAGCGGCCCTGGCCGATTACCGGTCCGCCGATGCTGTTGCCGTCGGGGTAGGTGTAGCCGAGCACGATCTGGCTATAGTCGAGCGTGCGCTGCGGCGTTCCCCTCGCCCACACCTTGCCGTCGGCGCACTCGATCTGTTCGACCGGAGCGTGGAGGACCTGGCTGGCGACGGCCTTGATCTGCTTCAGGCAGTCCCGCGCCGCCTCGATGATCGCGTTGCCGCCCATCACGGTCAGACGGCTGGCCACCGTCTGCCAGTCGTAGGGCGTGTAGTCGGTGTCGCTCTCCCATGGGATGCGCACCTTCTCCATGGGAATCTTCAGCTCGTCCGCGGCGATCTGGGCCAGCGTCGTGTAGGTGCCCTGGCCGTAATCCACGCCGCTCACAAGCACGTTTGCCGACCCGTCGCCGTTGAACATGATCATCGCCGAGCAGGAGGTGAACGTCGGCATCGCCGGCGCCTTCTGCAGCACCGCGATGCCCTTGCCGCGCACCTTGCCGGTACCGGGCGCGATGGGGGCCGCGGCCCGCTTGCTCGGGTCCCAACCGATTGCCTCGGCGACCAGACGCAGGCACTCGTCGGGCCTCCCGTGCCCCTCGGTGAAGCACTCGCCCGTGATCGTCGTCTCGCCGACGCGGAGCAGGTTCTTGCGGCGGAACTCGTACGGGTCGAGCCCCATCTCGCGGGCGATGAGGTCCATGTTGCGTTCGACGCCCCAGTGCAGCTCGAGGTGCCCGAAGCCGCGGTAGGCGGTGCCGAAGAGCTTGTTGGTGTAGACCACGAACGAGTCGAGCTTGCAGTTGGGCACGGCGTACGGCCCGGCGCCGGAGTAGGCCGCGGCGCGGCCGATGTTCACCCCGTAGTCCGCGTACGCCCCCGCGTCCCACAGGTAGGTGATCTCGAGCGCGGTGATGCGACCGTCGCGGGTCACTCCGGTCTTGATCGTGCTGTCGAGTCCCTGCCGCGACGGCAGCGTGTTGAACTCCTCCTCGCGCGTCGCCACGATCTTGACGGGCCGGCCACCCGCGGCCTTCGACAGGCAGTAGACCAGCGGCTCGAGGTGAATCCCGGCCTTGCCTCCGAACCCGCCTCCCACGTACGGCACCCGCACCCGCACCTTGTGCTGCGGCAGGCCGAAGGCGTGGCAGAAGAGGTGGCGCACGGTGAACGGGGACTGCGCCGAGGTGACGATCTCGACCTCGCCGTCCGGCCGCGCCGTGGCGATCGCCGTGTGCGTCTCCAGCGGCACGTGCTGCACCTGCGGCGTCCAGAAGTTGAACTCGAACACGCGGTCCGCCTCGGCGAACCCCTTCGCCACGTCGCCCTTGCGGATCTTCTGGCAGTGGGCGATGTTCTTCCCCGGTTGCGGGAAGAACACCCCCTTCATCCACGAGTAGCTCGCCAGCTCGGGGTGGACCTGGGGGGCGCCCTCGCGCAGCGCGGCGTGCACGTCGAGCACGGGCGCGAGAGGCTGGTACTCCACCGTGATCGCCTCGCAGGCGGCGCGCGCCTGTTCGACCGTCTCGGCCGCGACCGCGGCCACCGCCTCGCCCTGGTGGCGCACCACGCCGCGCGCCAGGATGTCCTTGTCCTCCATGTAGAGCCCCAGCTTGTACGGCAGGTCTGCCCCGGTGAGCACCGCCTTGACCCCCGGCATCGAGCGTGCCTTCTCGGTGTCGATCCGGACGATGCGCGCCGCGGGGTGCGGCGAGGTCAGGATCCGGGCGTGCAGCATCCCCGGCAGCGCCATGTCGTGGACGAAGATCGCGGTGCCCATCACCTTGGCGACCCCGTCCACGCGGCTCACCGGCTCCCCCACGTACGGCGGGGCCGCGGGCTCGGGGGAGTGGTAGCCGCCCCGGGCCACCGCCTCGACCGCCTGGATGATCGGCTCGTAGCCGGTGCAGCGGCAGAAGTTGCCGGCCAGCGCCTCGACGATCTCGGCGCGGGTCGGCTTGGGGTTGCGGAGCAGCAGGGCGCGGGCGGAGTTGAGCACGCCTGGTGTACAGAAGCCGCACTGGATCGCGCCGAAGTCGATGAACGCCTGCTGCAGCTCGGAGAGCGCCCCGGCCTCGGCGGCGCCCTCGGCGGTCTCGATCACCGCGCCGTCCGCCTCGACCGCCAGCACCAGGCACGCGTTGATCGGCTGGCCGTTCATGATCACGGTGCAGGCGCCGCACTCGCCGATCCCGCAGCCGAGCTTGACGCTCGCCAGGTGCAGGTCGGCCTTGAGCAGCTCCAGGAGCGTGCGGTTCGCGGGCACCTCCAGGGTCGTTCTCTCGCGGTTGACCGTCAGGGTGATCGGGTAGGTGCGCATCACCGCCTCCCCGTCCGGACGCCGAGCAGCCTGGCGGCGAGCCGCCGGCAGAGCAGGGCGGCCATGTCACGCCGGTACTCGGCCGAGGCGCGCACGTCGTCTATCGGGGAGACGCTCTTCAGGGCTGCGGCCGCGAGACGCCACCCGACCTCCTCGACGTCTGACTCCGGGCCGACCTCGACGAGCGCCGCCGGCAGCACCGGCGTCGCCCCGCAGCTTCCTATCGCCACCCGCAGCGTGCGAGCCCCCGGGTCGTAGGCGCCCGCCGCATTGACCAGCGCCAGGTCGTGCCCGAACACGCGCTTGATCTTCTCGAACGCGCTGCGCAGCCCCGGCGGCGGCTTCGGCACCACGATCGCGGTCACGAGCTCCTCGGGCGCGAGCACGGTCTGCTTCACGCCGACGAAGAGCGCCGCCAGCGGGATGCGGCGCTCGCCCGCCTGGCTCGCGACCTGCACCTGCGCCCCCAGCACCAGCAGCGGCGGCGCCGTGTCCATGCACGGCGAGGCGTTGGCGAGGTTTCCGCCCACGGTGGCGCGACATCGGACCTGCAGCGAGCCGATCGCCCCGGCTCCCTCGGCGAGCGCCGGGAACGCCTCGCCGATGCGCGGGTCCTCGGCGATCCGCCCGACCTCGACGGCGGCGCCGATGACGAGCTCCCCGTCGCTAGTCCAGGAGATCTCGGTCATCGCTGGGATGTGCTTGACGTCCACCACCAGCTCCGGCTGGGAAAGTCCGGAGCGCATGGCGACCAGCAGGTCGGTCCCGCCGGCGAGGATCTTCGCCCGGCCGTGCGCTCCCGCCAGGAGAGCCGCCGCCTGCGCGACGCTGGTGGGCTTCTCGTACTGAAACCCGTCCATTGCCCCCTCCGTGCCCGCGTCCAGCTTCAGGGGCCCCGGGTTCGTGCGTGGCAAACGGAACCCGGAACCCCGATTTCATCACACGGCGGTGAACACGAGGCCCGTGACCTCCTTGCCGCCGATCTCGCGCACCGTGCCCAGCGAGGCGCGCACCCGCGTCCCGCTCTGCGGTTCGGCGATGTCGAGCCGGCCGGTGGCGCGCACTCCCATGTCCATCTCCACGATCCCCAGCGTGATGAAGAGGTCCACATAGTCGAGCGGCAGCGCGTAGGCGCGCGTCCAGGTCAGGAGCGTGCCCTCGCCCTCGATCGCCACCGGCTCGAACTTCCTGCCATGGCAAGCCGCGCAGTAGAAGTGGGTCGGGTAGGAGAGCTTGCCGCACGCCTTGCACTTCGCGGCTTCGACGGTGCGGGCCATCTCACACCCCCCGCGCCAGCACGGTGGCGACCACGTTGTTGCCGAAGCCGCCGAAGTTCACCGCGAAGCCGTGTTTCGGCTTGCCCGGCACCTGATAGTCGCCGGCCTCGTTGCGCAGTTGCAGCACAAGCTCCACGATCTGCGACACGCCGGTGTTGCCCACCGGGTGGCCGCGCGCCTTGAGCCCGCCCGACGGGTTGATCGGAAGCTTGCCGCCGATCTGCGTTTCGCCGCGCTCGAGCGCCTTGTGCCCCTCGCCCTTGGGGAAGAACCCGACCTCCTCGCTCTCCGCGATCTCCAGGATGGTAAAGGCGTCGTGCAGCTCGGCGACGTCGATGTCCTTGGGCTTGAGGCCGGCCATCTTGAACGCCTTCTCGGCGGCGAGCCGGACGGCGGGGAGCTCGGTGGGGTCGGGGCGCTCGTGGACGGCGTGGAGATCGGTGGCCTGGCCGATGCCGGCGATGCGTACCGGCGTCTTCTTGAACTGCTTGGCCATGGTGGCCGGCGCCAGGAGCACCGCCGAGGCGCCGTCGCTCACCGGGCAACAGTCGAAGAAGCGGAGCGGCTCCGCGACGAACGGGTTGTTCATCGCCGCGTCGGGCCCCGTGAGCAGACCCTCCATCGTCAGACCCACCCGCAGGTGCGCTTTCGGGTTTAGCACGCCGTTGGCGTGATTCTTGATCGCGACCATCGCCAGGTGCGCGGGCGTGACGCCGTAGCGGTCCATGTAGAGGCGCGCGAACATCCCGGCGAGAGCGGGCAGCGTCACGCCGTACGGGTACTCCGCGTAGCGGTGCGAGAGGTAGGAGACGAACTCCGTGGCCTCGAAGTTGTTCACCTCCCGCATGCGCTCCCCGCCGCACACCAGCACCAGGTCGTGGACGCCGGAGGCGACGGCCATGAAGCCGGCCTTGACCGCGGTGGCGCCGGAAGCGGGGCCGTTCTCGACGGTCTCCGCCGCGGCTGGAAACAGGTTGAGCCGGTCCACGAGGGCGCTCGCGAGGCCTGCCGTCCGGTTGTTGCGGGCGGCGCCCATGTTGGCGACGACGACCGCGTCCACCGGTCGGTCGCCGATGCCGGCATCGGCGATCGCATCGTGCGACGCCTCGCACATCATCTTCAGCAGGCTCCACTGCGCGCGCCCGAACTGGGTCGATCCCGCGCCGATGATGGCGACCTCTCTCATAGCCTGGCCTCCAGCGTGTCCTCGATCTGCACCAGCATCGCGGACAGGTCGGGCTTCAGGATCGGCCGCGAACGGGCGAGCAGCTCGGCGGGCACCGGGCGCGTGCCGCTGACCAGGCGCGGCTTGGCCTTGAAGTACGTCTCGCGGCTGAGCACCCAGGAGGGCGCGCCGCCCAGCTCGTGCTGGACCTCGAACTTCTTGTCCAGCGGGTACTCGATCATCCAGCGGCGGTGGCCGATCGGGCTCTCGGCGACGATCCACACCTCGTCCTGGCCCAGGTACTCGATGTGGTGCTCCATCTTGGCGGCGAAAAGGTGGGCGCCCACGCGCAGGCCCCGCTTGAGCGTCAGCGTGTGGTAGCTGACCCCGTGGCCCTGGTCGAACATGCGGCCGTTGACGATGCCGGCCAGCACGCCCTCGATCACGCCGACCAGGCAGTACTCGTTGCGCACGCGGTACTTCTTCCAGGCCAGCAGCTCGGCGAACACCCGCGCCGAGACGATGTCGTAGTAATCGCGGTCGAGCCAGGTGAGCGGCTGGACGATCTTGAGGAGCGTGTCGACCTCGTCGACCGTCGCCTCGCGCACGACCATCACCTCGCCGCTCGCGAGCAAGATCGACTTGGCCGGGTACGGGGCCATCGGCAGCGCCGGGGGTCGCAGCATTGCTTCGAGCTCGTCGATCACGCGTCCCTCCTCTTGAGTCAGGTACGCACCCTCGTCCCAGTCGTAGAGGGCACGCCTCATCGCGTCCTACTCCGAACCCGGCGCCGCAGGGCAGGAGCCCGCAACGAGGTGTTTTGTCGCCCGGTCGCTGGAACCATCAGGGCAGGGAACTGAGAAACGGCTTTCACTGCCGAAACGATACCATAAACTGACAGTTGCGAACCCTCTCATCTGTTTCCGTGGGGCCGGCGCTCCGCGCCGGCATCTGTCTCTGTGGAGCGCGCGCTCCGCGCGTGCTGTCATCGCGAGGACGCCGAGCGTAGCGAGGGGGACGACGCCGAAGCCGCGAGCGGGCTGGCAAGGCCGCGTGGCGGGATCCCGTCGTTCTCCGCGAGATTGCTTCGCCCCGTCCTGCCCTGCAGGACGGGACTCGCAATGACAGGCACGCCCAGAGGGTGTGCCCCAAATTGTCGGGAGGTAGGGGCGCGGCCGCCCTCGGCCGCCTTTCTCCCTCTCCCAGCGGGAGAGGGCGGGGTGAGGGTCCAACCGGTCGCTCCGTGTCGGGGCCGCCCAGAAAGAGGAAAGCCCGGCCCAGGGGCCGGGCTTCTCGTATTCACCCGGACGAGGAAGCTTGTTCCGAAGTTGCTGTCTACTTCAGGTGCTTGCTGACCAGCTTGGTCATCTCGAACATCGACACCTGCCTCTTGCCGCCGAACACGCCCAAAAGGTTGGCGTCGGCGTTGATCATGCGCCTGTTCTTGGCGTCCTGCAGCTTGTTCTTCTTGATGTACACCCACAGCTTCTTCGTCACCTCGGTGCGCGGCAGTGGCTTCGATCCGACCACCATGGAGAGCGCCGCGCTCGGCATCATCGGCTTCATGAACGCCGCACTCGGTGTGCGCTTGACGCGCGCCTTCTTCGCCGGCTTCTTCTTCGCTGTCGCCTTCTTCGGGGCTGCCTTCTTCGTCGCCTTCTTCACGGTCTTCTTCTTCGTGGCCATCCTCATGTTTCCTTTCTGACCGGTCCGGTCGGTGAGACTTTCGTACAGAGTCTGTACGCTAGGGAGAATGCCCTGAGAAGAGCCATTTGTCAATCTCCTCGTGGTGCCGGGCCTCCGCCCCGGCACCTGCCTCCGTGGAGCGCATTCAAGAAACACTGTCATTCTGAGGTCCCCCGCCGACGGCGGGGGACCAAAGAATCCCATGGCGCCCGGAGGGTCCCTCTTCTTGAACTCCCTCTCCCCCTGGGAGAGGGCGGGGTGAGGGCCCAGCCCGTCGCCCCGCGTCCGTATCTGTCTCTGTGGAGGGCGCGCCCTGCGCGTGCTCGCTTTTCTCTTAGCTGTTTCTGTGGGGCACGCCCTCCGGGCGTGCCTGCCGGCGCGGAGCGCCGGCCCCACATTCGTCGATGTCTTCTTGGTAGGGGCAAGGCTTGCCCCCGCCCGTCTTGCCCCCTCTCCCCTGGGAGAGGACGGCGCTTGCCCCCGCCCCCCGGGCCACACCGCCCTTTCGCCGATACCGGAAAGGAGCTGCGAATCTGACCTGCATATCATGAAAATCGAAAGCCGACATTTCGATTTTCATGGTAGAGTGTTCCCATGATTGAGCGTCCTCGGCTGCTGTCGGCCTTGCGCACAGCGCTACGTCGCAGCCCTGTCGTTGCCCTGATCGGACCTCGCCAGTGCGGCAAGACCACCGCGGCGCGCTGGATCGTCGAGCCCTCCTCCCCGCGCTACTTCGATCTCGAGGACCCCGCCAGCTTGGCTCGCCTGACCGAACCGATGACGGCGCTGGGCCCGCTGCGGGGCGTCGTTGTGATCGACGAGATCCAGCGGCGGCCGGAACTGTTTCCGGTCCTCCGAGTCCTTGCGGATCGGCGGCCACTGCAAGCGCGGTTTCTCATCCTTGGCAGCGCCTCCCCGGCGCTCCTCCGGCAATCGTCGGAAACGCTTGCCGGGCGGCTGGAGACCATCACGCTCGCAGGGTTTTGCCTGGACGAGCTGGGGGATCGGGCCGTCGGGCGCCATTGGCGGCGGGGCGGCTTCCCGCCTGCATACCTCGCGCGCAGCGAGGCGGATAGCGTCCGCTGGCGCGAGCAGTTCGTGCGGACCTTTCTGGAACGTGACCTTCCCCAGCTCGGCGTGAGCATCGCCGCTCCCACGCTACTCCGCTTCTGGAGCATGCTGGCCCACGTCCATGGAAGCCTCTGGAACGCTGCCGATCCCGCCCGTTCGCTGGGGCTCAGCCAGCCGACAGTCCGCCACTACCTCGACCTTCTGACATCGGTTTTCATGGTGCGACAGCTTCCGCCGTGGCACGAAAATTTGGCCAAGCGGCAGGTCAAGGCACCCAAGGTGTACATCCGGGATACCGGTCTGCTGCACTCGCTGCTCGGGATCCGAAGCGAGCAGAATCTCCAGCGCCACCCGAAGCTCGGAGCCTCGTGGGAGGGGTACGCGATTGAAGAAGTGCTGAAGCTTGTCGAGCCCGACGATTCATACTTCTGGGCAACGCACGGCGGGGCGGAGCTTGACCTCCTGATCTTCAAGAACGGCCGGCGGTACGGGATCGAGGTGAAGCATCAGGACGCGCCGACACTCACGGCGTCCATGCGCACCGCGCTTGCGGACTTGC
>Ga0315281_10004093_pt1 | contig 21264 bp, 23 predicted proteins | sample YL17G07_0_MG_FD_204540 | JGI IMG/M metagenome (GOLD analysis project Ga0315281, IMG submission 204540) | Sediment microbial communities from Yellowstone Lake, YNP, Wyoming, USA - YL17G07_0 | ecosystem: Environmental > Aquatic > Freshwater > Lake > Sediment | place: USA: Wyoming | collected...
GCCGGAACAACTCCTGCTCCACGGTCATGGCCAAAGTGGACTTGCCGGCCCCGGAAAGACCGGTAAGCCATAGCACGCCGCCGGTATGCCCACTGCGCTCCGCGCGAGCCTCGGCGGTAACGCGGTGCGCGACGCTGTAGAGATTGGCCGGGTTCGCGGGACCTGACTTGCTGGGATCGGAACGATCGTTCATGCCGGCTATTCGGTTGCCTTGAGTTGAGGGGCCGCCCCGGAGGCGACAGGAAGACGGTGGCGCATTTACCCCCTTCGCGTCAAAAAATCAACCTTGACGGCGACGCCGACCCACAAAGCATCCGCTTGGCTATCCGTCCTTGTCCCATTCGAAAACCGCCAGCAGGCAGCCGATCTTGGTGCTGGAATGGTGCCGAGTACGGGGGCCAAAGCTAACGAAGTCCCCGGCCCGAAAGACGGTGCCATCGTCGTCGATCAGCTCGCCCTCAAGGACCAGGAAGTCCTCCACGCCGGCATGGTCGTGGGCGATGGTCGTCGCCCCCGGCTGCAAGCGCATCACATAGCAACCGTTCCCGCTGGCCCGGTCGTAACTGACCGGCAACCAGGAAATATCCGGCTGCGCCGGGCCCTCCAAATCGTAGGGAAGGAACGCCGATTTGCCGACCCGTACGACCTTGCGCCGACCGACCATTCCATTCATGCGATTGCTCCCATCCTCACTCACCCCCGCGACCAGAGCACCATAGCGCAGGGTCGCGTCGCCGGTCACCCGTCAATCACGACGGCCTCACACAAGCGTGATTTGTCTTGGGCCGCAATTCCGGATTGTCTGGCGGCGCGGGAACAATCCTGTTCTCGGCGGATGCGACAGAGGAGTATCACGATGAACGTTATGCGCACACCGGTCGGCAATATCCTGGCTGCCGCGGCTGCCGCCCTGTTTCTCAGCGGCGCCATTGTCGGGACGACGGCCATGGCCGACGAGGCGAAGGTGCAATGCGCCGGCATCAATTCGTGCAAGGGCACCAGCGCTTGCAAGACGGCGAGCAACCCGGCCGGGCCGGGCCAGAATTCGTGCAAGGGCCAGGGCATGCTCGAGGTGACCAAGGCCGAGTGCGCGGCTCAGGGCGGCACCATTCTCGGCTAATCCGCCGGCAGGCCGCGGCGCGGGCGCAGCCGGCATGGGGCCGGGCGCGCCCGTCGCCCGCTTGCTCGGCCGCCGGGACACCAAGGAACCTTCGATGCCCGAACTTGCTTTCTCCACCGGGACGCTGGGCGATGTGCAGGGCTTCGGCCTTGGCCTGCGCCCCATCCACTATGAGACGATCCTCGCCGGCGTTTCCGGAATCGATTGGTTCGAGGCGATTTCGGAAAACTACATGGCCGGCGGCGGCCGTCCGCTCTACACCCTCGAACAGGTTGCCGAGCGTTTTCCGGTCGTCCTCCATGGCGTATCGATGTCCATCGGCTCGACGGCCCCCCTCGATCGCGACTACTTGCGGCGCCTCAAGGCGCTGATTGCGCGCGTGCGGCCCCGCTGGATCTCGGATCATCTGTGCTGGACCGGCGTCGGCGGCGTTAACGCGCACGATCTCTTGCCGCTGCCCTACACGACGCAAACGCTCGACCATGTCGTCGATCGCGTGCGCCGCGTGCAGGACATCCTCGAACAACCGATCGTGCTTGAAAACGTGTCCAGTTATGTCTCCTACCGCGAATCGACCATGACCGAATGGGAGTTTCTGGCCGCGCTGGCCGAGCGAAGCCAGTGTGACATTCTCCTCGACGTTAACAATATTTTTGTAAGCGCCTACAATCACGGCTTCGATCCGCTGGCTTATCTGGCCGGGATTCCGGTCGAGCGGGTGCGGCAGATGCATCTCGCCGGGCACGAAAATCACGGCAACTACATCATCGACACGCACGATCATCCCGTCGTCGATCAGGTCTGGTCGCTCTATGGCGCGGCGGTGCGACGGTTCGGCGCGGTGCCGACGATGATCGAGCGGGATGACAAAATTCCGCCGCTGGACGTGCTCCAGAACGAACTTGACCTGGCGCGCGCGATAGCGGCCGAGGCCCTGGCGCGAAAGGCCGCCGCGGCATGACACCGCTCGCTGACCTGCAACAGGATTTCATCGGCCACCTGCTCGGGCGGCCGAACTCCATGTCGGCGCGTGTGCTGCCGGCCGCCCGGGCAGGCGCCGAGACCATGTTGGCGATCTACCGTCACGCCTATGAGCAGCGGTTGGTCGAGGTTCTGGGCGCCGATTTCGCCAAGCTCAAGGTCCTGATGGGGCCCGAGCGGTTTCAATCCCTGGCCCTCGACTATATCGCCGCGCATCCGTCGAGCTTCGATTCGGTGCGCTGGATTGGCCATCGCTTGGCTGAGTTCCTGCGCCGTCGCCAAGCCGAAGATCGGGCGCCAGCCGACATGGTCCTAGCCGACATGGCCGAGTTTGAGTGGGCCATCAACGGCGCCTTCGACGCGCCCGATGCCGAGGCCTCGCGGCTCGCCGATCTGGCCGCCATTCCGGTCGCGGCATGGAGCGCCATGCGCATGGTCGCGCATCCTTCCTTGCACCAAATCGACCTTGCCTATGATGTTCCCGCGACCTGGCTGGCGATCGAGCGCGGCGAGGAGCCGGCGCCGGCGCCTAAGAAGGCAGCGGCCTGGCTGATATGGCGCCGGGGCCTCGACGTCAAATTCCGTGACCTGCCGGCGGACGAAGCCTGGGCCTTGAGCACCGCCCGTGACGGCCACGATTTCGGCTTCATCTGCGAACGGTTGGGGCGCTGGGGCGAGGATGGGCAGGCGGCCTATCGCGCGGCGGAGCTAATCCAAAACTGGATCGCAACCGGAATGATAGCCGGCATCGAAACCGAGGCTCTCCTCTCCGCATGAGCGCACCGGCAGGCCTGGCCCCAACATTTGTCACGACCTTTCACAACCCCGTGAGGTGAGTGGCGTCAGGGATCGCCAACCGCCATATGCATGTTACCGTGAGGAGCGTTGAAGCGAGAGACCGCTTAGCGATATTTTCGAAGTGCATCGCCCGCGGTGGGCGAGCCCGCCACAACAGGTAGTAAGGAAAACAAGATGACCAAGACCCAATTGCTTGTTGCCTCGGCTCTGGCGGCCGCGATCGCCACCGCCGGCATCGCCGGCACGGCCACGGCGGCCGAGAATGAGAAGTGCTTCGGCATCGCCAAGGCCGCCAAGAACGACTGCCAATTTGCTTCCGGCTCCTGCGCCGGCACGGCGCCCAAGGATGCGATGGCCGACACCTGGGTCTACGTGCCCGTCGGCACCTGCGACAAGATCGTCGGCGGCAGTCTGACGCCGAAGACCTGATCGACGTCGCCGCAAACGAGGCCATCCGTGCCGACGACAAGGACAGCGCCTTACCAGACCGCCCCGATCCCGGCGCCCGCCGGGATCGGGTTGCGGTTCCCGCACCATGACGAGATCATGGCCTCGCGCCCGCCGGTGGGATTCCTCGAAGTTCATGCCGAGAACTACATGGGCGGCGGTCGCCTGGTGCGCGATCTCGAAGCCCTGCGCCACGACTACCCAATCAGCCTGCATTGCATTGGCTTGTCACTCGGCAGCGATGGGCCGCTCGACGAGCGGCACCTGGAACGCCTCTCGGCGCTGGCTGAACGGATCGAACCGCTGTTCGTCTCCGATCATCTATCCTGGAGTGCGGTCGGCGGTGCCTACCTCAACGACCTGTTGCCGCTGCCCTATACCGAGGAAGCGTTGGCCGTATTCGCCCGCCATGTCGAGCAGGTCCAGGAGCGCCTGCGCCGGTCGATCCTGATCGAGAACCCTTCTTCCTATCTTCGTTTCGCGCACTCGACCTTGAGCGAGTGGGATTTCCTGGCCGAGGTCGTGCGACGTACCGGCTGCGGCGTGATTCTCGACGTCAACAACCTCTACGTCAGCGCCAAGAATCACGACTTCGATGTCGATCCCTATCTGGCCGCCATCCCGGCCGCCGCCGTGCACGAGATCCATCTGGCCGGGCATACGCTGAAGCATGTCGATGGACGGGAGCTACGCATCGACGATCACGGCTCGCCCGTCATCGCCGAGGTCTGGGCGCTCTACGAGCAAGCCAACCGACTCTTCGGGCCTACCCCGACCCTGATCGAGTGGGACAGCAACATTCCGCCGCTGACCGAACTGATCGCCGAGGCCACCAAGGTCGATCAAATCCAGGCCGCCGCGGCGCCGAGAACTAGTGATGCAGCTGCGTGAACTCCAAAGCGCCGTCGGCGCCTTCGTGCTGGGGCGGGATGGCGCCAGCGCCACGCCGCTCGTACTCGCCGACGGTCTGACGGCCGGGGGCCGCCTCGGCGCCTACCGTAACAACACGATCATCAGCCTGAGCGAAGCGCTCAAGGCAACATTCCCTGTCGTCTGCCGGTTGGTGAGCGAACGCTTCTTCGCCTATGCCGCCGATGCTTTCATCCGCCGCCATCCGCCAACGGGCCCCTGTGTTTCTGAATATGGCGGCGAATTTCCCGATTTCCTCGCCGCCTTCGAGCCCGTCCGACAGCTTCCCTATCTGGCCGACGTGGCGCGACTGGAATGGGCCATCAACGTCGCCTATCACGCCACCGACATGGGACGGCTCGTCCCGGCCTCGCTCGCCGCCCTGCCGCCGGAACAAAGTGCCCGCGTTACTTTCGTGCTGCATCCTAGCTCTGGCTTGGTCGCCTCGCCCTATCCCGTGCGGCACATCTGGGACGCCAATCAAGCGGATGGCGATGGGCGGGCCGATTTGGACGGGGGTGCCTGTCGGCTTCTGGTTTGCCGTCTCGATCGCGCCGATGCTCCGGGTTTTTCCATCGTCGAGTTGAACCTGGGCGAGCACACATTTCTGCGGGCGCTCGCCGACGGCAAGACCCTAGGCGAGGCTTGCCAAGTCGCGACAGCCGAGGACAAGAGGTTCGACCTGACGGCGACGTTGTCTGCCTGCTTCTCCCGCGGCACTTTCGTCGAAGCCAGGTTTGCTGGGTCACCCGAGGGACGCACGCCATGACCGCCGCCCCCGCCACTTCCGCCCCGCGACATGACCCAGCGCACCTGGTGGCGGCGGGCCTCGCTCGGCTGGATGCAGTACCCACCGCGTTGCCGGCCCTGATCCTGCGCTTGGGCGTGGCCCTGGTGTTCTGGCGCTCCGGCCAAATCAAGCTGATGAGTTGGGATCTGACCGTGGCGTTGTTCCGCGATGAATATCGCCTGCCGCTGCTGCCGCCCGAACTCGCCGCCTACCTGGCGACAACGACCGAGCATGTGGCGCCGGTGATGCTGATCCTGGGCCTGGGTGCGCGCCTGGGCGCCGCCGCCATGCTCGGCATGACGCTGGTCATTCAGGCCTTGGTTTATCCCATGAGCTACCCCGACCATCTGCTCTGGGCTGGCCCATTGCTCTATATCCTGCTGCGCGGTCCGGGATGGCTGTCATTCGACCACCTGATCCGCCGCCGGTTCAGGCCCGAATTGAAGAGCCCCGCCTCGGCCTAGTCTGCGACCGGGGGCTCTATCTCTCGCGGCAGGCTCCACTCCTTGGCCAAGCTGAAGCCGATGGCCAACAGCACGGGGCCAAGAAATACGCCGATGAAGCCAAAGGCGGCGATGCCGCCCAGCACGCCGAGAAAGACGAGCATGAACGGCAGCTGGCCGCCTCGGCTGATGAAATAGGGTTTCAAGAAACCGTCCACGACGCTGACGACGACCAGCCCATAGAGTAAAACAAAAATGCCCCAACCGACCTCGCCCTGCCACATCAGCCAGCCCGCCGGCGGCAGCCAAACCAGCCCCGGCCCCATCGGTATCAGCGAGACGAAGAAGGTCGCCAGCCCCAGAATCATCGCCCCAGGTATCCCGGCGATGGCAAAGGCGACGGCAGCCAAAACCCCCAGGGCGAGCGCGGTCCCAAGCACGCCATAGACCACGCTGCGCGAGGTGGCCCCGGTAAGGTCGATCAAGGTCCGGGCCCGTTCGCCCAGGAAACGCGTCGTCGCCACCGATAGGCGCTGACTCAAGGCCTCACCGTCGCGATAAATGAAGAACGAGATCATCAGGCTGAGGCAGAGTTGCAGCACGCCTTGGCCGAGTGTGACACCGGCGCTAATGAGCCAGTTTCGCCACGGCCACACATATTGCTTCAACTGCGCCGTGGCCGCGCCGCCGTTCTCCGCCAACCCCGTCCAATAGGCCGAGAGGCCGGAACCGATCAGCGGCAGATCGGCTATCCAGGCCGGCGGACCGGGCGGCCCTTCCTCCAGCATCTTGGTGATGACGGTGGCCACGATCGTCGCTTCCTCGGCCAACCGAGGGCCGACCATGGCGAACGGCAAAACCGCGAACAGCGCCAGCACGGCGGTTAAAATCAGCGCGGCGACCGTGCGCCGTCCGCCGCAAGCCTTGAGGCAACGGACATAAACCGGCCAGGTCGAGAAGCACAGGATCAGCGACCACAGCATGGGTGACAGGAACGGCCGCAGCACGACAAAGCAGCCGACGGCCAAGGCAAACGCCGCCGACAAAGCAAGAATCCGCTCAAAGCGGCGAATTGGGATCATGCCGTGTCCCTGCCCTTGCGGCGGAAATAGACCCTGCCGGAATCCTTGATACGCCACGACGATAGAAAAAATCCAGGTGGCAGTCTCAAGACCAAGCTAACCCGGCGGGGGGCGCCCCGCCAGAGCCGATCGCGGGCCAATTGCACGCGCGGCCCGACTGGGTTATGAACGGCGCGCCGGGCCGGCCTCGGCCGGCGCCGTTGAGAGCAGGGGAGAATCGTAACATGGCTGCCAATACCGACTTGCTGAGGGAGCGTCAGGCGACTTGGGCCAGCTTCGTCAAGCTCACCGTCGTCTCGAGCGTGGGTATTGCCATTGTTCTCGGGCTGATGGCGATCTTCCTGCTATAGATCTCAGCCGACGATCTCCATGCCGGCGAAAAAGTAGCCGATTTCGGCGCGCGCCGTCTCGGGCGCGTCCGAGCCGTGCACCGAATTCGCCTCGATGGATTGAGCGAAATCCTTGCGAATGGTTCCTATCTCGGCCTTGGCGGGGTTGGTCGCCCCCATGATGGCGCGATTGCGGGCGATGGCATCATCCCCCTCCAACACCTGTGCGACCACCGGGCCGCTGCTCATAAAGGCACACAGGTCGTTGTAGAACGGCCTTTCGGCATGCACCTCATAGAACTTCTCGGCCTGGCCGCGCGACAGCCATAACCGCTTCTGGGCGATGATCCGCAGGCCGGCCGCCTCAAAACGGGCATTGATCTGGCCGGTCAGGTTACGCTTGGTCGCGTCCGGCTTAATAATGGACAGGGTCCGTTCGATCGCCATCGCTCTTTCCTCTCATTGTACGAGTGGGCGGCCTTATAGCGACAGGCGCGAAAGGGTTCAACCTAGCCGAATCATGTTCTATAACCCCGCCCCATGCTCCAGATCGTGAATCTCACTTATCGCGTTGGCGGGCGCGTCCTGTTCGACCGCGCCAGCCTAGCCCTGCCCACCGGGCACCGCGCCGGCCTTATCGGCCGCAACGGCAGTGGCAAATCCACGCTGCTGCGCCTTATCGTCGGCGATGGACACGCCGATGGCGGCGATATCCAGCTGCCGAACCGCTGGCGGGTGGCGCTGGTGGCGCAGGATGCGCCGGATGGACCGGAGAGCCTGCTCGACACCGTGCTCGCCGCCGATCGCGAGCGCACCGATCTTCTGGCCGAGGCCGAGACCGCGACCGATCCCCATCGCATCGGCGACATTCATACACGACTCGCCGATAAGGCTGCCCATCGTGCCCCGGCTCGGGCGGCCTCGATACTGGCCGGGCTCGGCTTCGACGAAGCAGCCCAGGCTGGATCCTGCCACAGCCTGTCGGGCGGCTGGCGGATGCGCGTGGCGCTGGCGGCGACGCTGTTCGCCGAGCCCGATCTGCTGTTGTTGGACGAGCCCACCAACCATCTCGATCTCGAAGCCACGCTATGGCTCGAAAGCTATCTCAAGACCTATCCCGGCACGGTGCTGATGGTCAGCCACGACCGCGATTTGCTCAACCGGGCCGTCAATCGGATCGTCAGTGTTGAGGACTGCAAGCTGGTCAGCTACAGTGGCGGCTATGACGATTTCGAGCGCATCCGGTCCGAGCGCCTCGAACATCAGGCTTCGGCGCGAACGAAGCAGTTGCTTCAGCGCCGCCACATGCAGTCTTACATCGACCGCTTCCGCTACAAGGCCAGCAAGGCGCGGCAGGCGCAATCGCGCCTCAAGGCCCTCGCGCGCATGGCGCCTATCGCCGCCGTCAGCGAGGACCGCACCGTCGCCTTCAACTTTCCCGACGCGGATGCCCTGCCCTCGCCCCTCATTGCCATCGAGCGCGCCAGCGTCGGCTACGGGGCGGAACGACCCATCTTGGACAACCTCAACCTCTCGCTCGACGACGATGATCGTATCGCCTTGCTGGGCGCCAACGGCAACGGCAAGTCCACCTTGATGCGGCTTCTGGCTGGCCGGCTGAAGGTGGCGTCCGGCGAACTGAGACGCTCGGCGAAACTGCGGATCGGCTATTTCGCCCAGCACCAGGCCGAGGAATTGGACCTCGACGCCACACCCCTCATGCACCTGGAGCGCCTGTCGTCATTGGTGACGATCGAACGGCAGCGCGCTCAACTGGCGCGCTTTGGCATCGGCGCCCAGTTGGTGGAATCGCGGGTGAGCACACTTTCGGGCGGCGAGAAGGCACGCCTGCTGTTCGCCCTGATGAGCCGCAACGCGCCCCACCTGCTCCTGCTGGATGAACCGACCAACCACCTCGACGTGGACGCGCGCCAAGCCCTGGCGCAAGCAATCAACGATTTCAGCGGTGCCGTCGTTCTCATCAGCCACGACCCGCATTTGATCGAACTGACGACGGAACGGCTGTGGCTGGTGTCGGAGGGCGGTTGCCAGCCCTTCGACGGCGACCTCGACGACTATCGCGCCCTGCTGTTGGGCAAAAGGCGTAGCCAGTCCGCGACTGCCGAACCGACGGCGCCATCACCGAACCGGCGCGACGGGCGCCGTGCCGCGGCGCAGGCCCGCGCCGCCCTGGCTCCGCTGCGCCGGGCCGTCACCGATACCGAGGCCCATTTGACGAAACTGCAAGCCCAGCGCGTAGCCTTGCAAAGCCGCCTGGCCGACCAGGGGCTCTACGATCAGCCGCCCGAAAAGGTGACGGCATTGAGGATGTCCCTGGCCCAACTGGAAAAAGAAATTGCCGCCGCCGAGGCTTCCTGGTTCGCCGCTCAGAAAGCAATCGAGACCGCCAACGCCTGACGTCAATTCGTCAGCCGCTTGCGTGGCATGTAGATGCCGTCCTCAAGGTGAGAGAAGATTTCCGACACCGCCGGATGCGATACCGGCCTGCCACTTTCGTCCTCGACCAGATTCTGCTCCGAGACATAGGCGACATAGGCGGTGGCGTCGTTCTCCGCTAGCAGGTGATAAAAGGGCTGGTCCTTGGCCGGGCGGACCTCCTCTGGAATCGCCAGCCACCATTCATCAGTATTGGCGAATTCCGGATCGACGTCAAAGATGACGCCGCGGAACGGAAAAAACCGGTGCCGTACGATCTGTCCGATTTGAAATTTGGCCTGTCGCATGGTGCCGCTCCAGCCGCTCGGACGCCCCTATCAGAGCTTGCCCGCCCTTATACCACGAGTCGGCCGGGCCACGGCTTAGGCATTGGCCTTTTCCTGCCAACGCCCGCCGGCATCCTGCTGAAAATACACCAGCTTATGCCCGGCGGCCCGGTAAACGCCCCAACGCTGGCGCGCCTGCGCCACGGCCGCTTCGTCGTTGCCGTCAAAAAGCTCGACGCACATGGCGTAGTCGCCGACCCGCGCCGAGGCGGCGCCATCGGCCAGAAACAGGATCTGGGCCTGGTTCGGATTCTCGTCGCTCGCCGTCAGCCAGACCGGCTGCATCGCCGGCCGGCCGTCCCGCGCGCTGCCATGGGGCAGGAAACCGCCCTCGGCATAGGTCCAGAGTTGAGCGGCGAGGGCTTCGACTCTTTCCTCCGACCCCGCCATCACGACCGCCCGCTGCCCGCGCTGGAGGGTCTTTTCCAACATCGCCGGCAGGGCCCCCTCCAGCGTCGTGCGCTGTAGATGGTAGAAGCGGATCTCGCTCATGCCACCCCTCAATTCTCCTCGTAGTTGTCGGCCACGAGGCGATCGAGCAGCCGCACGCCGAAAGCCGTCGCGCCCTTGGGTACCGTCGGCTGATCTTTCTCGGCCCAGGCCATGCCGGCGATATCGAGATGCGCCCAGGGCGTGTCCTTGACGAAGCGTTTCAGGAACTGCGCGCCGACGATGCTGCCGGCGTAACGGTCGCCGGTGTTTTTCATGTCGGCGGCGGCGCTGTCGATGAGCCGGTCGTAGGCCTCGCCCAATGGCAACCGCCACAGCCGTTCGCCGGACGCCTCGCCGGCGGCCGTCAAGCGCTTGGCCAAATCGTCGTCGTTGCTGAAGAGGCCGGCATATTCGCGCCCCAACGCCACCATCACCGCGCCGGTCAACGTCGCCAGGTCGATCATCGCCCTGGGCTTGAAGCGATCACGCGTGTACCACAACGCATCGGCCAGCACGAGACGACCTTCGGCGTCCGTGTTGATGACCTCGATGGTCTGTCCCGACATGGAGCGGACGATATCGCCCGGCCGCTGCGCCGTGCCGGACGGCATGTTTTCAACCAGGCCGACGACACCGACCACATTCACCTTGGCGTTGCGGCTGGCCAGCGCCCGCATGACGCCGATCACGGCCGCCGAACCCGCCATGTCCCATTTCATGTCTTCCATGCCGCCCGCCGGCTTCAGCGAAATGCCGCCGGTGTCGAAGGTCACTCCCTTGCCGACGAAGGCGACCGGCTCCTGCCGCTTGCCTGGAGGCGCGCCCCGCCACTGCATGACCACCAGCTGCGATTCCTTGGCGCTGCCATGGCCGACGCCGAGCAAGGCGTGCAGGCCCAGCTTATGCATCTGCTTCTCGCCCAGGCACTGGACGTCCACGCCCAGTTGCGACAGCGATTTCGCCTCCGCCGCCAGACTTTCGGGATGGATGACGTTGGCCGGTTCCGACACCAGATCGCGGGCGAAGTAAACCGCTTCGGCCAGCTTGTCGAGTTGCTGGAAGACCTTGCGCGCATGGCCAGCGTCGTCCACCGCGACGGTTAGTTGCTTCAGACCCGGTTTCTTCTCCGGTTTTTCCGTGGTGCGATATTTGTCGAAGCGATAGGCCCGCAGCCGGGCGCCATAGGCCAGGTGCGCGGCAAGATCGCCCGCCGCCAACTTGGCGCCGGCGGGATCGTCCACCATGATCGTCGCCGCCTTCTCGCCGCTGGCGGCAAGATGCGCCATGACGCGCCCGCCGATCGCCTGGGCGGTAAGCGTGTCCAGCGCCGCGACCTTGCCCAGCCCGACCAGGACGATGCGGCTCAATTTCACGCCGCTCGGGGCCAGTATACTCATGACCTCGTCGCTTCGCCCCTTGAAGCGGCTTGCCGCCAGCGCCCGCTTGATCGCCCCTTGGGCCCGCTTGTCGAGCGCCGCGGCCGAGGGCGTCAAGGCGCGCTTGTCGTGGACGCCGACAACGACGGCCTCGGCCTTGGGTAGCGCCAGATTGGCGAAGGTGATTTTGACTGTCACGGCGGTTTCCGTTCCATGGTTTGAAAGGCGGCGACAAAGGATTCGATCGCCAGGGGAATCCAGACTTTAGCACAACCGCCGGGGCCGATAAAGCCAGCGTCCCGGCACTTTCCTGGCAATACGCGGGGGGCTGGCGCCCTGGGCGCTATCTGCTCTATTCTTCGGGCACGGATTCGTGGGGGACGGGATGGGGCTTCGCTCTGGGAGCGGCCTGAGAGGATGGGTTGGTGGATCGGCGATCGCGGTGGCGCTCGCGGTCATGCCTTTTGCCGCCGTTGCGGCCACGCCACCCAACCTGTCCACGCCGTTTGTTCTTCAGGCCGACGACCTGACCTACGATTCCGATCTTGGGCTGGTGGTCGCTTCCGGACATGTCGAGGTCTGGCAGGGCGACTATATCATGCTGTCCGACAGCCTCAGCTATAACGAGCGCACCCGAATTGTCGCCGCCAAGGGCAACGTCAGCTTGCTCGAGCCAAGCGGCAATGTCCTCTTCGCCAGCTACATGGAACTGTCCGACGACCTCAAGAATGGGGTCATTCGCGATGTGCGCCTGCTGCTCGACAAGCGGGCCCGCGTCGCCGCATCGGGAGGACGACGCATTGATGGCGAGCGCAACGAACTCGACAACGTCGTTTACTCGCCCTGCGACCTGTGCGCGGACGACCCGACACGGCCGCCGCTCTGGCAGCTCAAGGCGGTCAAGGTCGTGCATGACGAGAAAGAACACACCATCGAGTACCGCGATGCCTGGCTCGAAATCGCCGGCGTCCCGGTTTTCTACACCCCTTATTTCTCGCATCCCGATCCCAGCGTCGAGCGCAAGACCGGATTGCTGGCACCGTCGCTGGGCACCTCCAAGAGTCTTGGCCTGACGCTACGCATTCCCTACTTTTGGAGCCTTGGGCGCGACCGCAGCATCACCTTCCGACCGCTGGTGACGACCAAGCAGGGCGTGGTTCTCGATGCCGAGTACCAGCAGCGCGCCACCGACGGTGAATTCAACATCCGCGCCAGCGCCACCATCGCCGACAAGACAACGCGCAAGTCCGGCGTCAGTGTGACGGACGAGAACCAGTTCCGCGGCCATCTTGCGGGGATGGGGCGGTTCGACATCGACGAGCATTATCGTTGGGGGTTCGACGCCAATCTGGCCACCGACAAGACCTACCTCCGCCTCTACAATTACTCGAACGAGCGCATGTTGACGAGCCGCCTGTTCCTCGAAGGTTTCCACCGGCGCAACTTCTTTTCGGTCCAGGGTCTCGGCTTCCAGGGTCTGCGCACCAACGACGACCATAACGAGTCGCCGTTCATCCTGCCGAAGGTGGATTACAGCTTCGTCGGCGAACCGGACCAGTATGGCGGCTATTACAACTTCGACACCGGTTTGATGGCCTTGTCGCGCATCGACGGCCGCGATAGCCGACGCGCCTCGGTCGGCGCCGGTTGGACCCTGCCCTATACCGCGCCAGCCGGCGACGTTTACACACTTGCCGCCTCGTTGCGCGGTGACCTCTATTGGTACGACGACGTCGATCCGAATTCGGACATGGTCGCGCCGCCGACGGCGCTGGCTGAGTCCGGCGTCGCGGCTCGCCTTTTCCCGCAGGCTTCGTTCGAGTGGCGCTATCCGTTCGTGCGCGATCATGGCGATGTCAGCCAGATAATCGAACCGATTGCCAGCGTCGTCGTCTCGCCCAACGGCATGAATACCGGCAAGATCCCGAACGAAGACAGCTACGACGTCGAGTTCGATTCGACCAATCTGTTCAGCACCAACAGGTGGGGCGGCCTTGATCGCGTGGATAGCGGACAGCGCCTGAATTACGGGCTCAAGTGGAGCCTGATCGGCGACGACGGCGGTTTTTCCAGCGTCTTCCTGGGCCAGAGTTATCAACTTAACAACAATAACAAGTTTGCCAACAACACCGGCCTTGAGGACAACTTGACCGACGTGGTCGGCAAGGTTGAGATTTCTCCCAACCCCTATTTCGATCTGCTCTATCGCTTCCGCTTCGATGCCGGGTCGCTGAGTGTGGGTCGCAACGAGGTGGGCGTGGTCGCCGGCCCGCCGCAATTGAATCTCAATGCTTCGTATTTCTTCTTGCGCAGCGATGCCGGAGCCGGGGCCGAATTCGGTTCCCGGGAACAGGTCACGGCACGCCTGTCATCGCAGTTTTCTGATTACTGGTCGGCCTATGCCGACGGCCGGTATGACGTGGATACCGGCCGCATGCTCTCTTTCGGAGGCGGCATCGGCTACGAGGACGAGTGTTTCGTTATTCGCACCGGCGCCACCAGCACTCGCTATCACGACGACGAGATTCGCCCCGATGTCCGCGTCACCCTGGAGGTCGCCTTCAAGACCCTTGGCGACGTGCAGGTCGGGTTCTGAGCCACCGCCGGACCCCGTTTCCTGGCCGGCCGAGACGATTATTGCCGCCCGACGGCGGCCTCGCGTATAGTCCCCCCTTCGCCCAAGCGGAAACCCACCGAATGAACGGTTGGCCGCGCCGGGGCCATCCTCGTCGAGAGTCATGAAAATCACCGCCCGACTACTCTTCTGCCTTCTGCCCGCCCTCCTGTTGGTCAATACCTTGCCGGCCGGGGCCCAGGAAAGCGTCAGCGTCGTCGCCGTCGTCAATGACGAAGCCATCACGATGGTCGATCTGACGGCGCGCATGCGGCTGGCCATGAAATTCATCAATCTGCCAGACACGCCCGAGACGCGGCAGCGGCTGACGCAGCAGATCCTGCGGACATTAATCGACGAGCGCCTGAAGTTGCAGGAGGCACGCCGCCTCGGCGCTACTGTATCGCAGGCCGAGATCGACCGGCGCATGGACGCGATGGCGAAGCAGAGCGGCGGCACCGGGGCGGCCCTCGTTGACTATCTTCGGGCCAACGGCCTTTCCCCGGAAAGCCTAAGCGAGCAGATGCGGGCCGAACTGGCCTGGGCAAAGGTCACGCGGCACACGTTCCTTCAGAATATCATCATCACCGACGATCAGATCGACGAGGTGCTGAACCAATTGCGAGCCGAACAGGGGCAACCCTCCTATCGCGTTTCGGAGATTTATCTGGCCGTTGATGCGCCCGAGAAGGACTTGGAGACGCGTCAAACCGCCGAGCGCCTGGTGGGTCAGATTCGTGAAGGGGCGGATTTCGCCGCCATCGCTCGCCAGTTTTCCCAGTCGGCCAGCGCCGCCAGTGGCGGCGATCTTGGCTGGATGACGGCAAGCCAGCTCGATCGCGATGCCGCTGACGCGGTGCGCGGCATGGCGCCTGGTCAAGTCAGCGATCCCATTCATACCGCGGGCGGTTATTATGTTATCGCGGTCCTCGACCAGCGGACGAGTGGCGGCGCCGACGAGGGCCAAGCTTCCCTGGCACAGGTCGTCTTTCCCCTGCCGGGCGACGCCTCGGACGAGCAAGTCAAGAAGGTCTCCGGCGAGGCCCGCGAAGCCACCAAGGCCATGACCAGTTGCGCGGAAATCGTCGATCTCGCCAAAAAAATCAGCCCTCCGGAGATGCAGGCCGAGTTACCAGACATACCCTTTTCCGACATGTCGCCAGAGTTGCGGGACATTGCCCAAAAGGCCGTGATCGGCGCGCCCATCAAGCCGCAGCGCGTGGACGGCGGCATCGCCGTGGCCATGGTCTGTCGGCGGACCACCGAGGGCAGTTCGTTGCCGAGCCGCGAAGAAATCAGTAACCAGTTGGGCAACCAGCGTCTTGAGGTCATGGCCCGCGGCTATCTGCGCGATCTGAAGCGAACGGCCATCGTCGACATAAGACTTTGACCCGGCGACGAGAGCCTACGTCCACCATCGAGGGCGCAGTTTTTCCGGGCGCGGCCGCCACCCTTCCGCCACTGCGCGAAGTCATTGCCCGGCACGGGATTGCCGCGCGCCGCTCGCTGGGGCAACATTTTCTTCTCGATCTCAATCTGACGCGCCGCATTGCCCGGGCGGCGGGTGACCTGTCCAAGGGCACGACCATCGAGATCGGCCCGGGTCCAGGCGCCCTAACCCGCGCCTTGCTGGAAATGGGCGCCGCCCATGTCGTTGCCGTGGAGCGCGACGAGCGCTGCGCCGGCGCGCTGACCGAGATTGGCGCCGCCTTCCCCGGACGCCTGGACATCGTCATGGCGGATGCCCTGGAAACCGATGTCGCCGTGCTGGGCACGGCCCCGCGCCGCATTGTCGCCAATCTGCCCTACAACGTCGCCACACCGCTGCTGCTGTCGTGGCTGGGTCGGATCGATGCCTTCGCAAGCCTGACCTTGCTGTTCCAGAAAGAAGTGGCGCAACGCCTGGTAGGCCAACCGCGGAGCAAGGACTACGGCCGCCTCTCCATCATCGTGCAATGGCTGACGCAGGTGCGTTGCCTGTTCGACATCCCGGCCTCGGCCTTCGTGCCGCCGCCCAAGGTTACCTCGACCCTGGTCCACCTCGTGCCGCGAGCCGAACCGTTGTGCCAGGCCCGACGCGAGGTGCTGGAGCGCGTCACCGCCGCCGGCTTTGGACAGCGCCGCAAGATGCTGCGCCAAAGCCTGCGCGCACTAGGCGGCGACCCGAGGGCATTGCTGGCCGAGGTCGGTATCGCCGAAACGGCACGGGCCGAGGAGCTTGGGATCGAGGATTTTTGCGCCCTGGCGCGGGCCTGGGCGAAGCGAGAACCGCAATGACCCTCAGCGCGCCTCGCGCAGGCGGTCGACGAACGCGGGCAGGCCGACGAGCCGGCGCCGGCGCAGCCGTTCGGCGGCAAGGATGGCCTTAACCTCGCTCACGGCGCGGTCGAAATCCTGGTTGACCACGACATAGTCGTACTCATGCCAGTGGCTGATTTCCGCCATGGCTTCAGCCATGCGCTTGGCCACTTCCGCCGCGCTGTCCTGGGCCCGGAGGTACAGGCGCCGCTCCAATTCGTCGTGCGAGGGCGGCAGGATAAACACACTCGCCAGATCGGCGCCGCTCGACTGGGCCAATTGTTTGGTGCCCTGCCAATCGACGTCGAGCAAGACGTCGCGGCCGGCGGCAAAGGCCGCCTCGATGGGCTGGCGCGGCGTGCCGTAATAATTTTCGAAGACCTTGGCATGCTCCAGCATATCGCCGTCCCGAAGGTGAGCCTCGAAGCTCTCGCGACTGACAAACCGGTAATCGAGCCCGTCTGTTTCCCCGGGGCGGGGTGCTCGCGTGGTCATCGACACGGACATGGTCAGATTGTCGTCGTCCTTCACCAGGCGGCGCGAAATACTCGTCTTGCCGGCGCCCGACGGCGACGACAACACCAGCATCAATCCCCGTCGATCGATGCGCGTAGCCGTTTGCCTTGGCTCGTTCCCGCTCATCGTCCCTACTCGACGTTCTGCACCTGTTCGCGCAACTGCTCTACCGCCGCCTTCAACTGCAAGCCCAAATTGGTCAATTTCATGTCCGCCGACTTGCTGCACAGCGTATTGGCCTCGCGGTTCAACTCCTGGCACAGAAAATCCAGCTTGCGCCCGATGGCCCCGCCGGCGTCGAGCAGGGCGCGCGCTTCCCCGATATGGGCGCCGAGCCGATCCAGCTCCTCGCGCACGTCGGCCTTGCCCGCGAGCAAGGCGATCTCCTGCGCCAGTCGCTCCTCCGACAAGGCCGGCAGGCCCTCGAGCAGGGCCTTGGCCTGTTCGCCGAGCCGCGCCTTGAGCGCCGCCGGCTGGGCCGCCGCCGTCAGACCGGCGGCCGCGGCGAGGCGATCGATTTCGTCGAGATGTCCGACGATGAGGACCAGCAGGCGCGCGCCTTCGCGCTGGCGCATGAGCACAAGTTGATCGAGGGTCGCGTCGAGAACCGACTTCATCCCCTCGAGGCGCGCCGCCTGCGCCTGCTCGCTTTCCACCGCCTCGATCGGTTCGACGACGCCGCGAATGGCCAGCAACCCGTCGAGCCGCGCCGGCGCCAGATTCGGCCGCGCGCCCAACTCGTCGGCCAAGCCCAAAAGCTGATCGAGGGCGGCCCGGTTGATGCGCAGGCCGGCGGCGCTCGATCCCCCGGTCAAGGTCAAGGACACCGTCACATTGCCGCGCCGGCAGCGCTCGGCTACCGCCACCCGCGCCAGGGGTTCGAGCAGGTCGAACCCGGCCGGCACCCGGCAGCGGATGTCGAGGTTACGGCCGTTGACGCTCTTGGCTTCCCACACCCAACGGCCCTCGCCCGCCGCGCCCTCGGCGCGGGCAAAACCGGTCATGCTGGCGATGGGTGTTGTCACGGGGAAATAATCCGGAAGCAGCCTGCACAGAGCCTGGGCGCCATTCTATACTCCGCCCCCCGGCCTGACCAGCGCCGGCGGCACGCTCCGACAGATGGACGGAACCATGCGCGACCCCCGCTCGATCCTTATTACCGGCGCCAGCAGCGGCATCGGCGAAGCCTTGGCGCTGGCCTATGCGGCGGCGGGCATCCGCCTCGCCTTAAGCGGGCGCGACGCGGCGCGGATCGAGGCGGTAGCCGCCGCCTGTCGCGGGCGCGGCGCCGAGGTCGAGGCCGCCGTCGTTGATGTCGCCGACCGGGCCGCCAGTGCCGCCTGGATCGGGCACCTGGACCAATCGGCCCCGATCGACCTGGTCATCGCCAATGCCGGCATCTCGGCCGGCACCGCCCAGGGGGGCGAAAGCGCCGAACAGACCCGGGCCATTCTTTCGGTCAATGTCGATGGCGTCCTCAACACCGTCCTGCCCCTGGTGCCGGCGATGATCCGGCGCCGCCACGGCCAGATCGCGCTGATGAGTTCGCTGGCCTCGTTCCGCGGCTTTGCCGGGGCGCCGGCCTATTGCGCCAGCAAGGCGGCGGTCAGGGTCTGGGGCGAGGGCCTGCGCCTCGAACTGCGGCGCCACGGCATCGGCGTCAGCGTCATCTGCCCCGGCTTCGTCGAGAGCCGGATGAGTGCCCGCAACGATTTCCCCATGCCGTTCCTGATCTCGGCGGAAAAGTCGGCCCGCATCATCCGGCGCGGCCTGGCGGCCAATCGGGGACGGATCGCCTTCCCCTTCCCCACTTATGCCCTCGTCCGGCTGCTTGCCGCCTTGCCGGCGAGCCTGACCGACCCGCTGCTGACCCGGCTGCCGAAGAAGCATTAGCCGGCGGCTAAGTGGGGCCGATTTGGCGCCGGGACCAGGCAGTGGAGCGGTCCCGCGCGCCCCGCGCAGGGCCTTGATATCAGGCGCTTTATTTACCGGAATTAAAAAAAACGAGGAACAACGATTGAGGTTTCGCGGGGCCGGAAAGCGCCCCCGTGCGGGCCGGCCGCACGTTGTTCACAATGTCAAACAGCGGCGGAATTGAGCGCGGGCAGTATAGGAATTAACGCTGGGAAAGTCAAGAACAACCCGATGTCGTGTCGATGACAAGTGGTCTGTCCGGTGTTTGTGGCAGACGATCTATCCGGTTGAATCGCCGCTTCCTTGGGGGAGGTTGAGGTGATTAACTGCACCGTCACCCTAATTCACCGTAATTCCACAGTGCCACGATGAACGCATTCGGAACCACTAAGCGGCCCTACCGGGCCATCGCCCGCTGGTACGATCTGCTTGATCTGCCTTTCGAGTACTTTCGCTACAAAAAGATTCGCCCCCTCCTGTTCGAAGGCGCGGCCGGGCGCGGGCTCGACGCTGGGGTTGGCACCGGACGCAACATGCCATTCTATCCGCCCGGGGCCCGGATGACGGGCATCGACCTTTCCCCGGCGATGCTGGCATGGGCCGAAAGGCGGCGGAAAGCCCTCGGCGTCGATGTCGAACTCGCCGAGAGGGACGCCCTGGCCACCGGCTTCGCGGACGACAGCTTCGATTTCGTCGTCGCCACTTTCCTGTTCTGTGTCCTCGAACCGGAGGATCAACGCCCGGCGCTCAGGGAACTCGCCCGCATTTGTAAGCCCGAAGGCGAAATCCGGATTCTCGAATACACCTTGTCGGCGGACCCCCGGCGCCGATTCGTCATGCGCCTGATGGCGCCCTGGGTGCGCCTGGCCTATGGCGCCGCCTTTGACCGCGAGACCGAGCGCTACGTCCCCGATGCCGGCCTCGACCTGATCGAACGCCGCTTTCTGTTCAAGGACGTGATCAAATTGCTCATCCTCAAGCGCAAATGAGGTGCGCCCGACCGGAATTACGGAAACAGGAATAGTACCCTTTGCGGTCTCAAGCCCCTCAGATGCCGTTGCGACGGTACTCATGCTATTCATGGCGGATGGCTCCCTTCGATGGATCCCATGATGGACCCATCCTGGGACTGTCAACTTGCCTTACTGGCTATTGATCTGGCGCCATTTGGCGACATTGCGGTTGTGCTCGGCCAGCGTCGCGGCAAAGGCGTGTCCGCCGCTGCCGTCGGCGACGAAATAGAGATCGTTGCCCGAGCTTGGATGCAGCACGGCCTCGATGGCGTCCCGACCGGGATTGGCGATCGGCCCCGGCGGCAGGCCGGGATTGAGATAGCTGTTGTAGGGGCTGGGCGTGCCCAGGTCGGCGCGGGTCAGTTCCCGGCCCAATTCCGTCCGACCCAGCGTCAGGGCATAGATCACGGTCGGATCGGACTGCAACGGTATGCCGCGATCGAGCCGGTTCAAGAACACGCGGGCGATGCGCGCCCGCTCGGCGCCAATGCCGGTTTCCTTTTCCACCACCGAGGCCAGGATCAGCGCCGCCTCGGGCGTCTTCAGCGGCAGGTCCGGCGCCCGCGCGGCCCATAACGCGGCCAGCGTCTTTTGCATGGCCTCGGCCATGCGCGCGATCAACTCGGCGCGACTGTCGCCCCGATTGTAGAGATAGGTTTCCGGCAGCAGCGAGCCTTCCTCCGGCCAGGCCGCCTCGGCCGGCAGCTCGCCGTCGAGCCCCTCGCCCGCGCCAACCAAGGCCAGCGCCTCGGCCACGGTCAGGCCCTCGGCCACCGTCAGCTTGTGAGCCACGGTGCGGCCCTCGATCATCTGCGCCATCGCCTCCTGGGCGCTGACATGGGCGGCAAAGGCGTATTCGCCGGCCTTGAGGGTTTGGCCTTGCGCCAGCAGCCGCGCGCCGAAGCGAAACAGAGCCGCGTTCTCGACCACGCCGGCCTCGTCAAGCTGCCGCCCGATGGCGGCCAGCGAGGCGCCGCGCGGCACGATCACCGTGATTTGGCTGGGCGCCGGGCCCGGCGCCTGGAAACGGTCATAGGCCCAATATCCCGCCGCCGCCGCCACGAGACAGCCGGCGACCAGCAGGGCAAACAGTCCAACGATAACGCGGGTCATTGCCGGTGCCGGCTCCGCGACGACGTTTCTAGGGCGCGCCGACGAAAATCAGGCTGGCGTTAGTGCCGCCGAAGCCGAACGAGTTGGACAGCGCCACCCGCACCGGCCGCTTCTTCGCCTGCTTGGCCACCAAATCGATGTCGCAGCCGGGCGAGGGATTGTCGAGATTGAGTGTCGGCGGGCAGACCCCGTCCCGCATCGCCAGGATGCAGAAGATCGCCTCCACCGCCCCGGCGGCGCCCAGCAGATGCCCAATCGCCGACTTGGTGGACGACATGGAGACCTTATAGGCCGCCTCGCCGAACA
>Ga0315281_10004094_pt1 | contig 21263 bp, 18 predicted proteins | sample YL17G07_0_MG_FD_204540 | JGI IMG/M metagenome (GOLD analysis project Ga0315281, IMG submission 204540) | Sediment microbial communities from Yellowstone Lake, YNP, Wyoming, USA - YL17G07_0 | ecosystem: Environmental > Aquatic > Freshwater > Lake > Sediment | place: USA: Wyoming | collected...
TGAAGAACCTATCCGGGAACTGGCTTGAGAAATAGTGCGTCATCGTCGAATGCGATAAGTCGGCATCCAGAACCACGATGTCCGGGTTTTCTCTGCCAAGTTCACAAAGGGTTTTACCATAAGCCTCACGTAGGGAAGCTGTGTTTGCCATCAGGCTAACTCCTTTAGAGCAGTCTCAAGTTGAGCGGGATTAGGCGCCTTGCCGTGAAAATCGGCGTTATTTTCCATGAAACTTATGCCTTTGCCTTTTACCGTATGGGCGATAATGACGGTTGGCTGGTGTTTGACTGTTTCAGCGTGGTTGAAAGCCTCGATTAGCTGCGAAATATCATGCCCGTCCGCCTCGATTACATGCCAACCGGAAGCCCGCCACTTATCGGAAAATGGTTCAAGGTTCATCACATCTTTGGTCCAACCATCGATCTGCAGACCGTTTCTGTCAACGATCGCAACCAGATTGTCTACCTTAAAATGGAATGCCGCCATCGCCGCTTCCCAGACCTGCCCTTCTTCGGACTCGCCGTCACCCATCAAAACGTATACTCGGTAAGATTTTTTATTGAGCCTGGCAGCCAGCGCGCATCCGATACCAAAAGACAAGCCTTGTCCCAGCGAACCAGCAGACATTTCGACGCCTGGAATTGTGCGGTCGGTGTGCCCCTGAAGGCGGCTCCCCAGCTTGCGCAATGTCATTAGCTCTTCGACGGGAAAGTAGCCGCACTCGGCGAGAGTGGCGTAAAGGACCGGTGCCGCATGCCCCTTACTCAAAATAAACCTGTCACGGTCTTCCCATTGGGGGTCTTGAGGATGGTGGTGCATAATCTTGAAATACAGTGTGGAGACTATTTCAACAGAGGATAACGAGCCGCCGGGATGTCCGCTGCCTGCCCTGGCAACCATCGTGACTATATCACGGCGGAGTTTGCGGGCAATTTGTTGCATTTCGGGAATAGATTTTTCAGCGTTCATTCTATTTTTATTCACCTGCAACCTTCAGATACCGACTGTATTCTACCATTTTCGCTATGACTGTGGCGGCTCTTTCCGGAGTGGCATACATCATGACGCCGTGTGCCTGAAGTTTTTTAAACACCGGTGAGCTGCGAATGGTCTCATTCACAGGAGTGGATAGGATGACCGGTTTCTTATACTTCTCCATGTTTTCAAAAAGTTTATCTAATCCATCCATTTCCTGCTTAGCAATCGAGGCAAACATCTGTTGGGCGAAATCGATAAGGGAGTTTGGATTATCAGCCTGCGGTAAGACAGCATTAAGATGATCGGCACCGAATCTAGGAAACATAGCACTCATACCCACGCCTCCAATAATAAGCAGGGAGTCCAGGTTAGGATCTTCCATCATCGGCCAGATACAATCGTATGTAACATTGGCGAAACCTGTAGCCACAGTGTCTACCGGATTGGCATGCGGCCAGCGGTCAGGCAGGATTTTGTTCAGTTTCTCGATCGTTTCTGGGCTTAGAGGAGCTACTTTAAGTCCCAACCGTTCACATGCATCCGAGCTGACACAGCCGAAACCTCCGCCGCTGGTGATAATCCCTACCCTGTTGCCTTTGGGAAGCGGTTGTTTTAGTAACGCCGAAGCGACATCGAAAAGTTCCTCTACAGAGTCGACTCGGATAACGCCGGACTGTTTGAATGCGGCATCGTATATTATATCCGCGCCGGCAATGGCGCTCGTATGTGACCTTGCAGCTTTGGCTCCCGCCTCGGTCCTGCCGACTTTTACCACCACAATCGGTTTTTTCTTGGTAGTTTCTTTTGCCAGGCGGAAAAACTCTCTTCCCTTGCGCAAACCTTCAATATAACCCGTGATGACTTTGGTATCTTCATCCTTTGACATGTATTCCAGGAAGTCTTCAAAATGTAGGTCGGCTTCATTCCCGACACTGACGAACTTGCTGAACCCCACTCCCATATCCTGCCCCGCCATCAGGATATTCATCGCAAAGCCACCGCTTTGAGAAATGACGCCAATGCTGCCGGGTTCGATTGCGAAAGTCATGCGCAAAGTTGAAAAACCATTAATACCGTTGAAATGTCCCATGCAGTTTGGTCCGACCAAGCGCATTCCGGTTCTGCGGGCAATGTTTACTATCTCACGTTCAAGTCGAACGCCCTCTTCACCTGTTTCTCCAAGCCCGGCGGTAATAATTAGAGCTGTTTTTACTCCGAGTGCAACGCAATCCTGGATTACCTGCGGCACATCGGGATAGGGTATAACGATAGCAACAAAATCCACAGTCTCCGGCAGATCGCGTAATGAGGGATAAGCCTTTACCCCCTGTACAATAGCCTGGTGCTTATTGACCGGATATCGTCGTTTCACGGAGGGGGAATTCAACACTCTAGCGAAAATGCCGGCTCCCCATTTACTAAGGTCGTTGGAAGCGCCGACTACCGCCACGCTCTCAGGATTAAACATCAACTCAATCGGATCCATGTCCCCTCCTAAATTATCTCTCCCGATGGGAATTAATTATATCATTTATGAGGCTAGAGTAAAAAATGATGTGTTTTAGTTTCATCTTGAGATGAATTGACACGTTTTCTCGTATGGCGTACCATTAGCAGATGACATTTACTAAAATCGGTTATGATATGAAACTCCGTATATTTTCCCATTTAATTATAAGCATTTTGCTATTTTCCCTAATTGGAGTAATGGTACCGCAACCAGTCTCAGCGGCGCCGGCTATTTCCATCCATCCTAAATCAGGCGCTCCCGGGACAAAGGTAGTATTGACGGGTTCTAATTTTGGCTCTTACACCGGCGATAGACTGTCGATCTTTTTTAATAACACAGAGATACCGAGGATTGCAATCTCTGTCCCATCTTCAGGTTCATTTCAATTAACTTTTGAAGTGCCGGAAAAAACAGAACCCGGGGAAGCGCCCATCAGTATTCGCGGCGAATCTGGAGAGTCGCTGGCAGAAGAGACGTTTACCGTTCCCGCGCCAGAATTGATTTTAAGTACATGGGGAGGGGAGGTAGCAACGAAACTGGACGTGATGGCGCGCGGTTTTCAGGTCGGAAAAGCGGTTGATTTTAGCTATTATTTCGGAGAAGAGACTGTTCATATTGGAAATCAAATAGCGCTGGATACCGGTGAATGTTCGATAGAATTTATCATTCCAGAAAGTCCACGCGGGAAACATAGTATTTCCGCTTCAAATGCAGTCGGTCAGCATGCCGACGCGGAGTTCGCAATCATACCTTCCATCACCATCGAACCATCGACCGCCGCGGTCGGAGATACGGTTATGGTGAGCGGCGCAGGGTTTACAGCTGACAATGATGTCTCCGTTAATCTATTCAATAACGTAGTCGCTAAAGCCAAGGCTTCAATCTCCGGATCATTCACTATAGATTTCATCGTACCTGTGATGAAAGCCGGGAAATATTTAATCGCAGTTGAAGATGTCAACCGGGAGGTAAAATGGGCTGAGTTCACTGTTACATCGCGTATCAGTGTGAACAAGAACTTGGGAGAAGTCGGTGCAAAACTAATAGTATCCGGCACCGGTTTTGAAATAAGAAGCGTCGTGACGATTAAATATGATACGGAAGAACTATTAATCGTTAAGACGAATGATTTGGGTGCATTTACTGGTACTATCACTGTGCCGATAAGCGCTCCGGGTGCACATGTTATCACAGCCACAGATGGCTATAATTTGAGGCAGGCTGTTTATACCATTGAGTCCGAGAGCCCTGTCGCGCCTGAACCTCTCTCGCCGAGGCGATATAGCGAGGTCTCTTCTCCGTTTGTGCTTGATTGGGAAGGAGTTTACGATATCTCTCAGCCGCTGGTATACTCCGTCCAGATCGCTCGTACCCCGGATTTCCGCCGTCCCATCCTAGAAAAATCGGACCTGATTGCTTCTCAATTAACTATTGGTAACGGAGATACGTTGTTACCGAGCCGCAGGGGGACATATTATTACTGGAGGGTACGTGCTGTCGACGGAGCATCAAATGTCGGAGAATGGTCGACTCCAGCCGCTTTCCGCGTCAAACCCGCTAGCCCTCTACCAACCTGGCTGCGGAACGTGTTAATTGGTGTGGCGGCTTTGATCGCTATTGTTCTTGGTTATCGTATCTGGAAAGGGTATAAAAAAGCTGATACCAAGAGCTAGGGTATTACGTATTCGCACTGAGAATGCGTATCAGTCTAGTTGGTGCCTTGATCACTTTCAACTTATCAACATCCCTGATCGCAGCCTGGATGTCTTTTTCTTTCGCCATATAGGTAGTCATTACCACAGGAACAAACTTACTTGAGACAGGCTCTTTCTGGATTACACCTGAGATACTTATGTTATATTTCCAGAATATATTGGTGATCTGGGCAAGCACGCCGGATTGATTATCGACGCTGAAACGCAGGTAGTAACGGCGTTCCGCCATCTCAGTGCTGCCAAGGACTAGCGGTTCTGATGATGTTGGCATCGGCACCGGACGTCCCTCTGCAATATCGATAAGATCTTTAATAACCGCATCGGTAGTTGGATAGACCCCGGCTCCGGGCGCGACTAACCCGGAAATTACTCCGTATTCGTCTTCAAGTTCGGTGCCGTTATAGGCTCCCTGGAGTGAACCCAGTAATGATCCTTGTGGCATCAGAGCAGGATGAACTCCGACTGCAACAGAATCACCGATTTGTTCAATTGCACCTATCAATTTGATGGCGTAACCCAATTCGCCGGCGTATTGTATATCCTGAGGAATTACATCACGTATACCTTCTACGTGAAAGTCGGGCACCTTGCAGTAAGTATTGGTGATGAGGCTTAGAAGAATGCGTATCTTATTAGCCGTATCGATACCGTCGATATCGTCTGACGGATTGCTTTCTGCCAGACCTTTATCCTGTGCTTCTTTCAAGGCTTCTCTGAATGTTTTGTCATCGTTTGTCATTGTTGAAAGGATGTAATTAGAAGTGCCGTTCAGGATTGCATAGATCCGCCGGAACTTTTTAGAGGCAGTACCGACTTGTTGAAACTCATGGATCAGGGAATGACATCCGACAAAACTCGCGCGGAAACCAACTTTGCGCCCGGTAGCTGCGGCGAGCGAGAAAATATGTTCTCCATCCTGTGCCAGTAACATTTTATTTGCAGTGACAATATCCTTGCCTTTCTCAATTGCGCGTGTAAGAATCGTGTTTGCCGGTTCAATGCCGCCAATCAGTTCTATGATAATGTCGATTTTGGGATCGTTAACTACCGTTTGCCAGTGTGCAGAAAGCATCTTTCGGGGGATTTTTACCGGCCGCTTCTTCTCAAGATCAATATCGACTACTTTAACAAGCTCCAGACCGGTAACGCCTTTTTCATAAAGTGCTTTTACTACTCCGCTGCCGATGTTACCAAAGCCAATAACTGCAACCTTTTTAGTTTCAGACATAGGGAATTAGACTCCTCGGAATTTAACGTTGAGCTAATACTACATTCGGCTGACTGCAGGTGTCAAATAAATGTTGTTTTTTATTAGATATAGTAATATGAGTTATTAATGTGGTTGTGTTTTTTGCATCGACTCATCCCCTGCCTCTAATAGTTCAGCCTATGTTCAGACATTCTCAGGAAGATTGGTAAGAGTCCTGTCGCAACAACCTTTTTTAGCCTTGACGCTAAAATCACGATCAATATATAATTGAAATGGAGCTAAGTTATTTAAGAGAAGGTGTTCTAGTATGGCGAATGAGATAGGTAAAAAATACCGCTGCACGAAATGCGGTGCTGAATTTATTGTTACCAAAGCAGGCGTTGGAGCCATTACCTGCTGCGGTCAACAGATGGAACTTAAGAAGTAGCATTCGAGGAGGCTTAGCCTGTGGCAAGTCAATTAGGTAAAAGATATAAATGTGAAGTCTGCGGTACTGAAATACTCTGCATCAAAGCAGGGACAAGCCAGGTCAATTGCTGCGGTAAAGATGTAAAAATTCAGGAACCAAAGCCCATCCCATCGTCTGATTAATCTATTCTTTATTTTGAATAAGAGAGAAGAATTCAGCACGGCTGGCAGGACGACTGCGAAACAGGCCGCGAATAGCTGAAGTCACGATATTTGTTCCGGGTTTGTTCACCCCGCGCATTATCATACACAAATGTTCTGCTCTGCACACCACCGCCACTCCCTGCGGTCGTAAACCCTCCATAACTGCATCTGCGATTTGAGTCGTCATTCTTTCCTGAATCTGCGGGCGGCGTGCAAAGATTTCCACTACTCTTGCCAGCTTACTAATACCCACTACGCGGCCAGAAGCATCAGGGATGTAGCCAATGTGCGCCACTCCATAAAACGGTAATAAATGGTGCTCGCACATTGAGTAAAAAGGGATGTCTCTGAGGACAACCATCTCACGGTGACCGAGCTCATATCCGACTTGCAGCTCTTCATGAGGGTCCATATCCATACCCGCAAAAAGCTCGGAGTACATCTCGGCAACACGGCGCGGCGTTTCTAAAAGTCCCTCGCGCTTCGGATCTTCTCCAATTGCCTGGATCATCGATAATACTGCTTTCTTGATAGCTTCCTCATTGACCATTTGTTCTCCTTTGCTAGTTAAGGGTTAACACCCATTATACACGCAATGATTAGTAACTCAAAAGTTAAAAGTCAAAGCTTACAATCATTACAAATATCTTTACCTTAAGATAGTTTTTACTTTATTGTTGTGGCTTTAACTTATGAGATTTGAGCTTTGAGTTATTTTCGGTTTCTGTTATAATCGGGCAGTGGTTATCGATTTTCACACTCACATTGTTTCTCCGAGCATTAAGCAAAACAGACAGGAATATTCAAGGACTGACCGCGATTTTGCAGGCATATATTCCGACCCTAAAGCGAAGCTCGCCAATGTCGATGACCTCATTGCCAGCATGGACAGAGACGGTGTCGACGTTTCCATAGTGCTCAATTACGGTTGGAAAACTCAGTCGCTTTGCGTAGAAATCAACGATTATATCTTAGAATCTATTACGCGTTTCCCAAAACGAATTGTTGGATTATGCAACGTGAATCTAAATGCTGGCGACGCAGCTTATAAAGAACTTGAGCGCTGTGTGAGGGGCGGGGTAAAGGGGATTGGGGAGATCCGTCCTGACACAATATCGAGCAGTGACAAGCTAATTAATACAATTCGTCCCCTTGTTGAGTTCGCTATTAAGAACAATCTTATTCTCCTGACACATGCATCCGAACCGGTGGGGCACCAGTACTCCGGCAAGGGTAAAGCTACCCCTGACTTGATTTATACGTTGATAACGGCATTTCCCGACCTCAAAATTGTTTGCGCTCACTGGGGCGGTGGATTGCCTTTCTATGCATTAATGCCCGAAGTCAAAGAAGCGTTGAAAAACGTATATTTCGATACTGCTGCTTCTCCTTTTCTCTATAAGCCGGATGTATATAAGCAAGTCGTAGGACTTGTGGGTGAGGATAAAATCGTGTTCGGCAGTGATTACCCGCTTATTCCGCAGCGGCGGTTTTTAAAGGAAATCCGGGGATTGGAGTTACCGGAGAATACAAAACAGAAAATTCTGGCAGATAATGCGCGGCGTTTATTGGGAATAGCAGGGGAATAATTGTGGCTGAGTTAATCCGTTCTTTTATCGCGATCGAGCTGCCAACGACCGTCAAACAAGAATTAACGACATTAGAGGATCTCTTGAAAAAACGGTGTCCTCAAGTCGTAAGATGGGTCGATCCGCAAAATATCCATGTGACACTTAAATTTCTGGGAGACGTAGATTCAGACCGAGTCGATGAAATCAATATGGCGATTGATGAAGCGACCCAGGGAATGAGTCCATTTCATCTGGAATTGAAAGATCTTGGCGTTTTTCCGAATCTGAATAGGGTCAATATAATCTGGGTGGATGCAAAAGGAGATCTCGATAAGCTGACTGACCTGCAGAAACAAATAGAATCGAACATGGAGCAGCTTGGCTTTGCACGCGAAGACAGGGATTTTACGCCGCACCTGACAATTGGACGGGTGCGCGACTACGTATCACCAGACGACCGCAAAAAGATAGGGCAGGTATTATCGCAGACTGCATTTGCGTCCGCACAAGTTATTACAGTTAACTCTGTGAATCTTGTGAAAAGTCAATTGACGAATACAGGCGCAATTTACACGCGGTTGTATGCTTCTGTGTTTAAGGGTTGACGGTTAGAATAATGCAGAAAACACGTATCCAGCTTTGTTTGGTTTCGCTGCTTGTTATTGCCGTGATGGTCGGCTCGGCGTGTGCTCCTAAAACCTATCAAGAACCTGCAGAGCCGACGGTGCCGCCGGTTCCCCAGGAATATCAGTCGCTTTATGAAGAGCTGGGTAATGAGCTATCGGCTTTCGAGCTTGTATTGAAGCAAAAGTGGGATGGAAGTCGCAATGACACGACATTCGCCACTGAATTGTCTTTTGCCAACGGTAATATTGGCGAAGGTCTGCTTCGACCAGAAACGTTGGAGAATAACCGGATATTATTGGACTTCCTTCAGAATATGGGTATCCAGGGAGTAGTGCTTTCAATTAAATATCCACTCCTCGAACCGACTTTTCCACGCTCAACCGAATACCTATCATTTTACAAACAAATAGTTACAGAGATACGCCGGCATAATATGAAGGTGCTGGTTGAAACCGGCGCGGTCTTTGCCGGTACCGCCTTTTCATCTGTCCAGGTAGACTGGTCAAAATATACATCCGCTTCATTCCTCAAAGGAATGCAGGACCAGCTCGTGCTTATTGCTCATGAAATCAAGCCGGACTATCTTACGCTGACTGAAGAACCGGGTACGCAGGAGATGTTAACAAAGCTGCATTTCACATTAAATGATTGGACAAATTTCATAGAAACAACATTGAAGAGACTCGACCGATCTGGTGAAATGCTGGTTGGAGCTGGTATGGGAAGCTGGGACGACGCTGCTTACGTGACTACTTTTTTAGGTATCGACGGGATCGATTATCTTGATATGCATATATATCCTCCCGGTAATAACGGCGTGTTTCTTGAGCGTGCGTTAAACACTGCACTACAGGTTAAAGCTGCCGGGAAACGGTTTACTGTTGGAGAAAGCTGGCTCTATAAAGCTACTATAGCAGAAATAACCGGTAGCCCGGGTGTTGATGAGGACGCTTTCAACCGTGATACATACAGTTTCTGGTACCCGCTCGATGCGCGTTTCATCGAGGATATCATGGACATGGCAGATGCCGGTAAAATGGATTTTGTATCATTTTTCTGGATGCGGAATTTCCTGGCTTACCTGGATTACTCTACTTCAACGAAAGATCTGTCTACTGCAGAATTAAACCGACTAATAAACCAGACCGTATTAATCAATCTCAAACTTGGAGTTTTAAGTCCTCTTGGCCAATTCTATGAGGAGCAACTTCTCGGCAGGTAATCACCTGGAAGATGATCCCAGGGCGCGCACTCTGAATATTTTCTTGACTGCATTGATATCCTCCTGATGTTTGTATGCTGTATCCAACCATTTTATTCTTTGATATTTTCTTGACCCTTTAGACTACTTTCTTGACACCTTCTTGATATCAATTTTTTTACAATCCATCTTGTGAGAGAAGTACAGGCGGATTCCCCGAAAGGTAAACAAGGAAAAATCGGGGATAGAATCATTCGTTTACCACGCCCTCAGTTTGTAAGAATACACATTGGTTTACCACACAAAGGATATTTATCGCATCTATTATTCTCAAATCCGGTACTGTTGGGTGTGTCAGGAATAGCTCTCTTGATGCTAGTGGGAGGGTTTCTGTTAATGTTACCGGTTGCGAATGTTGAGGGTCATTTTACGCCGCCACTCGTAGCGTTCTTTACATCAACTTCCGCTGTTTCCACGACTGGGCTAGGACTGGTTACCACTGCTACTTACTGGACTACCTTCGGACAGGCGGTGATATGCGGGCTTATTTTTGCTGGAGGTCTCGGACTGGTAGCAATCGTGATGTTCATTTTATGGGCTGCCGGTTCACGTTTTTCTTTGCAGGACCGGCTGATTACCCGAGAAGCCATGGGTGTAAAGCAGATAGGCGGACTATTACGCCTCTTAAGGTATTCTATCCTGGTAGACATTTCCATAACCATTATCGGAGCCATGTTGCTCATCATCCCCTTTAGTCGTTATTACAGCCCGGGAGAGACCATCTGGCAGGCTTTTTTCCATTCGGTATCTTCATTCAATACCGCCGGGATAGACATCGTGGGACCTTCTGGTTTTATCGTGTTCCGAAACGATACCCTGCTGTTGAGTATTGTAATAATAGTCGCGATACTGGGCGCCATTGGCTTCTTTGCTCTTTTTGAGATACCGAGAGTTCGAAGGTTCAACAGGTTTTCCCTGGACACGAAAATCGTTATCGTCACGACCTTTACACTGTATTTTCTGGGGGCGTTAGGAATGCTAATGTACGAGTGGTTTAAAGGAACGACACTATCTGACTTTTCGGTTCTAGGTAAGGGATTCACCTCATTTTTCAATGCTGTAAGCGCATCAACTACAACTGGATTTAGCACTATTGATTTCAGTCAAGTCACCGTACAAACAATGATAATCATCTCGGGATTGATGTTTGTTGGTGGTTCGATCGCCTCCACAGCCGGCGGCATCAAAGTAAATGCATTTGGTGTATTAGTGGCAACAATCTGGGGAACACTCAAGGGAAAGAAAAAAATAGAGGCTTTCGGCCGAGAGATCGTTTCCAGCCAGGTCTTCCGCGCAATCGCGGCATTATTTGTCAGTCTAACCGTACTTTCTATGGGTATACTGCTTATAATGTCATCAAGTCCTGGTATTCCATTCGAAAAAGTCCTTTTTGAAGCTTCTTCGGCGCTTGGAAATGCGGGACTATCTACAGGAGTCCTTGCGGAGTTTTCTATTCCAGGAAAGATAGTCGTAATTTTTCTAATGTTCATTGGTCGAGTAGCGCCTCTTTCTATCATCTCTATATTTGTCCAAACTAAAAAGCGCTCGTTATATCGTTTTCCGAATGAAGAAGTGCATCAAGGATAAGTTGGCATGCAGTATAATGCGGTTAGAGTAGAAAGCTATATGTTGAAAGCATTATCTCGCTCGATAAAATCGGTACGTCTTGAAATTGGCGATTGGCGTGGGTACGCGCTCGGTATCGTTTTAGTGGCTCTGGCGACCCTTTTGGGTCGCTTACTGGTGAACCTTTTTGCGCCTGCAAATATCATGATGTTCTATCTAATAGGTGTCACCGTTACAGCGATTACATTCGGTCTGATCCCATCTATTACGGCTTCGCTTTTTAGTGTTTTAGCCTTCGACTTTTTTCTGGTGCCTCCATATTTTACATTCGATGTAGAAGATACACAATATGTAGTCACTTTTGTCGCCTTGTTCGTAGTCGGTGTTGTTATCAGCTACCTTACGATGAGAATTCGTCAGCAAACCGAAATTTCAATAAGGCGAGAGCATGAAACTGCAACTCTCTATTCTCTGAGTCGGAGTCTGACTATTACTACTGGATTGGACAAGACTCTGCAAACGATAATACAAGGGGCGCGCGAGACGTTCGGACGTGATACTGTAATTCTTTTACCGGATGGTGCGGGGGGAACACTGAAACCTTATGTTGAAACTTCTGATTCTGCAATGAACGAAGAGGAACTAACGGTTATCTGCCAATCACTCCAACATCAGACAATGTCGGGGCAGGGAACAGCGGTAATATCAGAAACGGGCGCTACGTGCGTGCCGTTGAAGACTTCCAGGGGGTCGGTGGGGATCATGGTTTTAAAGGGGTTGAAACCTCCCAAACCATGGAACCAGGAGCAAATGCAATTAATGGAAGTGTTCGCTGACCTTGCAGCTCTGGTAATTGAGCACAACCAACTGGTTGAAGAGGCTCGAAATGCACAGATACTCGAGGCAACCGAAAAGCTGCAGGCTGCTCTTCTCAGCTCGATTTCGCACGACCTGCGTACCCCGTTAGTATCCGTCATCGGTGTGCTCAGCAGCCTGCAAGAAGAAGGTATCAATCTTGATGACGCATCCAAGAGCAAGTTGATACAGGTTGCTCGGGAACAGGCGGAATACCTGAACCACATTATAACCAATCTTCTCGACGTGTCTAGAGTAGAAGCGGGAGTAGTAAAAATTTCCCGGCAGTTTTCCGACGTGCAGGATTTGGTTGGGGCGGCTTTGGAACAGATGAGCAGCCGTATTCGTGGTCGACCCGTTACAGTAGAAATACCGATTGAACTTCCCTTTATATCTGTAGACTTTGGTCTTATTGTTCAGACTCTTGTTAATGTACTCGATAACGCTCTCAAGTATTCACCGGATGATTCACCTATCGACATTAAAGGCTGGCAAATCGGCAATGAAGTAAACATCGAGATAGCTGACAGGGGTATTGGTATTCCGCCTGCCGACATTTCACACGTTTTCGATAAGTTTTATCGCTTGCAGAGGCCGAATAACATTCCGGGAACGGGACTCGGGTTATACATTTGCAAAGGTATTATTGAAGCTCACGGTGGAAATATCGCTGCCCGAAACCGACCGGGTGGCGGCACTATAATAAGTATTATTCTTCCGATATCAGCCCCAATCGAGGGAAGGAAAGTTTTATGACTGACTTGAAAATATTGATAATAGATGATGAGGAAGCTATCAGGAGATTTTTAAGGGTAACTTTAGCGGCACAGGGATACACTGTTCTCGAAGCGGCTTCCGGTAACGATGGGCTTTCGATTGCCGCTGCTCAAAAACCTGATGTAATAATCCTTGACCTGGGGCTTCCGGATATAGATGGCGTAATGGTTACGCGAATGCTCCGCGAGTGGACCCGGATTCCGATTATCATACTGTCTGTGCGGGGTTCTGAGAAGGATAAAATTGCCGCGCTCGATGCCGGTGCGGATGATTACTTGACAAAGCCATTTGGAGCCGGCGAACTGCTCGCACGGATTCGTGCCGCTCTACGACGTTCAGTGCAAACGCCAAACGAACCGGTCTTTGTGACAGGTAATCTGGAAATTGACCTAGCACGAAGGCTAGTTACTTTATCAGGACAGGAGGTACAGTTAACGCCAAACGAGTATGGACTACTCCGTGTACTCGTGAATAACGCTGGAAAGGTCCTGACCCATCGTCACCTTTTACACGAAGTTTGGGGTGTGGAATACGGAGAAGAATTTCACTTGCTACACGTGAACATCAGCAATCTCCGCCGCAAAATTGAATCAGACCCAACCCGTCCGCAATATATAATCACCGAGCCAGGCGTAGGCTACCGATTAAAAGAAATCTAGTTAGTCCTCTTCGCAATTAGTGATCAATCTGAATAAGCTTGAACATGAAAATTCTTCCTTGAAACCAATAACACTCTCTCCCTAAAGTAGTTTTCGGTCGTCTGACGATCGAGCGAATAAGTTCAAAGGTCACAATCCGCAAAATCGTCCGGTTATTCTGGCATCCAGGATGTCAGTCTTCGCCAGCACTCCCGCCGACCTGGCAAAGTCCTTGATCTGACGTGGATTTACCAAGACAGTTGACACCCCACCAACCCTGAGTTCTGCCGCCAGAGGGAATTCATAGCTACCGGTCGCTTCCAGCACTACGAGCTCCGATAGAAGTTCCTTGAGTAACTACGCATAACATATTATTGACAATTGCTCTGGGGTTATGCTAATTTCAAAATGTTAGTGATTCTATGCCCAATTCACTATATCATAATTGATATGTTCTTCCGAATTAACGGGACTATAGAAAGGTGCCGTACGTCATCTAAGCTAGCTGATCCTACGTTTGGAGCAACAAGCGTCTTATCTTTCCAACATCCTCAGACTTTTCTTTTTTTCCCGGGAACGATGTCCCTGTTGTTATATAGTATGTAATCCAAGAGAGGAGAAAGAATGGACTGGAACATACTCGGTCTGGCGCGACATGGGCTCAAGAATTTTGAGCAAATCTCAATCATCGCTATTGTAGTCGTCGCATTAATCAGTTTGCTGTATGCATGGCTACTGCGTAGGCATGTCCTGACAAAGGATAGGGGTACTGCTAAAATGCAGGAGGTCTGGAATGCCATACGTATCGGTGCGGATAGCTATCTCACCCGGCAGTTGAAAACCATCCTGCCGGCTATCGGTATTTTAACGGTGGTGCTTTTCTGCAGCGTCTATTTTATGCCGGTCAGCCGGGAAGCGCTGGAAGAATTCCCAAACAATACAAAAATCATCATTGCCGTTGGACGGACACTGGCATTTATCTGCGGTGCTACTTTCTCATTACTTGTAGGTCAGCTAGGCATGCGCATGGCGATTCAGGCAAATGTGCGCGCGGCTTCGGCGGCGAGACGGGGTTCGAATGAAGCCCTTTCGATTGCTTATTATGCCGGAACATTCACAGGAATGCTGACCGATGGTTTGGGATTACTCGGCGGCACCGTAATCTTCATCATCTTCGGAAAAGCTGCTCCTGATGCTCTACTCGGTTTCGGTCTTGGCGGCACTCTGTTGGCGCTCTTTATGCGTGTTGGCGGTGGAATCTTCACCAAAGCCGCGGATGTGGGCGCCGACCTGGTCGGCAAAGTTGAAAAGGATATCCCGGAGGATGACCCGCGCAATGCTGCAGTGGTTGCCGACCTGGTCGGTGATAATGTCGGTGACTGCGCCGGTATGGCGGCTGATATCTTTGAAAGTTATGAAGTAACAATCGTCTCCGGGTTGATTCTCGGTTTGAGTCTTGTGGCATTAACTGGTGACCTGAAATGGATTGTCTATCCGTTGCTAATTCGCGCTATCGGCGTTATTAGTTCCATCATCGGTACGTTTACTGTTCCAATCTGGCAAAAATTTCCCATCCCATTCTTGAAAGCGCATGATGCCGAAGAAGCGATGTTCCGTTCTTATGAGGTATCCAGCTTCAATACCATTTTCTGGGCGTTTCTGCTCGCAATTATGTATGCGGGAGACTGGAAGCTAGCAATGCTGACTACCTTTGGAGTCGGTTTGGCGGTTGCTTTCAATCCCCTCACTTCTTATTTCACCGCAACTAAACGTTCCCCGGTAAAAGGTATTGTCAAACAAACCAGCACAGGACCTGCTACCACCATACTTTCTGGCTTATCAGTCGGTATGGAATCCAGTGTCTGGGCGCTGGTTGTCATCGTTATTAGTTTTATTGGCGCCCTATTACTTTACAGCAGTATGGGTGTGGAATATGTCCTGTATGCCGTGGCAATGATTGGTATCGGTATGTTAAGTCATACCGGCAACAACGTGGCCATGGACTCATTCGGTCCTATTTCCGACAACGCCAATGGTATTGCCGAAATGTCGTGGCAGGATATGGATGATAAAGGGACCAAGAATGCCCGTCAGATCATGGCGGATCTCGATGCCGTTGGAAACACCACAAAAGCTATTACCAAGGGAGTGGCTATTGCCTCGGCTGTTATTGCCGCTGTTAGCCTTTTCGCGGCTTATATCACAGATGTAGGCAGAGTACAGGCACAGCTAGGTATGACCTTAATGGACTCCATCCGTGTCTCTGAGACACAGGTCTTTATAGGACTGCTGCTGGGTGGCGCTCTGCCGTGGTTATTCAGTTCACTTTCAATCAATGCTGTTAGCCGAGCCGCGGGACGCATTGTTGAAGAGGTCCGTCGACAATTCCGTATCCCCGGTGTGATGGAAGGTACTGTTAAACCTGATTATGCGCAAGTCGTCGGCATTTCCACACAATCTGCCCAGAAAGAACTTATTCCTCTGGCGATCATCTCTGTCTTCACCCCTCTCTTCCTTGGCTTGCTATTGGGTGTAGAATCTTTAGGTGGATTCCTGGCTGGTATCATCCTCAGCGGTCAATTGCTGGCAGTGTTTATGTCTAACGCCGGCGGCGCCTGGGATAATGCTAAGAAATCTATCGAGGATGAACCACGCGATCTAAAAGCTAACACCGGTAAGGGTAGTGAACGTCACAAGGCTAGTGTCGTTGGCGATACCGTTGGTGACCCACTCAAAGATACTGCCGGTCCGGCACTGAACCCGATGATTAAAGTGGTTAATATTGTAAGTTTGATTGCAGCACCCATAATCGTGAAGTTCAGTCTTGATTTCAAGAATATGGATTGGGGCAAAGACTGGCCAGTCATATTAATCGCCGTCGATCTACTTCTTGTTGTTGGTTGGGCAATCATGAGGAGTAAGAAAGAAATCCCATCGGTAGCGGTACCTACAATGGTTAGCAAGAAGTAAAAGATAAACAATACTACCGGAAAATTATCACACCCTTAGATAAGTAAGGCAGGAGTTCTCTCAAAAGAGACATTGGTAAAAAGAGGTTGGAGAAATTATCAGCCTCTTTTTACCAATATTTACTGTAATATCGATGTATAATACCTTCGCTCGGAACAACAAATCTTATTTACTTCGGGCTTAAGTTAACACCAAAAGATGTTGCTCTTTTTTCGAAATCTTGCTGAGATTCATCTTCCCAAGGAATATATCTGATATCCTATGCGCTTCGAAAGGCATAAAGCAGAAGGTCAATTATTTCCTTTGAAGTATTCCCAAGTCTTATTACTGTGTCTTTTCTTACTGGGAAAACCTGACCGGTAACGAGAGTTGGCACATTTGGATAGTAAACGTTTATTAAAGTGAATGTAGCTTTTTCCTCAGCCAATCTGACCTTCTCCTCTGATAGTATCCAACCATATGAGAGACAGGTCGGTGACATCATAAATAGACAGGGATTTAGATGAGTTAGTCGTTGAATGGTTATTACTTCGCCTTCTCCAAAAAGAATTCCCAAGACTGGTATCCGAGAGAAAAGGCGCTTGACCCTCTTGATTTTCAATACCATCCCGGAAAAATACAGGAGTAATATTCCAAAAACAACTCCGAAACCGGAAAAAACCAAGTTCTCTGGGAGGTAAAGCAACAAGAATTTTCTTCCAAGATCCTCCAAATTACTGAATATAAAAACAATTATAAGAATGAGTACTGCAATTGGAAGCCAAAAAACAAAACCAGACAGTAGAAAGCCAATCTGATTCCTGAGGAATCTTCCCATTTTTCCCTTCCTATTCATGTTTCTAAGCAGAGAAATCGGTGTCTTTTTACCAGCGCCACATCGCGACAATTGCTCCAACGCACAATGCCAAGCCAGCAATAATAGCGCCAGCCCAGCCCATCAATGAAAGGGCGGTGACAATGATTCCTGCAATAATGACACCAATGAGTATTGAAACAAAAGCACGCTTGAAGGAAATTCCCAGGATTACCGCCGCAATAGCACCTGTCCAGGCACCAGTGAAGGGTAGAGGTATCCCCACAAAAATAGCGAGTCCAACGTGCTTATATCGCTGAATCATCCCAACCTTCCTCCATGTGCTGTTGAACACCCAATCTACCAGACCACTCGTCCATTTTATTTTTCTTAATACCTTTACGAAAACATCCAGAAACAACAGAATGAATGGAATAGGGAGCATATTGCCGATAATCGCGAGGAACAACGCGTAATACCATGAGAAGTGAAATACATTGATGGCAACTGTGATAGCACCGCGCAGTTCAAAAATAGGTAACGCGGAAATGATCATTACAATCAATTCCCGGGCAACACCTAAATTTATGAGTTCATCGATTGACATATTTACATGATTTTTTTCAAACTAGGATTGAGTCTAACAAATGAAGCTTGTGCCATCAACAAAAACATAGCATATATCCTATAATATATCTTGTCTTATGAGATGTCGTAAATTTACCCATTTGAGGTACGACATCTTTTGCTGTCACGTTGCGAAAGTCAGTTGCACCATTTCAACTTCAAAGTGTGCGCTAACAAGATTCACTAGGAAATATCAATAAAAACCTCACCCATTCGGAGCATGAAAATGGCAGACCCGGAGACAGAGAAAAGTCCTGCTCACCATATCCACAGGATTCCGGTTTTTTAATTATCTTGATTGGCCTTGTGATTTACATTGTAGGGCTAATCCGTAGGAAAAACCTGAGTAGAGTCAAGGTGGTAGCCTTAATTACACTTGTTTCAGTCCTGAGTATAGCAATCTTGACTTTCGTTGTACCGCTGATTTTCCCTGCCTTTGGCGTCCATCAAATCCATCGTAACCCACTTGATAAAGCGCTGTGTGCTAGCCATCTGTCAACATTTTAGCACGGTCAAACCAATACACATAAAAGGTGTTTAGCGTCATTGTTTTATTTCAGATTGTTTTCCTGCTACAATTCTTCTATCAGAAAGGAAAGACTATGTTCAATAAAATTCTGATTGCTAATCGCGGCGAGATTGCTGTACGTATCATCAGGACCTGTAAGGAAATGGGAATCAAAACCGTAGCTATCTATTCGGAAGTTGATGCTGAATCATTACACGTCAAGCTAGCCGACGAATCATATCCCTGCGGACCAGCAGAGGCTGAGCACAGTTATCTGAATGCTGAGAAAATCCTGGAGATTGCGGAAAAAAGTGAAGCGGAGGCATTGCACCCGGGTTATGGTTTCTTAGCTGAAAATCCCCATTTCGTAGAGATGTGCGAGCAAAAGGGCATTACCTTTATCGGTCCGCCAAGCCAGTGTATGTACAAGGCAAAACCAAAACAAAATGCCCGACAGCTCATGCGCATCCTCAATATTCCTGTTGTACCGGGGTATGACGAAACGCTTATGGACTCGACCATCGATAGAATTGCCCAGATTCAAGACATTGCTGAAAATATTGGTTACCCTGTCATCGTTAAGCCCGCCGGTGGCGGTGGCGGCATTGGTATGATTTCGGCAAAGAATAAAGATGAGCTGGTGAAAGCTATCCGTTCTGTTGAGGAACGCGGTAAAAAGGTTTTCGGCGTGTCAACTTTCTATGTGGAAAAGTATATGACTGCCATAAAACACATTGAGTTTCAGGTGCTTGCGGATAAACACGGCAATGTGATTCATCTTGGTGAAAGAGATTGCTCCATCCAGCGACGCTTCCAGAAATTGATAGAGGAAGCGCCATGCCATATACTCTCGCCTCACCTCAGAATGAAGATGGGGGCGGCAGCTTTGGATATTGCACTTGCCCTGCAATATGTGAATGCTCTGACAGTCGAATTCTTTTATCTTCCAGAGACCCAGCAGTTTTTCTTTAACGAGGTCAACACCCGTCTGCAGGTGGAACATTGTGTAACGGAACTGGTTACCGGTATCGATATCGTCAAAGAACAAATACGAATTGCAGCCGGAGAACATCTCCATTATCTCCAGGATGACATCGTGCGCCGCGCTCATGCTATCGAGTGTCGTATATCGGCAGAGGATGTAAGTCGTAATTTTATGCCATCTCCCGGAACAATAACCAGCTTACGGTTTCCACACGGACTAGGATTAAGGATAGATGAAGGTGTCTATGAAGGATATTCGGTTCCATTTTACTATGACCCTTTATTGATGAAATTAATGACATGGGGACAAACTAGGGACGAAGCGTTATCACGTATGAGAAGAGCCCTCGATGAAACAAAGGTCGAGGGTGTTCATACAACAATTCCATTTCAACAGCAAACGCTGGAGGATTCGGTTTTCAAATCAGGTCGCTACACAACCGACTTTGTCGAAAAAAGACATATCATCAAAAAAGTCATGGACCATAAAGTCCCTGTTTAAGAAAAGCTACCCTAGATATTCCGTAACTCACTGGAAATAGCGATTAAAAATCTCCAATATTGTGTAGGTATCCATAGATGTAGCTTGTATATTTCCAAAATGGTTGTGTCTTGTCTAAACTTGATTTCGGTTGAAAAATCGGCATATTCAAAAGGACTTCTTTTTGGAGAGTCTCATGCGATCCTACCACGTCATTCCATTTAGAGAAATACTAAGCAACATTGTCACGTTGCACTACACACCCGGTTCAATAATCGCCTTTGTTATCAATTTCCTCATACACAATATCCTGGAATATTCAATCCTCAAAAAAATGTAGTCAGATTTATCGTTGTTCTTTTGTTCCGGTTTTGGAGAGATTTTCCAAATCGATTGAACAAAACATCATTTTGAGAGTGCCGAAAAAGTGTTTTCCTTACTCAATTTCTTCCTTTTTTAAACGGAAATAAGAGGGATTTAAGCTCAATAATCCCTTTGAGTTCCCGCTCTTTCAAAGGGAGACGGGAGTTTTTCGACAGTCTCATTTTGTTCAATATAACAGATTAAATTTTTCAAGTATTTAAAAAATTATGTCCGCCGAATGGACATTTATCCACTCGGTTTCGGAAATAAAATCTTGTTCAGAAACTATTTCTTCGATTGTTTTATTCCTGTTAGTACCAGTAATCAAAGTGAAGCGCCATTTGCCATCTTCTGACCATGAATACAACTCGTAACCCTTCATTGAATGCGGCAATTCATTTACATCTGATATTGACATCTCGTTGATTAACTTACCAGCTTCGCTCAAGGAGTTCAATATCTCTGGATTGTTTCTAGGGTCTTCTCCCGCGTAAAAAGTCGAAGAGGGATAACCCAGCTCCAGTATTATCACATTTGGTTCTTGAAAGCCTAGTGGAATCCATATCGTAACGCCATCAAAAGAAATGGAGGATATTGGTGTCCAGAAAGCGCCCCAATAGATAGGTTTTTTGTCGACGCAGACCATAAAAGATTTGCCCCTAACCGGCACGTCTAAACCATAGATGCGTTCGAAGGCGGATGCAGTCAGTTTTATTTCATGTGTCTGAGCGTTATAAGTGATAACGTCTTTCATCGATATAACAGGTTGGTCTGCAAGTTCGACGTGGCTCATGGCTTCCATGTGGGCAGGAGGAATGTCATCTTTAGTCAAATAAATAGCGAAGCCTTCGTCTTTAGTATTTAAAGTACAACTTATGGACATAAAAAGTGCACAGACCAAAATCAGATTGATTCCTGCGATAGTCAGCTTTCCCATAATCCTTCTTGTTTGCAAGTTCCTGATTATTAAACGTAAAAATAAGTCTATAGTTGTTATATACGTAAGTACTGATGAAGTTCTATTATCTTAACAAATTGTAATCGAATAATAATTGGAATGAATAAATAAATGTTCTCCTAAAAACTAGGTATTCTTCACCTTGTACTACGTAAGTGTTTCTTGTTATACTGAGTAAGCTTTATATATTCAATTATGGCTGGGAGGTGGTCCTCGTGGAACAAAACAGTTTCCCCAAATGTCAGAAATGCAAAACCGG
>Ga0315281_10004095_pt1 | contig 21263 bp, 12 predicted proteins | sample YL17G07_0_MG_FD_204540 | JGI IMG/M metagenome (GOLD analysis project Ga0315281, IMG submission 204540) | Sediment microbial communities from Yellowstone Lake, YNP, Wyoming, USA - YL17G07_0 | ecosystem: Environmental > Aquatic > Freshwater > Lake > Sediment | place: USA: Wyoming | collected...
TGTTGAAGGTAAGATCAGTCACATTGAACACGCCGATGCTTCCTTCCGTATTGTTCGCCGTGAAGAATCGGTCTTTGTTTTGAACGCGAGCTGCGATAGCTACCGGTGCGATCTCAACGCCGTCGGAAGCACATACCGTTGCGGTAATCTGGGGGTTGAGGGACGTGTCGTATTCTACGATCTGGTCCGAACCTGAGTAGGGCACATACGCCCTCAGCGGCCCGCCCGCCCCCCAATTCATCACCGCCACCCCGCTCGGCCTCGTCCCGCTCCCCGTGCTCGCGAAGTTCGCCACAGTCAGGGTCTTCGCCGCGCCGTCGAAAGTCGCCGAGATCACCGCCCCACTGAGCGGCGCCACGACGTACACCGTGGTCGTCGTCTGCGTCGGGTCAACGTTCACCTGCATGTCGAGCCCGTCCTCGAATCCGATGAAGGTCGGGAAGTTTCGCGTCAATATCTGGTCGATGCTGATCCGCCCGACCTCCTGCTTGAAATGACAGTTGTCCCCCGGCGTCGGGCTTCCGTTGTAAATCTTGTCGTTCAGATCCCAGACCGAGAGCTGGATCGGCGTTTTGTACACGAAACAGTTGAATGTATTGCATCCCGTGTTTTGAACGAGCCCCGATTGCGTCACGAACAAGTATCTCGTCCCGTACGTGCCGTCCGCGCGCCGGAAGACGGGCTCGCCCATCGGCGGCGTTCCGGTGAAATACATCTTTACACGCGCCTGCGCTTCGATCGGGAGCGCGTTGTCGCCGGTGCCGACTTCGAGAACGTCGGTCACTGACATCGCGGTCGGCGAGACCGACCGATCGAGCTTGAGGATCGCGATCGGATAATCGCCGGTCACCGGAGGCGAGCAGACGCCGCTCGAGAACGCATTGACGATGTAGGCCTGCCCGCCGAGCGGGTCGATCGAGGCGTGCCAGGGAGACCATTTGAGCCCCGACGACGGCAGAGTTATCCCGCAGGAGGCGGGAAGCGGAGAGCCGGTTCCGCTCGGGCAGGGGTTGGCGCCGGGGAACGGCAGGCCCGGGAAACTTTCCGAGGAGACGTTCCAGATTCTCGCCTGGCCGCCCCGCTCGAGGAACAGAACCTCCTTCGAGAATGCCCCCGGCATATGCGAGGAATCGAGGCCGGTGATGACGTCGACGTCGGACGGGGTGGGGAGTGAGCTCGACAGAGCGAAGCTCGGGAAGCTCCTCGCGTCAATCGTCGTCCGCTCATCCGGGGCGCCGGAAGGATTGTTTCCGCTTCGGAAAAGCGCGGCCGTCGCGTCGTCGGCCGCCGTGGCGAACCCATACTGGACGTATTCGAACTTGTCCTCTCCGGCCGGAAAGCCGCATCCCGTCGTGTTCGTGAGTGTCAGCGCAAATTTCCCCTGCGTGATCGACACCGGCACCTCGACGATCATGTCCTGGGCCGAGACGATGGTTTTTACCGGTTCCTGCGTTCCGTTGAAAAGCACGTGCGATCCTGTGGCGCCCGCCGTGAACGTACACCCGGAGCCGCCGTAGACATGGAGGCTCAGACCGCCGATTGTGGAACCATAGGGGCGGGAGATGATGGCGTCGCCGGGGCCGACGACAATGAATCCTCGCGTCGCGATACCCTCCAGGCACCCGCTGTCGATTCGGACGAGAAGGTCGTAGGCGCCCGGAGCGGCGGCTGTCGGAATGCCGACGGTCATGGAGTCGAGAACCGGAAGAATGCCGGCGACGCAAGAGAGAATCGAACATCTCTGAGGAAGGAAGCCGCCGGGGCGCGTCAGCCACATCTCCGTTTGTCCGGAGGCGCATTGAAAGCCGGTCCCAAAAATCGTGACAATTGTTCCCGCTGGCCCATTGCCCGGGCTGACGGAATCGATGACCGGCGCAACCCCGCCAGTTGCGACATCGACAGTTTGCGTGAAGGTCCGAGACGCGCCGCAGACCGTCGCGGTCAGTGTGACGCTGTAGGTGCCGGGCGAACCGAAATTGAACGTTGGGTTCTGAACGTCCGGAAGATCGCCGCCCGTCGAGCTCCAGATCCAGGGCGCGATTGAATTCTCGGGTGCGAAGAAATTGATCTTGTTCCCGCCGGCGCAGGTCCATGAGAAGCCGAGGGGCGGCGTCACCGTGACGCAGCTCGAAACCGGGCCGGCGCAATCGGGGTTCGCGCCGATCGCCTGGACGGTGTAGAACCAAGGAAAACAGTTCGCCGCGTCCGCGTCGACAAACGATTGGACAGTTGCGGCTGTGTTCAAGGGGCGCGCGATCTCGGTGAAAGCGAAGCCGCAACCGAGATTGTTCCGGGCGATCCGGTAGCTCGCCGCGTTGGCCGCCGGCGTCCAGTTGAGGACGACGCCGTTGTTCGTCCCCTCGGCGGCCGACACTGTGACGGTTCCGACGCCGCTAATCCGCGACGTGCAGACGGTGTGGTCCTGATTCCCGAGATCCGTCGCAACGCCGCACGAAATCCCGTGGCGATCGAACGCCGCGAAAATCGTCGATGCGTGGGGCGTGCCGTCCGCGAGGTTGCCATTGTCGTCGTCGGCGACGAGGAATGCCTGATACCAGGTTGACGCGGCGCAACCATTGTTCCAGGGAGGCACACCCTTGTTGGCGCAGGTGTACGCGGCGGCCCGGCCCGAGCCGATCGATTGCCACCAGAGCTTGTCGATCAAAGCCCAGGCGTCATTGGCGGTGAAACCGGTCCGCGCGGGGAGATCGCGGAAGGCGAGATCCCAGATTGTGTTGCCGGCCAGTTGCCCTTCGCAGTGGACCTCCGCGCCGCAGGGATCACAAGTCTCCTTGGTCGGATCGCACGGGCCGCAGCCGCTAGTTTGGCCGATGTTCATCGGCGTGAGGATGACGTTGGTCGTGTGCTTCAGGCGGTCCTGGTCGCGAACTCCCGTGCAGCTCGTGCAGGGATTGCCATAGCCGCCGCATTGGGTCGATTTGAAGTTCGGTCCAATACAGGAATCGTGCATCTGGAGCATGGCGAAGGTATCTCCCAGCGCTTCTCCCGACGGCTGTGCGTCGTTACCGTCATTGGCGTCCATGCCATGGCCCCATTCGTGAAGAGAGACCGAAGCGATCTGGCTGAGGTTATTGCAGATTCCCGGATCCTGCTTCGCCGTGTGGATGATTCCAGCAGCCCAAGTGGCGTTGCAGAAGTCGAGAGTGTTCGTCTTGAGAGACACTCCTTGCGAATTGAGCCAGATGTTGGCTGGGAAATAGCTGCGCCCCTTCTGGTTGATCAGATCAACGTGAAAATACGAGGTCCGAGTTCCGCGAGTGTTCCACGTCCCGCCGTTGACGCCCGAGGGTGTTCCGCACTCTGGGAACACGAAACCCGTGTCTAGACCGAAATCGAGGTTTCCGGGGGCGCTGGCCGAAAGCGAGACACTCCCAGCCGCATCGCAAACATCCTGGAAGACGCCGACGTGCTTCCCGCTGAGCGTCGACGTCACGGTCCCGCCCGGGTACGCGAAAACGCCGGCGGCATTGGCATAGCGGCCCGCACCGCCGAAGTCCGCGAAACCGAATGGCCGGGAGACCTCGTTCGCCGGGTCCGCGTTCGTGGACAGATAGACTCCGCCCCGGACCTGCGCGTATTTCGCATCATCGAAAAATTCGACGACCTCTCCCGATAAAGCATCGACGCGGGCGAGGTAATTCCCTTCGAAGTGGCCGCCGCTCTGCCGGGTGACGCGAACCTCCCACATTTCGCGAAAGCCATGAACCAAGCCGGAACGTTCCGGCAGGATCGTCCGAACCGGCGGGCCGTCCGTCGAATCGACGCCCGGGAGAAATCCGCCGATGTACGTGGCGACGATCTGGAGCGCCCGATTTGCGGTGATGATCGGGGTGCCCGGAAGGAAGACGTCGTCGAGGCCGCTCGTCCCCCAGAGGATCAGGTTTCCCTGTTTGACGACGAAATCGATCGAGCCCCCCTCGATCGGCAGGCCGCCGAAGAATAGGTCGAACCCCACGTTCCACATGCTGCGTGACGCGGCTGTGCTCGCGACCGGGTTCAGCGCGAGGGTGACGCCGTTCGGAATCCGGAAGAGCCCAGCGTTGGCGGAAATGAAGCTCCGCGCGATCGTTTCGAGGTCCGAAATCTCGGCCGCCGCTTTCGGCGCCGTCATGGCCGGCGCGATCGTCGCAAGCGAGAGGGAGTTACCGATTCCCGGAATCCAGGGGATGCCGGTTCCGGCGACACCGAGAATCCTTCCGGTGACCGGGTCGAGCGTCACCCTCTGCGAACCGTGGTCGACGAGGAATTGGTTCCACTGGGCGGCGTTGGGAATCTGCCCCGTGAGAGACGCGAGATCGACGCCGCCGGGATTCTGATGGAACGGGGGATAAATTTTTGCGAGCACGTCGAGCGGCGTCGGCGTCTTGATGACGAGACAGGCCGCGGGGGCCGGGAGGGCGGCAAGTGCGGCGATGGCAATCACGGCGATCACCGCTCCGCGTTGCGGAGAACGCGAAAAGCTTTGTGTGTGTGCGTGTCCGTTTGTGCGGGTCATGGTCAAGCCCCCTTCGTTTCGGATCGCCCGGCTCCAGGCCTTGGAACCGCTTCCGGGTAGATGAATTGAATCCATGCTACACCGGTTCATCCGAAACATTGAGACGGGCGGAGGCCTCGCCGAGGAGAGTTCGATTCTGGCGTTCATTGATTTCTCTCCTGGCGTCCTTGCCGTCTTGCCGGTTTCTCTTGCTTCGTCTCGATTTTGGCGACGAGCTTTCTTTCATTCAGTAGAATCTGCACGTGATTATCCATCTCGGCCCGGAATCCTCTTTTCTTTACGCCATCAGCGACCTCGAGTCGCCATCTGATTCCCAGGGCTTTCTCGAGCGAGCCGCGGCTCTCGCAGCGGCCGGCCTCGGCGCAATTCAGATCCGCCAGAAAACCTGGGACGACTGCGATGTCGTCGAACTCGCGCGAGCCGCCCGGCGAGCTCTCCCCTCCTCGATCGCCGTGCTCGTGAACCGCCGATTCGATCTCGCTCTCGCGGCCGGCGCCCAGGGGGTCCACCTTCCGGCGGACGGCGTCTCCGTAACGGAAGTCCGCAGCCACGTTCCGCCCGGATTCCTGATTTTCGTTTCGACCCACTCTCTTTCCGAGGTCGAGCGCGCGGCAGAGGATCGCGCCGACGCCGCGACGTTCGGGCCGGTTTTCGACTCTCCGTCAAAACGATCCTTCGGATCGCCGCTCGGGCTTGCGTCGCTGGAACGGGCTGCGAAATACCGGATCCCGGTCATCGCTCTCGGTGGAGTCGACCTTCTGAATGCCGCCGACTGCTTTCGGGCCGGTGCCGCTGGAATCGCGGCCATTCGGATGTTCCTCGGACCGAATGCACCATCACCCGAGCAGATCGTGGAGTCTCTCCGCCCGGCAGACCGGGAAATTCCGCGAGCGAACCGATGACGATTCCGCTCATTCAGGCGATCGTCCTGGCGGGGCTCTTGTTGGGCACGCTGCTCGGGATCGCGCGCGCCGGGAAAAAATGGCCGAAAATCTCGGCCGTCCGAGCGCCCATCGTCCTTTTCGGGCTCGTGCTTCTCCTCGAAATCGTCCTTTCGACGATCCCGGGGCACGAAGGTTTCAAGCAACTCACCTACCTCGGCCTCCTTCTCTCGGGTGCGTATGCCGTCGTGCGTCTGCTGTCGTTCGTTCTTTTCGACGTCGCTTACCGGGCCAATCGAGGCGTCGAGCCGCCACGCCTCCTGCGGAATCTCTTCACTCTTCTGCTCTTCGCGCTGCTCGCCACCGTTTCATTCCGAATGGCGCTGCACGTCGAGCTGACGGCACTCCTGACCACGTCGGCGGTCGTCACGGCGGTCGTCGGCCTCGCTTTACAAGACACGCTCGGAAACCTTTTCTCCGGCCTGGCCCTCCATCTCGAGAGCACGTTCCATCCCGGTGACTTCATCGCCGTCGGCGGAGTCGAAGGGACGATCGAAGACGTCGGCTGGAGGTCGATCAGGATCCGAACGCTTCGAGGCAGCCAGGTTCACGTCCCGAACGGACTCGCTGCCAAGGGGCTCGTCGAAGTGACGCGGCGCCTTGCAACGGCCGAACGGATTCTTTCGATCGCAGTGAGCCTCGATGCGGAACCCGAGAAAATCCGGCCGCTTCTCGAATCCGCGGCGCTGGAAACCGAGGGAGCCCGCCGCGACCCTGCGCCACGAGCACTCCTGCGCTCGTTCGGCGAATATTTTCAGCTGTACGAGCTCCGCTATTGTCCGAAGGCTTACGAGGACTACCCCGCCATCGACGCACGCGTCCACGCGCGGGTCTGGTACAGCCTCCTGCGAGCGGGAATTCCTCTTCCGTATCCGATCCGTCACGTTTACCAACACCAGAAAAACTGGGCCGAACAACCTGCAGATTTATCGGAGATTCTCTCCCTGCTCCGCAGGGCGCCGCTGTTCCAGGGCATTCCTTCCTCGGAGATCGATCGGCTCGCGGCTTCGGGGCGGCGCCTCGCCTACGCCCCTGGTGAAGTCGTCGTCCGCGAAGGAGAGCCCGGGAAAGAGCTTTTTTTGATTGCGGAGGGGACGCTTCGAGTTCAAGTGCTCGACGCTTCGAATGTCCCGCACACGGTGAAGCGTCTTGCCCCGGGCGATTCCTTCGGCGAACGCGCGCTGATGATGGGCGGCATGAGGGCCGCTACGGTCGCCGCTCTGACCCCTTGCCGGCTCTACTCGATCACCCAGGAAGCGATCGCACCGCTGCTCGAGGCCCAACCCGATTTCGTCGAGGCGATGTCGCGCATTCTGGCCGGAATCGAAGAGGAACGAGGGCGCCTCCTCGAAGAAACGCTCGGTCACAGGCCAAAGCATTGCGAAATCGTCACCGAGCAAAGCTCCCTCCTCAACCGGATCCGCAAAGTCTTCGGGATAGAATAAAGGTTCCTTCGGGGGAGCATTTCCCCCTCCAGGTGCGACAAGGACCGAAATGAACAAGAACGTGATCTCGATCGCTCCTTTCGACACGACCGGCACCTCCGGCCTCGTGGGTGACTTGAAGACTTTTCACCAATGGCGTTGCTACGGCATGGGCGTCGCAACGGAGCTCGTCGCCGCGAACACGACGGGAATCCAGGCCGTCTATCCCGTCCCTTTCGAATTCATCGCCCAACAACTCGAGTCCATCACCGCCGACGTCGAAATTCACGGAGTCAAAATCGGCGCTTTGCGATCCGCGGATTCGGTCAAGCTCATCGCTTCGCTCGTTGAAGCCTACCGGTTCAGGACTCTGATCCTCGACCCCTGCCTGAAAACGAAGACCGGAGCGCCCCTCGTCTCCGAAGACGTGACTCCGGCGATTCGGGAATTCCTTCTCCCAAAAACCACGGTCCTGGTCGTCAACGCGGCCGAGGCCGCGATGCTCAGCGGGAAGCCGATCGGCGACATGGCCTCGATGCGGGAAGCCGCCATCGAGCTGGCAGGGCTGGGCCCGATTTCGGTCATCGTCACGGGCGGCCATCTCGACGGCCGCGCGACCGACGTGCTTTACGATGGCGTCAACGTGAAGACCATCGACGGCCCGAAACTGCAATCCCATAACACGCTCGGAATCGGCTCCGTCTTCTCGGCCTCGATCCTTTCGCAAATCGTCCGCGGGACGAACACGGCGGAGGCGATCGCCAACGCGAAAAAGTTTGTAGCCAAAGCGATCGTCCACCCCTTCGTCATCGGCCACGGAAACGGCCCTCTGAACCTGAACGTGCCGGTTTGACCGGAGGGGCCGGACGAATGAGGAGCCCTTCCTTCTGTCGAGGTGAGCCGACGAGACCGAAAACGCCTCGAGCGGCTCGTCGCCGCCGGCCTCTTCGATGATCGTCGGCATCGGCGTCGACGTCACTCCAGTCGATCGCATCCGGAAGGCGTACGAACGCCACGGAACCCGCCTTCTGGAGCGCCTGTTTCATCCCGGTGAGATTTCGCGCCCGGTGCTGCCGGCTGAGCCGTTCTTCGAACATGTCGCCGGTCGATTCGCTTCGAAAGAGGCTGCGATGAAAGCTCTGGGGACCGGATGGGGGCGCGGAGTCGGCTGGAAGGATTTCCGTGTCGTTCGCCCGCGGGGGTCGGCTCCGACGCTCGAGCTCGAGCGGCAAGCGGCCAGCCTCGCGGCCGCGGCGGGAGTGTCGAAGATCCATCTGACGATCACACATGGCGGAGGAATTGCGGTGGCGGTGGTCATTCTCGAGAAAGAAGCGGCCTAGCCGCGGCCATTCGCCACTGCGGCACGTCATGAACTAAAATCGGCTACGAAGTCGGGAGAAAAGCGCGATTGCCAGGCAAAAAGATTCTCATCGTCGACGACGAGCCGTACATCCTTCGAATCCTCTCGTTCAAGTTGAGGCTGGCGAATTATCTGCCGGTCGAAGCCGAGACCGGGGAGGAAGCTCTCGTCAAGGTGAGAACGGAATCGCCCGACCTGGTCCTGCTGGACGTTTCCCTCCCCACCGACATGTCGGGATTCGACGTCTGCCGCTCGATTAAAGAAGATCCGGCGACCCGCCACATTCCGGTTGTGATGTTGACGGCGAGGAGTCTCCAGACCGATCGAACCCTGGGTCTCCGCCTGGGCGCAGCCGGTTACATCACGAAACCCTTTTCCACCCGGGCCGTGATCGAGCGGATCGGCGAGATTCTCGGAGGAATCGAAACTCCGAGCTGAAGCGGCCCGACGGGGTTCCGCGATCGCTGATCCGCCCCGAAACGAAGAGTGCTGCCGGATTGACCGGCGCGAATTTCCGAGGAGAGTCTCCATGTCTGCCCGATCCGGAGCACCGGATTACAAGTCGACCCTGAACCTTCCGAAGACGGCCTTCCCGATGAAGGCCGACCTTGCGAGAACCGAGCCGCTTCGTATCGCGAAGTGGAAAGAGATGGGGCTCTATTCCCGCCTCCGCGAAGCGCGCCGCGGGTCGCCGAAATTCATTCTGCACGACGGCCCTCCCTACGCCAACGGCCGGATTCACATCGGGCACGCCCTCAACAAGATTCTGAAGGACATCGTCATCCGGAGCCGTACACTCCTGGGTGACGACGCACCTTACGTCCCGGGCTGGGATTGCCACGGACTTCCAATCGAGCACCAGGTCGACAAGGAGCTCGGACCGAAAAAAGCGCAGATGTCGGATGTCGAAATACGCCGCGCGTGCAGGGAATACGCGTCGAAATTCGTGAAGGTCCAGCTCGACGAGTTCGAGCGGCTCGGAATTCTCGCCGACTGGAACGTTCGCTACGAAACGATGTCGTTCGGTTACGAAGCGGCCATCGTCCGCTCGCTCGCCGCGTTCGTGATGAACGGATCGGTCTACAAGGGGCTCAAGTCGGTTCACTGGTGCACTCGTTGCCGAACGGCGCTCGCCGAAGCCGAAGTCGAATACGAGGACCGCGTCGATCCCTCGATCACCGTCGCTTTCCGGGCATCGACCGAATCTGCCCGGCGCCTCGACCGGGACGGACGGGACGTTCGATTCCTCGCCTGGACGACCACGCCCTGGACCATTCCGTCGAACCGCGCTCTGGCCGTCTCGGCGGACGAGGACTACGCGGTGGTCGAACTGGGCCAGCGCGATTACGTTCTGGCAGCAAAGCTTCTCGAAGAAAACAGAAAGCTGTTCGCGAAAACGGATTCCGCATGGGAATCGGCCCCGGTCGTCCGGACCGTGGCGGGGAAGTCGCTCGAAGGGCTCGTTTACCTTCACCCCATCGGCGGAAGCGAACATCCGGTTCTCGTCGCATCCCACGTGACGATGGAGAGCGGCACGGGCATCGTCCACACCGCACCGGGACACGGAGAAGATGATTTTCTCCTCGGCCGCCAGCATGGCCTCGAGATCTTCTCGCCGGTCGACGCCGGCGGGAAGTACACCGCAGAAATCCCCGAACACCAGGGCGTTTACGTACTCGATGCCAATCCCGCCGTCATCGATCGCCTGAAGAGCGCCGGCACGCTGATTTCGGAGCGGAGCTACTCCCACAGTTATCCTCACTGCTGGAGGTGCAAGAGTCCGATCATCTTCCGGGCGACCGAACAATGGTTCATTTCGATGGACGCCAACGACCTCAGAAAAAAAGCGCTCGAAGAGATCGGCCGTGTCGCATGGCTGCCCAAATGGGGCGAAGAACGCATCTCGCTGATGGTCCGCGGCCGCCCCGACTGGTGCTTGTCCCGCCAGCGCCGATGGGGAGTTCCGATCGCGGTCTTCCGGTGCGCCAGTTGCGGCGACCTTCTTCGAAACGCCGACGTGTTCGATCGAATCGCGCTGGCCTTCGAGAACGAAGGGGCGGACGCCTGGTACACGCGGCCCGAAACCGATTTCCTCGGCGACGCCCGCTGCCCCTGCGGCAAAGCCGATTTCGAACGGGAGAAGGACATCCTCGACGTCTGGTTCGATTCCGGCGTGTCGAACATGGCGGTCCTCGAAAAAGACGGCTCGCTCGGATGGCCGGCCGATCTCTACATCGAGGGTCACGATCAATACCGGGGATGGTTTCAATCCTCGCTTCTCGCGGCCACCGGCATCCGGGGGCGCGCTCCGTATCGCGCCGTCATCACACACGGATTCGTCGTCGATGGCGACGGGCGCAAGATGTCGAAATCCCTCGGGAACGTGGTCACACCGCAGGAGTTGATCAAGGAGCACGGGGCCGAGATCGTCCGGATCTGGGTGGCGACCGTGGATTACCGGGATGACCTGCGTCTATCCAAAGAGATCGTCACGCGAAGCGCCGAGGCATACCGCAAAATCAGAAACACGGCGCGATTCCTCCTGTCGAATCTGTTCGACTTCGATCCGGCGAAAGATGCGATCCCGGTGGCCGAGCTCCTTCCGCTCGATCGCTGGGCGCTCGAACGGGCGCGGCGCGCGGCCGACCGAATCGTCCGGGCGTACCGCGACTACGAATTCCACCTGGTGGTCAAGGTTCTTCTGGATCTGTGCACGGTCGACCTCTCGTCTTTCTATCTCGACGTACTCAAAGACCGGCTGTACGCATCCGCCCCGGCTTCGCGCGAAAGGAGATCGGCCCAGACCGTCCTCCACGAAATCCTCAAGTCGATCGTGTCCCTCGCGGCGCCGATTCTTCCGTTCACTGCGGACGAGATCCACGACCATCTTCCCGGAGACTCCGCTTCCCGGGCGCCATCGGCGGCGCTGGAAGAGTTCTATTCCCCTCCCGATCCAGGCTGGAGCGCTGCCGAGGAGACTTCCTGGAACCGGCTGCTCGAATTCCGGGCCGAGGTATCGAAGTCTTTCGAGGAAGCCCGCCGGGCGCGCGGCTTCGGATCGAGCCTCGAGGCCCAGGTCGCGATCACCCGGCACGCGGAGCTGTCGCGCTTCGCATCGCTGGGTGTCGACCTCGCCGAGGTCCTGATCGTGTCGACCGTCGCCGCCGATTACGAAGAGACCGTCGACGGGAGCTGGACGGCCTCGAAAATCTACGAAGGAACTTTCTTTCGAATCGACCCCGCCGACCGCCGAAAGTGCCCCCGATGCTGGCGATTCGTCGCGGAGCCCGTCAGCGCTCCCGAAACCGCTTCGCCGGATGCCGAGTCGCCCTGTGACCGTTGCCGGAACGTTCTCGAAACCCTCGGATCGAGATGAAGAATCGCTGGCCCGTTCGAACCCATCGATTCATTCACGCCCTCGTGGCTGCGACGATCCTGGCGCTGGACGTCTGGACCAAGGAGCTCGCCGAAGTGGCGTTACCGGCGGCCGGCGGGTCTCGCGGGCTGATCGACGGTTTCCTTTCGCTCACTCTCGTCCACAACACCGGCGCAGCTTTCGGACTCTTCGCCTCCTCGGATCCGCGATCGACGACGAGAATTCTCAACCTCGTCGCGGTCGTCGCCCTCGGAATCGTCGCGTATTATTCGTTTCGCGCTCCGGCCGGGCGATTCCGGCTGCAGGCCGGCCTTTCGCTGATCTTCGGCGGAGCCCTCGGAAACCTTCTCGACCGCGCCCTTCGAGGCTACGTCGTCGACTTCGTCGAGGTCTACTACCGAACCTTTCACTGGCCGAATTTCAACGTTGCCGATTCGGCGATCACGGTCGGAGTGACGCTCCTGATGATCGACTCTTTTTTTGGAACGTTCGACGAATCGCGGGAAAACGATCCTGCCCCCAGCGCGCACTCTTAGAATCGAAGGAAAATGCACCCCAGACTCATCCACTTCGGACACTTTTCGCTGCCGACCTACGGCGCTCTGCTCGCCTGCGCCTATTTGATCGCGATCGGCTGGGCGATGCGGAAAGCCGCGAGCCGGGGGATTTCTTCCGAAAGAGTCGCCGACCTGGGGATCACGATCCTGTTCGCGTCGCTCGTCGGATCGAAGATGACGCTCTTTCTCCTCACCCCGCAGGATTTTCTCTCTCCAGATGGAGTGGTTCGCCTGCTCCGTTCGGGTGGAGTTTTTTACGGAGGGCTCATTGCCGCCACCGTGTTCGGGCTTTGGACCCTGCGGCGCAGAAAGCTACCGCTTTGGCCGGTGGCAGATCTTCTCGCGCCCTCGGTTGCGCTGGGCGAGGCGATCGGCCGGATCGGTTGCCTCTCGGCCGGCTGCTGTTATGGCCGGCCGGCATCCGTTCCCTGGGCGATCACATTCACTGATCCCTATACTCTCGAATCGATCGGGACGCCGCTGGGAATTCCGCTCCATCCGACCCAGATCTACCTCTCCCTCGGCGCTCTCTCGATCTTCTTCCTGCTCGAGCTTCTCGATCGCCGCCGCCGATTCGACGGTCAGGTTTTCTGGAGCTACGTTTTGCTTCACGGTGCAACGCGATTCGTGATCGAGCTCTACCGGGGTGACGAAGTCCGCGGATTCCTGATCGCCGACATTCTTTCCACGTCCCAGGCGCTCTCGCTGGCAACCTTGGCGGTGGCGACCGGAATGCTCTTCTATCTGGGAAGAAAAACTCCGACGACTGGAGAACCCGCCTCAGCCTGAGCTCCAGGCCGGGACTGGTTCTCCGCGGCGCGGCTCACTTCAGCGCTTTGACGATCGAAACCGCCGCAGGCCGGTTTCCCCCTTCGAGGAAATGCGCCGGAATCCTTTGCAGGGCGCTGCGTGCGGCGGCTTCGCTTGCGAAAACTCCCGCGAAGATCCGATAGCACGATCGCCCCTTGTAGCTGATGGGAACGAACCAGATCCTGAACTCCGCAGTCTGAGTTCCCAGCGCGCGCTCCACCGACTCGTCCGCGCAAACCAGCTCGATCTGGATCGTCCAGCTCGACTTGGAATAACCCGCAGCTTTCCGGGCGAACTCCTGACCCATTTTCCGAAAGTCCGCTGTCGCAGCAGGAGGTGATGGAGGCGGAGACGGCGCCGCAGATTTCACGGGCGCCGCCTGCACGGCCGGTTTCGCGGCGATGCTTGACGACACCGGCTTCGCCGCGATGCTCGATGGCGCCGGTTTCACCGCCGGCGACGAAACCGGAGGGGCGACGGGCAACGGCGCTGGCGGCGCTTTCGACGCCGTGACGGCCGGCGATGCTGCAACGGTTTCTCCGCTCCTGGGAACCGCAACGGAAGACGCCGTCGCCGGGGCTGTCGACGCAGCAGATCGGACGGAGGAAGGCGACGCGGCAGTTCCTGTCGCCGGAACGCCGGCTCCCGCTGCTGAACGAGACTTTGCAGCTCCGGCTGCCGCGACGGGAGGCCCGAACCGGGGCAACCGCTTTCGCTTCCTCCATTGGTAGGCTCCTGCCACCGCTAGGAATGCGATCCCCACGAAGACAACGAAGGCGATCGTTTTCCGCCGCTCCGAGCTCCGAACCCTCCCGCCGTGGCGCCCCACCGGGAAATTCATGTCGACGCGCTGTCCGGGAATCCGCGACGTCGACGGAACTCCGACGACAGGCTCCATCTCCTCGAACGTATCCTCCAGACTCGTGTCGAGAGTGCCTCCCGATTCCCCCCCGGCAAATGACGCCCGGGTGGAGGGATCCCACTCAGGCATCGAAGGCAGGCTGGTTTCGGCGGCGGAGCCGGGGGCCGCATCCGGGGTCGCCCCCATTTCGGGCGCCGGCGGAAGATCGAAAGAAGAGGCGGACGGGTTCGAAACGGGATCGGGAACCGATTCGAAATGCTCGGATTCTGCGGCCGGCGCGGAGATCTTCGCGGGTATTGGCGGCAGGTCCAGCTCGAAGGAGGCTGGTGCGGCGGCTTCCGCCGGCGCAAAGTCGAACGACATTTCGGTCTGACCCGGAGATGGTTGCGACACGTCGAAAGACGGCGGTTCGAGACCCAACTCTGTCGCAGACGACCCGGCGAGAGCGTCTTCGAGAGAAACGGTCGAAGCCGGCTCGACGGCTGCGTGGGGAGCCGCCCCCCCTCCACCCACCGGGACGAGAATACCCAGCATCTTCAACGCGCCAAGGAGCTTGAAAACCGAGAAGTCATCGATCTTCGACGACGCTGCGATCTCGGCGACCGTCGCGTTGGGTTCGAGACGGCCGACGATGGCGTCGGCGTCCTTCGAAAGATCGAGCGCCTTGTAATCGTCTTTGCGCTCCGGATCCTTCATCAGCAGATCGTCGGGCGAAATGATTCTTCCAAGCACGAAGTCGCGGTCGTTCGAACGGAGAATCAACTCCAGAAGAATGTGCTGGGTGAGGAAAGAGACGTTCTCGGTCCTCTTCGGGAGGTAGTTTTCGACGAGGCTGTAGGATCCGTCGGTCCATTTCAAGATCGAACTGACCATTTCGATCAGTTGCATCTTGAGCGCCCAGAGCAGCTCTTTTCGCGTAATGAATCCGGCCGAAATCAGCCCTTCTCCCAGAGCCCGGCTGGAGCCGGCCTCCTGGATCTGATTGAGCTGTTCCGGAGTTATTTTGCCGTTTTTCTTGAGAATTTCTCCGATTTGATCGGGAGGATCGTTCGACGTCGCCGCGACGATGACACCATCGTGGAAGTAGAAGATCTTGATCAGGCTTTCTCGTTCGAACCTGAGGGCGCCGGTAAATTTCGTTCGCCAAAGCTGAACGAACGCATCCAGCGTATCGAAAGACTCAAGCAGTCCTTCTGTTTCCATCTCTCTCCAGGTCCGGGCGAAAAATGAGTCGCCCAATGTTGGCTAACCTATTCATTGTAAAACGACTTCGGCCTCAGTCAAGAGAAACGTCACGCTCGTGCCCGAGTCCCGTCAGACGATCTCGCCTGTTTCACCCTTGGCAGCATGAGGTTCGTGGTTCCCGGGGGTCGAAATCGGTTCAACCGCGAGGCTTTGGAGCAGCGGCTGAATTTTCCCCGCCAGAGTCCGGCCCAGAACCTCTTCGAGCTCTTCGAGTGGTGCGCGGGCAACGCTGTCGGGATCGCCGAATCGCCTCAAGAGGGATCGAATCCGGACGGGACCGAGGCCGGGAATCTCTTCGAGACGAGTCTCGAACGCTTCGCGACCGCGGCGCCGGCGGTGAGCTGAAATCGCGAAACGGTGAGATTCGTCCCGAATCCGCTGAAGAAGCTGAAGCGCCAGGTCGCGCCGGGAAAGCCGGAGCGGACGAAAACGACCCGGGACGAAGACTTCTTCCTGTTTCTTTGCTATCGAGGCCAGCGGTAATTGCAGCTCGAGCCGGGCCAATGCGCCGGCGGCCGCGCCGAGCTGCCCCCTCCCGCCGTCGATCAGAACGAGATCCGGCATCGGGTTACCCTCTTCCGCCTGGCGGCTGTACCGCCGGGTCACGGCTTCGGCCAGCGACGCGAAATCGTCGTTCTTCCCGGAGGAGATCGAGAAAAGCCTGTACTCGGCCCGCGCCGGTTTCCCTCCGACGAACACGACGAGCGAGGCATAGGTCTGATGCCCCTGCAGGTGTGAAATGTCGAATCCCTCGATCCGGTCGGGACGCGACGGGAGTGAAAGCGCTTTTTGAAGCCGGCCGACCGAATCCTTCTCTTCGCCCGCCCGGCGAAAGCGAACCGTGTGGGCGGCCCGGGCATTTTGTTCGGCAAGCTCCACACGCCGCCTCTTCTCGCCGCGTTCCGGAACGCGAACGAATACCCGGCGTCCGGCCCGATCGGAAAGCCACGCCTCGAGGGTCGAATGCTCTTCTTCGGCATCCAGGACGAGCGGTGCGGGCAGATGAATTTCGCGCGGGATGAAATCGGTTCTGGAGTAGAACTGGGGCACGATCTGGGTGAGAAACTCCGATGAATCGAACCGCCCGCCGGGAGCCAGCCCCTCCCAGAAGAGCTGGCGCCTGTCGACGATTCTTCCGTTTCTCATGACGAGCACCGCGAGCGCCACGTCTCCCGCTTCCTCGTGAACTCCGAACGCGTCGAGGTCCTCACCACTCGCCGACTCGGTCTTGTTTTCGGCTCCCTGGGCCTGGACGGCGCGAATCAAATCCCGATAATGCGCGGCGAGCTCGAAATCTTCGCGCTGCGCCATGAGATTCATTTGATCCTCCAGCCGGGGAACCAACTCCCGGCTCTTCCCTTTGAGAAACAGGATCGCTTCCTCGACGGCGGCGGCATATTCGGTTCGAGTCGTCAGCCCGTCGACGCACGGCCCCGGACAGGCATGGATGTCGTAGTAGAGGCAGGGGCGCGGAAGCTTCCCGTCAATTTCGATCCGGCAGGTTCGAATGCGAAAATAACGCGTGAGCATCTGCATCACGTGGCGCGCCCGTCCTCCGGGAATGATCGGACCGAAATAACTGTGCCCGTCGTCCTTGATCCGGCGAGTGATGAACGCCCTCGGCCACACTTCGCCGGTCGTCACCTTGACGTAGGGATACGTCTTGTCGTCGCGAAGAAGTATGTTGAATCGCGGGCGATGCTTTTTGATGAGCGAGTTCTCGAGTGAGAACGCCTCGACCTCGCTGTCGGTCAGGATGGTCTCGATCGTGCGGAATCGCTCGAGAAGCGCCGCGGTCTTCGGTTCCGGATCCGGCCGATTGAAATACGACCCCACCCGTTTTCGAAGACTCTTCGCCTTCCCGACGTAAATCACCTTCCCCGCTTCGTCTCTGTAAAGGTAGACGCCCGGAGAGTCCGGAATGGTCGAAAGGATTTCGGCAGGGTCCCGGCGTTCTCTCACCGGATGATTATCCCCTGCCATCGAGCCGAAGTTCCCGCTCCTGATTCCTGAGGGATCCGCCGTTCCCCTACTTGATGCAGACCGATTTCACCGACTTCATGTCCGTTCGTCCGGTGAAGACCTTCCAGATCCCGTCCTGCAGGAGCGTCGTCATCCCCTCTTTGATCGACTCTTCCCGAATCAGGTCGATCGCTGCGCGCTTCGCGACCAGACGCTTGATGTTGTCCGTCGCGACGAGGAGCTCATGGAGGCCGACTCGCCCCTTGTACCCTGTGTTTCCGCATTCGGGGCAACCCTTCGCGCGGTTGATCATCAACTCCGGCGTGTACTTCACTCCGACCCGGTCGAAGTGCTCTTCGCCGTAGAGGTGCATCATCTCTTCGAATTCGAAGGAATCGGGGTGGTACGGTTCCTTGCACTTTCCACAAAGGGTTCGAGCGAGCCGCTGGGCGAGAATACCGAGGAGCGCGTCGGCGAAGTTGAAGGGATCGAGCCCCATGTCGAGAAGACGCGTGATGGTCTCCGGCGCCGAGTTGGTGTGCAGAGTCGAAACCACGAGGTGGCCGGTGAGGGAAGCCTCGACCCCGGTTCCGGCCGTCTCCGCGTCTCGCATTTCACCGACCATGATCACGTCGGGGTCGGCACGCAAAAACGCTTTCATCGCCCGGGCGAAATCGAGTTTCTTCGCCTTGTTGGTTTCGACCTGGCGGAGCCCCTTCTGCGTGATTTCCACCGGATCTTCAATCGTCCAGATCTTCATGTCGGGTGTGTTGATCGATCCGACGCAGGAGTGAAGAGTCGTCGTCTTTCCGGAGCCGGTGGGGCCGACACACAGGAAGATCCCGTAGGGCGTCTGAAAAAGCCTCTTCGTCTCGGCGAGATTTCGCACGCTCATGCCGAGGTTCTCCATCGGGAGAGGTTTCGAAGCCGCCAGGATACGCATGACGATGTCTTCGTTGTTGTTCGTCGTCGGAATCGTGGCGACGCGCAGCTCGATCTGCCCCATCGCCCCCTTGTAGCGGATCTTTCCGTCCTGGGGGATGCGCTTCTCGGCGATATCGAGCTTCGCCATGATCTTGAACCGGGAAACGATGGCATTTCTATAGCTTCCGGGAATTTCCATGAACGGAACACAGTCGCCATCGATTCGCAGCCGGATCACGCACGGGTTCTGCGATCCATAGGGCTCGACGTGGATATCCGAGGCCCCCTTGTTGTAAGCGTCGCGAATGATTTGATTCGCGAGCCGAACGATCGCGTTGTCTTCCTCGTCGAGCTCCGGCGCAGAAGCCTCGGCCTCCTTCTCCGCTTCATCCGCGTCGCCCGCCGCCGACGCGGTGAGCTCCGAGAGAATTTCTTCGAGCTCGTTCTTTGGCTCGCTCTTGAGCCCGTAGTTCACCTGAATCGCCTCGATGATGTCCTCGCGAAGTCCGACCCAAAATTCGTAACGAGGGGAGAGCCCGAGAACTTTGACGTTGTCGAGCTTGGTCAGGTCGAACGGGTCCTCGACCGCGAAGGTCGTCGTCCCACCCTCTTTCCCGATCGGAACGCAAACGTTCTTGATGAGGAAATCCGACGAGAGCCGCTCTTTCAGCTCGTCGGGAATCTTGTTGTTCCCGTCCCAGTTGAAGAAAGATGTGTTGTAGAACACGCCGAGGCTCTGGCCGATTTCGGCTTTCGGAACGTTGAATTTTTCGACCAGCACCGAACCGATATCCTTGATGTTGATCCGTGCGTTCTGAACCGCCTCTTCCAGCTGCTTCTCCGAGATGATCCCCTTGTCGATGAGGTAACCGTACTTGTTCGGCTGATTCTGGCGGGTGACGCGGCGCTGGTTGTAGAGCGCCACACCGAGGATTCGCGCGATTTCGCGGAGCGCCGCCTCGTCGTCTTCGACGAAGCGTTCCCCGGTCTTTTTGTTCACGGCCTGGAGAACACCCATCAAATATTTCTCGAACAGAATCGGTGTCGCGACCACCTGCTTCGTCCGGTAGCCGCTCGCCTTGTCCCAGCGCGGATCGAACTGAAGGCTCGGATGAATTTTCGTCAGCTCTCCCCCGTCATACGCGTCCTTGATGTTCACGGTCATTTTGGAAAGAGCCGTGAATCCCGCGATCGAAGAAAAATTCTTCGGCACCCGGATTTCCTTCAGCTCATCTCCGACTTTCATGAGGGAATACAGCTGCTGATTCTTGACGTCGAGGGCGAACACCGTCACGCGCTGCGCATTGACGAGGCTCGGAACCCGATCCCGGAGGATGACGAGAATCTCCTTGATCCCCGGCGCGGAATTGACCAGATTCGCGATTTCGAGAAGCTGGTCCTTGTAAGTGGCGCTCCGTACGCTGGCGGCAGTCGAAGACATCGGTGTCCTCCCAAGACGAGAAAGTACGCGCTTGAAAAACGGCGAAACCCCCTGGCCCGCCCGAATCCCCGCGTCGCGTGAACCTCGCAAGGATAACCCCGAAGCGCGGCGAGGCCAAATGGAGGAAAAGCACTCGGGACGCCGAGGCGGCGTTCTCAGGAAATGGCGTCGAGGAGCTCTTCGATTCGCTTCACCGGCTGGCGATCGATCCCGTCGAATCGCTCCAGCTCCGCAGCGTTTCCGGCCGGAAAGATCGCCCGTGAAAATCCGAGGGATACGCCCTCGCGAATTCGCATTTCCGCGTCGCCCACCGCACGCACCTCGCCCAGCAGCCCCACTTCGCCGAAGACGATGGTCCCCTCGCCGATCGCTCGATTCCGGAACGACGACACGAGCGAGGCGACGACGGCCAGGTCGGCCGCCGGTTCGTCGACATCGAGCCCTCCCGCCACGTTGACATAGACGTCGTGATCCAGCAGGGAAAGCCCGCTCTTTTTTTCGAGGACCGCGAGGAGAACCGAGATCCGGTTCGAGTCGAGACCGAGGCCGAGGCGCCGCGGAGTGGCGAGGCGGGACGAGGAAACGAGAGCCTGCACCTCGACGAGGAGGGGGCGAGTCCCTTCAACCGTCGCGAGAACCGCGGCCCCGGGCGACCCGATGCTCCGCTGGGCCAGAAGGATCGCCGAAGGATTCGCCACCTCGACGAGCCCTTTTTCCGCCATTTCGAAAAGCCCGATTTCATGCACCGGCCCGAAACGATTCTTGTGAGCCCGAACGACGCGGTGCTGGTGAAAGCGTTCGCCTTCGAAATACAAAACGGTGTCGACCGCGTGCTCGAGGGTCTTCGGCCCGGCGATCGACCCTTCCTTGGTGACGTGCCCGATGAGAAAAAGAGGAACGCTCGTCCTCTTCGACCAGCCGATGAGTCGATTCGCCGATTCTCGAACCTGCCCGAGACTTCCCGGGCCGGTGGGAAGAATCGCAGTCGAAACCGTCTGAATGGAGTCGATGATCAACGCCACCGGCCGGATTCGATCGGCCGCGGCGAGAATCCGCTCGACCGAGGTTTCGACGAGAACGAAGAGCCGCTCCGATCCGGCTCCCAGCCGGTCGCCGCGCAACCGGATCTGACGGGCCGACTCTTCCCCCGATACGTAAAGCACCGGACCCACGCTCCTGGCGAGGCCTTCGGCGACCTGAAGAAGCAGAGTCGACTTGCCGATCCCCGGCTCGCCGCCGAGCAGCACCGCGCCTCCCGGAACGATGCCGCCACCGAGCACACGATCGAAGTCCGTCAGGCCGGAAGAGAATCGCGGACGGTCGTCGGCGGATATTTCGGGAAGCGGACGAGGCGACTCGCCGTCGGAAGGACCGGACGGGGCTGGCGGCGGAAGCGACATCCCGCTGGCGAAGGTGTTCCATCCGTCGCAATCCGGACAACGGCCCAGCCATTTCTTCGACTCGTATCCGCACTCGGCGCAGGTAAAGACCGGCGTTTCAGTTTTCGGCATGACGCGAGTCTATCGAAATCTCCCGCTATACTTCCCCTCCGTGACCACCCTCGTCTTCGACATCGAGACCGTCGGCTGCCGCTTCGAAGAGCTGGACGAAGCCCAGCGCGCCTATCTGCTTTCGAACGCGAAGAGCGACATCGAGGCGGAGAAAATTCCGAGCTGGACCTCGCTTTGGGCATTCACCGGAAAAATCATCGCGCTCGGGATGGGAAACCCCGAAACAGGCCGCGGGCGTGTCTACTACGAACGGACCGAAGGACGGTCCGAGGAGACGAGCGAAGACGGGAACTGGGAATACATCGGAGACACGGAGGCGGCGTTCCTGACGGAG